>ENA-ORDP01001600-ORDP01001600.1-marine-sediment-metagenome-genome-assembly--contig:-NODE-1600-length-12176-cov-5.032341_pt1 | contig 12176 bp, 11 predicted proteins | sample MGYA00248627_ERZ508539 | MGnify/ENA primary metagenome ERZ508539 (study PRJEB26208, sample SAMN05571518) | marine sediment metagenome | biome: deep sea; feature: Hydrothermal vent; material...
AGCGCTGCCCTCCGAAGGCAGAGGTCACAGGTTCGAATCCTGTCGGGTGCGCCAAGTTTTTCAAGGGGTTAGCGTAAATGCGCTGACCCCTTATTTGTTTACGGAAGCATGACGGAAGCATTTGATCCCCTTCCCAGTGCTTTGAATGCGCCTCCTTAAATCGTTTGTGGCGTCCTGTATCTATCCTGACGATGAAAGAGTGTTGCTGCCCTGTAGCGGCCTTGTGGAGCCTGTGGCGTACCGTTCTCCCAGTGTTTGGACGCCCTAAAATACAGTCAGGTTGCCCGCTCGAAAATATTCCCAACATACCCCGCCTTGTCTTTCATCTGGAAGAAGACGTGGTAGTCGGCGAAGCCTTCCATGGTTTTGCCTTCCTTCCACCAATTGACCTGCTCCAGCGGGGTGTTGGAGATGATGAAGGAGTTGAGGGTCACCTTATCGGCAAGGTCCGAGCCTTGTTCACGCATGCGGCGTTCGATTTCCTTGATGGTGTTGCGGAATTCGATCTTGATGTCGCCCAGACCATCCAGATTGCGGACACCCTCTGAAGTTATCATAGGAGATACCTGAAATAGCCTCCAAAACCACCTCTTTAAACACCTCCTTTGGCACAACTGCCCGATACCGGTAATCCCCATCGGGGAGTGACGGCAACAGGCACCCCGTCACCAAAAACCTTCTGAAGATCCCCCCCCCCCCTCAAACCTAGCCCTAACCATAAGTTTGCCGGGAATATCTCGGTGGGCTACCGCAGAAACAAAAGCATTGTTGGAAAACCCCCACATATGAAATCATCCTTGGTTATCAATGGATTAGGGTATTAATGCACCAAAAAAACAAAAGTTTTACAAGTTCATATTTTGATAATATCTTGATAACGCCGCCTCTGCCGCGTCCAGACCAACGGTCTCAGGATGCTTCTTCCGGTAAACAATCCACTCATTCCAATCAAAAGAAGCATCCTCCCCTTGAATCAATGGGCGGATAACCTTACCCCCGACTTTCCAGGGGCCTTTGCCTGTCACCTTGCCTTTTAGTAAATGAAACGGGTGCCTTCCAATGGCACCCCGCCAAAAAACATCAGCAAACATAACGCCAGTGGCCTCAAGCGTCATACCGGCGATAACCCGAATACCTCCAACGCCGGTTTCAACCACCAAAGGCCTACCTGATCTGTAATACTCAAACATGCTCTGAAGTTTAAACATCTTTAACCTTTACAAGGTCCGCAATAGGTTTACCCGACATCGATCCCGAACCCGGCCAGGCATCGATCTTATGCTGTTTGAATTATCCAACACCCTCTGACGCTCCGCCTCATTACGCGTAAATATGGGCCTCTGCGTCCGTCCTACAGCATGTTGTGTTAGCTACAAAATATTGCGGGTCATTGCAATTAATTGCACCAGATATAGTGCATATTCCATGAGAACTCCCGTAAGCCGCAGAAACTCTGGGGTTTCGGGGCATTTAGGCTAAGTCGGTCTGCCGGATTGCAACTGTGCAATTGTAATTCAGGTTAAGCGGCACGCGACAATTACTCTCACCGCATAGACAAACACATCCAGAAAGAAGTACTTTCGTTCCCGGAGCCGCTACGCACGGCTCTGGGGCATAGAAAACCCCGTAACAAGCGGTTGTCGCTGACCGGTAATAGCGACGCTCCTGACTTTATGGTCGGGGTGCCTGTGGTTATACAACAGGCCCTCCGGCTAAAGGCCATAGGGGCCGTCTTGTTACGGTTTTTCTAACACCCCGATCACCATGGATCAGGATCGAAGCCAACTTCCAACGGGCGCGTTGGAGGCTCTGGCTGTCGGTGGGGAAGCAATGAGAGCCGACGGTACGCCTGTAATGGTGACGGGGGAAACGTCAATAGCCCTTCAGCGTAAGCGGATCGGCGGCAAGGACGGTCCCCACGATGAACAGTGGCTTCAGCGCCTGATCCATCGGCACCCAAACTGCATACCCATGGACCAGATAGAACCGGGCCTTCCAAAACTGGTTCCCGTCTGCATGGAACTGCCCCTGCCGAGTGGATATCTCGATAATCTATTGATGACCCCGGAAGGGGACATAGTGATCGTTGAGGTCAAGCTGTTCCATAATTCACAGTCGCGCCGGGAAGTGGTGGCCCAAGCCCTTGATTACGCCTCCAGCCTGTTCAGCATGAATTACGACGCACTTGAAAAAGCGGTTCTTAAATCTGATTTTGATGACGGGGAAAGACCCGCCCGCCTCTACGACCTGTTTGGCGATGCCGACACGCTGGACGAGCCGGACTTCGTTGATGCAGTGAACATGAACCTGAAAAACGGGCGCATTGTTGTGCTAGTGATCGGAGACGGCATTAGGTCGGATGCCGAGGATTTGGTAAACGGCCTGCAATCCCATGCCGGTTTTCATTTCACCTTCGCCTTGGTTGAGTTGGCGGTGTTTCAGGGGGGCTCTGTGGATGATCTGTTCGTCGTCCCGAGAACGCTCATTAAAACCTGCATGATCGAACGCGGGATAGTACGCATCGACGACCAACGGGGCGAGGTGGTCGAGGCACCAAAGAAACATCAAACCGCAGCGTCAGGCCAACGCCAGTCCATCACATCCGAGCAGTTCTATGACGCCATGCGTGAACGCCACCCTGAATTGCCGGATGCGCTGGGTGCCTTCCTGACAAAGCTGGCAGACCTGAATGTATACGCAGATTTCCTGAGGTCTCTGAATTTGAAATGGGACCCACCCACCGGCAAGCCAATAAATTTAGGCTACATCAAGCGGAACGGGCAATTGTGGACGGACGCTGCCGATTGGTTTCTTTCAGATCAAAAACTTGCCCAGTCTTATGTTGAAGACCTCGCCATAATATTCGGGGGAGAAGTAATGCATATCGGCAACAACCAAAATCCATATGTTGCAGTGGAGGGCCATGCTCCGCGCATTGAAACGCTGATGGATAAATTAGACGGCTGGTATGACGTTATTGAAAGATTCCAAGGCCGAGTATGTGAAAATATTTCCATGAATGACCAATAAGACAAGCGAGTGATGTCCTGAAAACCGGAAGTTATTAAAGCAGGAGCGATTAGTTGAAACCAATTAGAGAAGAAAAGGTTGGCAAAGCGAGCCTGCGGTTGGTTAAGGCGGGGAAAGCATATGCTGGCGTTGTCCTGTTCGATGGCAAGGTAACATCCCGCATTGATGGAAACACTCCTGATGAAGTCTGGGAAAAACTCGTTCGCGAAGCGAGGAAAAGCAGCCCCGACTACTTTGGTTTCGATGGAGCCATAAATCGCTTTCAGGCGTTTTTCCCAGAGGGCTTCGCTTCGGCGGACTATTTTAATTCGGAACGAAAATATAAAATTGAAGCAAAGGAACTGCTAGATAGAGCCGTGCCGCTTGATGCAGCATTAACGGGTTCGGGCCATGGTGACGCGGTAAAATCTGTGTTCAACAAGACTAATTTACTCTCGCCATTCGAAAATATGCGGGTAAAGGACGCCCTTCAAAGTGATCAAGCGGACCAGTTCATAAGGGGTGCCGCAAGAATGGCGTCTGGAGAAATAAAACTGGGCCTTAGTGAAATGGAGAAGGCCCTGAAGCCGCATGATGTTGCCAAGTGGACAGCGGTCACTTACCTGCCTTTCCTATGGCGACCAATGGATCATATGTTCTTAAAACCAGAGACGACCAAGAATTTTTCCGAGCGGGTAGGTCATGCTTTTTTTAACGAATACGAAACCCAGCTTAAAGTCGAAGTGTACGAAAGCCTCCTTGATCTCGCGGATACGACAGAATCGAAAGTGAAGGGACTTGGTCCCCAAGACAGAATTGACGTCCAGAGTTTCATCTGGGTCGTAGGTAATTATGATTTGGAATGCGACATGCCAAATTCTCGGAAATGACATTCATCTTCTACGATACCGAGACGACGGGACTGTCGGCAGGGTTTGATCAAATCCTCCAGTTCGCGGCAATCGTGACCGACGACGATCTCAACCCCATCGAAGAGGTGAACCTGCGCTGCCGTCTCCAGCCGCATGTGGTGCCATCGCCCGGCGCGTTTGTTATCACCGGGGTGCGTCCGTCCGACGTGGCCGGGGCCAACATGTCCCACTACGAAATGATCCGGGAAATCCGCGCCGTGATCGAACGGCACACGCCCGCCGTCATCGTCGGATATAATTCCATCAGCTATGACGAGGGAATGCTGCGTCAGGCGTTTTATCAGACCCTCAACCCGGTCTACCTGACGAACACCGGCGGCAATACGCGCATGGACATTATGAAGGTTGCCCATGCGGCCTCGGAATACGCCCCGGGGGTGCTGGAAGTTCCGCTTGGCGACAGGGGCCGCCCCAGCTTCAAGCTGCAACTGCTGGCTCCTGCAAACGGACTCATGCACGAAGACGCCCACGAAGCCATGTCGGACACTTTCGTCACGCTGGGGCTGGCGCGGCTGGTTCGGGATCGCGCCCCGGCGGTGTGGAACGCCATGACGCAGACCCGCTCGAAACAGAGCACACAGGAATTTCTGGAAAATACGGAAGTGTTCTGCTTCACCGACATGATGTTCGGACAGTGTTCGATTCTCGCCACAAGGATCACCGCCAACCCTGAATACACGTCCGAGGTCGCCGTGTTCGACCTGTCGCACGACCCGGTACATTATTTAGATGCACCGGCAAAGGACATAGGCTCTCTGCTACGCACCAGCCCCCGCCCCATCCGCATCGTCAAGGCCAACCAAAGCCCCATCCTGGCTCCGCACAATTTGAGCCACGATGGTGTCGCGGGGCACGACCAGACGTTGGGCGAATTGCGCGAGAAGGCGCGGGCGGTACGGGAACACCCGACCTTCGCCGCCAACGTGGCCAGCGCCGTCGCCAACCGCTACCCACCCCGTGACGCCCCGGAGCATGTCGAGCAGCGTATCTACGAAGGCTTTCCCAGCCGGGCCGACGAACGACGAATGACGACGTTCCACGAGCAGCCTTGGGAAGAACGAATGGAGACGGTTTCACAGTTTGAAGACGACCGCTTGCGTGAACTCGGAGAGCGGCTGATCTATCTCGAAAGCCCTGATGTCCTGCCGGACGAAACCCGTCAACGCCATGACGCTTGGCGACGTGAGCGTTTCCATGCCGAGGGGGACGCGCCATGGGTGACGATTGGCTCGGCAAGACAGGAACTGAATGAACTTACAAAAACGGACGATGGTAAAAATGCTTCTTTGCTTGAAGACATTGAAAAGCATTTGACGCAATTAAATACATACTAATCGGTTAATTTGATTTTGTGAGAAGGGTAGCAATGGGTAGCGGTTTTTTCGCTACGATATTATTAGAACATCCTGTTGCGCGACTTATAGAGTTCGTTTTTTGACATTTAAGCCATTTTTGCCGAATTGGTGTTTCTACTCTGTAGCCTTAGAGTTCTGGGCGATACAGCAATTTGTCAAAGAACCAATTTGACGCCTATTCTTGACATTTAAGAAATTGCACGGAATTGCACTTTCTCCGGCTTTTCCTTTACACGGTTGCTTTCCAGCTTACGCTTAGAACCGGGATTTAAGTCTTTCGATCTCCCCCTTGAAACCAATCTCAAGGAGGAAAATCGATGAACGGAAACCATATTCTTGATCTTTACCGGTCCCAGCTTGCCAAACATATTCTGGAAAAAGATACAAACTCACCCAAACCCAACCCTCTGGATATCTCGCCGTGGCTGGCCATGTCGTTGCTCCAGAAAGCCATCCGAAGAGGACGGGAGGGCCTTGCCCTTCGGGCGGCGGCAACATTGCTCAGGGGCAATCCTGACCGGCTGTGGCGCAGACTTGGCGTAACAGCGTTCGAAGATATCGGGGTCGCCGGTTTCGAAACCATCTCATTGACCATGGCGGGACTGACCGGCAAGCGTTACAGGGCAAAACTCGGCGGGGAATGGGCAGTCGCAAGTCACCTCGTAAATCTTATGTGCGGGGCCGTTAAATGCAGGGCAGCGGATGATCTTGCCGTGGTTTGTGAGTGGCATCCTAATTTTGAACGAGCACGGTTGGATTTAACCTTCAAGCCGATCCCCGAATTGTTGGAGATTGCTTGTGGTAAAAGGGCATTTCCTGAGCGGGCATTGGCGTCTTGGTTTTCTGTAGGGACGGATCGTTGTCGGTCACCGGTATTGCGAGAAAGACGTGGCGATCCTCAGGCCACGTTTGATTACTTCTGCGAGGCGGGCTTCCCCGACACCGTCGTGGAAATCGCCCGGGAGGGGTTCAGGAAAGGTGCCGGTGTACTGGCACCATTCATAGTGTTGCTTTGGCGTGAAGCACAGCAAGCCATCCGTCATGTAGAGGCAGACGGATTTTCCGAAGAGGCGATAATTGGAGAAGTGCCCGGATGGGCCTTCGATATGCATGTTCGCGAAGGCAATTTCGCCATGAGCCGGTTTCTAGAAATGGACTGCGAGACGACCCGTTGGATTGACGCAAACTGGCCGCAAAACGGGAGAACAAAATTACTGGGCGGTCTCATTTTTCGGATCGAGAGCGGCCAAGTTTCTAATCGGCTCCGCTGGGAACTCGGGGACAATCTGCGCCGAATGTCCGACTTTGAATGTCCCGCCCTCAGGCATGAGGGGATAAAAGAGGTCATGGAGTTGCTCCGGCGGGATATGCCGTTGCTGAACGAAGCCAGACGCATGGTTGTTGCCGGGGCCGGGAAATAAAAGCCATGTATACGGGCAAACCCTCCTTAACCCCTATACAGCCCTCTGAAACCGCCTGTAAGGCCGTGGCGTACTATCGCGTCTCGACAGACCGGCAGGGACGTTCCGGCTTGGGTCTTGAAGCCCAGCAGAAGGCCATGTCCGACTTTCTGAACGCCAAGGACTGGCAGTTTACCGGAAGTGTATACCGAGGTCGAGAGCGGTAAGCGTAAGGACCGCCCGGAACTGGCAGAGGCCATCGCCCATACGAAACGGATCAAAGGTAGGTTGGTAATCGCCAAGTTGGATCGCCTCGCCCGCAATGTTCATTTCATCTCGGGATTGATGGAGACCGGTATCGACTTCGTAGCTGTGGATAACGGAGGCCGATCTGGTCGCCGCTTGATTCAGATGCCAAACACCACTTTCGACCATAACTCCACTTTTCAAGATCGCCTAGTGAGTTTGCTTGTTTGCAAACAATCACGATGTCCTACTTTCAGTCTTTAAAGTATGGAGCATAGTTAGTGCATTTGAATCCAGATTCATCTTCAATCCAACTGCCGCAACTTCCAGAATAGATGCCACTTTCGCATAACCATGAGTATTTTGATCTGCGCATTGCTCCTTAATCAGTTCGCAATTGACGGAAGGCATCGTGAATGCAAACCGCTGAGAATCAACAGCATATAACCAGTGGCGTACTGCCATTTCTTCTAGGTCAAGGGCGGCCCATCGCTCGATTGAGGCGAGTGCATTTATAAGCCTGAAATAGCAAACGAATAGATCACCGGGCGCTTGTATGCCAGTTCTAAGTAACTTCAAAGCATTGGCTGCCTCGCCGAAAAGTGTGTTGTTTTTCAGATCAGAGTCATCAGTTAAAATCCGTAATACGTCTTTGACATCGCCGAATAGAGCTCCAAATTTTTTGAGATCACGTTGCCACCGCTCCAATGGTAACGGCGTTTTCGGTACACGTGATGTCATTACTACAACTGCTGAAATTAGGTGGTGAAGTAGCATTTCGCAATTTGATTTATTTTTCCAATAGCCATCAGGCAATTGTGGGATGTTGCCTGCCTCCATTCTATCTGCTCCAGATTTTCTCAGAACAGATGCATATTTAATTGTTTCAAAGAAGCCAATCATAGGCGGAATTAAGTTCTCAAAATCCATCCTGTACCAAACGCCATCGAGAGTCATATTACGGTTATTGATAAGAATCATAGCTGGAGTAGCTTTCCCAAATTTCCTTTCAGCAGTCTTAGAAATACCGATATCTATCCCGAAATATTTCTCCGTACCCGCCAGCAACCCCCATGCCATGTCCGTACTGACAATTTGCAAGTCCTTCATGTCTTCATGTGGCTCCTGACTGCTGCAGGTGCCGGGATAAGGCTCAACAAAATCCTCAACATGACGATCCTGAGCATCATTTTGGGTCCAGCAGATACAATGCCGAACAGTCGCATGTAAGTGCCGGTTCTGTAGGCCATCGGATATAGGGTGATTTTCCAATTCACTAAGCACTTCTGCAAAGAGTTCTAAGCTAACTTTGCGCAGTCCTTGCTTCCAGCGTGCGAATGCAGCGTCAGCTTTGAGGCCGACTTCCATCAGGGCCAGAACATCAGTTTTTTTGGTCCACTCAGCCCCCTTCAGAAACAAGTCTCCAGCCTGCTCCCAATCACCAAGCTTAGCTGCACTTATCCCCGCAGCTCGGCAAGTGAAAACAGCTTCAACATCAGGCAGGTCGCCAGGATTGTCGAGGACTTCCTTACTTAACTCAAGAGAGCGCTCAAATTCGTCACTGTGATACAAGACCTTTGCTAGTTGGTTCTTAAGATTATGATCATCCGGGAAGCATGTGTTTGCCTCATCCAGCACCTCTAGGGCTTTTTCTTGCGACTTTCCATATTCATCCCAGATCACGGAAAGAGCTACATATGCGGCTCGTGATATTTTTGGCGCATTCCATTTCTTTCCTTTATCGATAGCACTGTTAAGTACGTTGACCGATTTCTCAATGTCTAGGTCTCGGGCCTGTGTTTCCTTCCACCATGCCCGACTGATTAGCGACCCGGCAAAATCAAAGCCGGCATCACAGACATCAAGAAGTGTCGAGCGTTTTTTCTGGTCTAATTTTTCGAGAGAATCTAGAAGTTCTACCAAATCATCCAATCCCGACAATTGCACTGCTTGGATAGAGAATAAAATTTGAGCCGGACTAAGGTCACCATAATCATCCTCAAATGGCTCCTGTTTAATTAACTCAGACATTTCCGATGGCAGATCTTTCGCTGTCTCTAAATCCATATACCTGGAAATCAAAGAGACCCTGGTGGAAGATGAAATGGGAACTGTGATTGTAATTAGAATTGAATAGTAGGCCATCACTTCAATTCCAGCACGAATGCGCGGATCATCAATCTTCTCCAAGGATTCCAGGATTCTATTAATTACTGTTACCGCAGTTTCCGGTTTCGAACTAAAAGCTGCAACTCTGTACTGGGCCAGGCGGAGAAAGAGATCGGTCGCAGCGTTATCTGCATACAGAGTTTGTCCAGGTTCCAACCCCATCATTGGGAACCAAAATATTGCATCTTCCAACAAGCCAATCTGTTCATGCGACATGGTCGTAATGTTTTTCGCAAGAATTAAAAGAATATAACCGGACTGAGCGAAAAAGGCGTGTGATAGAGCTGTGCCGACCTCATACTGGTTCATGCTCTTCTGCTTGATTAGACGAATGGCAACCGCCTCGTGAATTGAAGCAGCTTCATCATGGCTAAGAACCTCTGCTCCGGCACCATAGATCAATGGCGAAATTCGATATCGATAATTTTGTTCTCTTTCGATCCATGGTCCGACCAAGGTATCGAAAACCTCCCCTGGTGAAGTAACGGAAGGCTGCACACTCCCAACAAACAAGGCCATGTCACGTGTGAAGGAGCCGGTCATCAAGCTCAATCGATACATGAAAATTCGCGCTTCTTCCGAAGGCAATTCGTTAATCAAGCGCCTTCTGGCATCTACACGAACATGCTGGACATCTTCAGGATTTATGAAGTCCGACTCATTTGAGGTGGGCCAGTTTTGCGCACTTAAGTTTCGCACCCTCGCATGAACAAGTTGCGGGTGGCCGCGTGTCGTCAATTCAATTAGATGAGCCCAAGCATCTGTCCATTTATCATGGTCAAGTCCGTGTTCCCTGATCATGTCTGCTATTTCGGCTTTCTTAAAATAGGGAACTGAGGCTTGGCATTGTTCTGTCAGCCATATCTTTGGGAATAGCTGAACGGGGCATTCGGAAGGGCCAGTAACAATAAAAATTCCATCTGAATTAATTATAGAGAATAATAATGTAATTAATTCGCGTTCAAACGCGCTTACCATCGTCAAATCTAGGTCATCAAGAACTACCTGGGCCGGAAAATTCAGCGCACTTATTTCGATCCTTACTTTGACGAGCAAGGCGCGAATATGTTCGGGGTCTCGATCTCGAAATCCTACCCATCCCCAATCGCCTCCGATGGTGTCCGAAATCAAACGAGCCAACATGGTTTTGCCAAGACCACTACTACCCTGCAAGAATAGAGCCTGTCGTTGACGGAGCTGATTTGCTAAATCCGATACAATTCCATCACGTGAAATCGCCCCATCAACCAAAGGGGTAGGAGGACCTAAGGCAGTCGGTTCGCCACCAAAAACGGCGGTGTGTTGGCTCGCTTGGGATAGAGGATTCGATGCGGCTCTCAGTCGTTCCAGTTGGCCACGTGAAACCCGTTCTGTGGTAGCCTCCTCAAATGCTTCCAAGAAATTGCTGTAACGAAGGCTTCGATCGCTCTCAGAAGCCATAAGAGTTTCTATCTTGTGCAGAAGGTCAAGAAGCACCTTTTTAGAGTGATGAGGGGAAACCGAATCAGGTTGCTTTGAACCGTGTATAATTAGTTCGCTTTCAATATCGTCAATCAACGCTTCCTTTGGCTTTTCTCCCATGTCCCAGCGAATTGGTCGGATCAATTTATCAAGAAACGTTGCATCATCACTATTTTGAATAAATTCTTTGAGGCCTTTTCCTAGATTTTGTTTAACCAGAAAGTCCTTGAGGAGTGATGGTTTTACATCACTATCCGTTCGTGCACGGTTCCAGAGATCGATTCCCTTGACGCTTCCACCAAACGGTTTCCCCATCTCTTGGCCAGCGTTTCCAGTCGTCATAAAGCGGAATATGATCCGATAATCAGTATTCCGTTCGCGGTGATCCCAGTAGTTATTGATAGCTTCGATTACGCTTTTAGATCGCAAGGTTACGTTGCCAGCTCGGTCTTTAACCTGACCTACGGTTACAGACTTTTTTTTGGGCTCATGTATGTCGAAATCTTCAGCACCTTCGAGAACGAGAACTTCTTTAGGGCCAAGCCTCATCCAAGCTGAAACACTCTGAAAGGCTTGATACCTATATCCTCTGAAGCTCGAAGTTGCTTGCCGTTTTGGGTCTGTTTCGAACGATGTCATTTTTTTGTAAACCAAGAAATACGTTTACTGACAGCACCATATCCTCGGGAACATCACGATGTCAGCAGGTCGGATTTTGAGTGACAAAAGTGACATTAACTATAGGCAATTGGACTTTTATCGCTAATGTCATACGCGCACTCATAGCGAGTTTCAGACGAACAGCCTAGGATTGATATTGTTATCACTAGACTGCCTACCTGGCAATTTTCCAGTACGTTTGGGAGCGGGCATAAGCCAATCGAGTTATCACCGAATCTGGTGTTTGAGCATTTGAAAAGAAGCGGCGTATCAGGTTGATTTGTTGTTGCAAGACACCAAAACAACCAAAGGAGATACGCCACTATGAAGAAGAATAACGGTTTAGAATTTGCAGGTCGAAATACAATTTCCGATCTCCTGACGGTTTTGTTGAGATCGGGTGCGCAGCAGTTGATCAATCAAGCGGTGGAAGCGGAACTTATGGAAGCATTGGCCTGAGACAGTAGCCAAGTCAGGTCCGCTAAAACCGTAAGAATTAGGTAGCGGCATTTAGCGATTTCACCATGGCTGTAAATCCTAATATAGGCATGGTAATCCGTAGAGATGCTTTTCTTATAAGTCATTGAATACATTAAAAACAGGGCCGTTTTTCGTTACAAAAACTGTAGGTAGATAACGCGAAATTCACTTCATTCAGGCTAAAATTGCAATTATTGATGAAAACCAGCCTCAATATCAGCATAACTTATTGTTATTGTTGATTATTTTGTGTTCATGGCCCCATCCGATTGCTAAAGTTGATGAATATCAAAATCAGCATTCCGGTGGCCCCCTATGGCAATACACATTTCCAAACACTGCCGTTACAACGCCGAGCCGAAGGACGGCACACGGGTGTTAGTCATGCGTTTTTGGCCTCGCGGCTGTGCCAAGGATCAATATGATGAATGGCGGCCCCAACTTGCCCCGTCGAGGGAATTGCT
>ENA-ORDP01001601-ORDP01001601.1-marine-sediment-metagenome-genome-assembly--contig:-NODE-1601-length-12156-cov-4.456822_pt1 | contig 12156 bp, 4 predicted proteins | sample MGYA00248627_ERZ508539 | MGnify/ENA primary metagenome ERZ508539 (study PRJEB26208, sample SAMN05571518) | marine sediment metagenome | biome: deep sea; feature: Hydrothermal vent; material...
CATAGCATCAATTTCATCAAAATCATTATTTACATAGTCGATGATGATTCCAAGTTGTTCGGCAGTTCCTGTGGCAAGGAAATCAATGGGATTACCCACTGCCGAACCTGGAAACAATTTTGTTTTCAATACTTTAGCCTCTTTTCCCCGGATAGGCGGAACATTCAAACCGCCGGAAGATAGCTTGTCGGTAAGCATGACAGCGGGACCACCGGCATGGGTAATTACAGCAATATTATTACCCTGAAGTTCGGGATACATAAAAACCGAAGCCACACTAATCAGGTCTTCGCGGCCATAGCAACGTACGATACCGGCTTTACGAAAAAGTGCATCGACAGCAGTATCCGGGCTGGCAAGGGCACCTGTGTGTGAAGAAGCAGCCCGGCTTCCGGCTTCTGAAGCACCGGCTTTTATAGCAGCAATCCGGCAACCTTTCCGGATGAGTGAAGCAGCATGTTTCAGCAACAAAGCGGGTTTATCAATTCTTTCCATGTACAACAACTTAACTTTAGGATCTTTTTCGGAATCAAAAGTCTCATCCATATATTGCAGTATCTCTTCCACGCCCATCTGAGCAGAGTTTCCCACAGAATAAATATTGTTGAAGGAGAGACCTTTGGGAATTCCGGCTTCCATTATGAAACAGGCCGTGGCACCGGAACCACTGATAAAATCGCAACCATTGGGGTCAAGCCTGGGAATGGGTTTGGTGAAAACGCCATAGTATTGCGGCGTCAGTACGCCCACACAATTAGGGCCTATAAGTGAGCCGTTCACTTTGTTTACAGCTTCCACCATCCTATCTTCCAGTAATTTACCTTCATGGCTTTCTTCACTGAATCCGGCAGACAACACAATAAAAGCGCGGGTATTTTTATTCTGAGCCAAAAATTCAATAGTATCGGGTGCATATTTAGCAGCAATAGCAAGGATAGCCAGGTCCACATCAGGCAGGCCTTTGGGATCACGAAAACTTTTCACGCCCTGCACCTCATCTTCTTTAGGATTCATCACGTAAAGTTTGCCATTAAAATTTCCATCCAGAAGATTTTTCAGTACCTTTCCACCCGGTTTTTGAATATTATTTGAACCACCCACAACCACAATGCTGCGGGGATGTGTTAATTGTTCTGTAATCATGTCCATTGATTTTCAATGCAGCAAAACTACGGATTTAACGCCTGTGAAAAGGAGCAAAGAAGATATTTGGAACAAGTTCAGGCAAACGGCAGCAGGAGAAAAAAGTTCTCAACGAAAAGACGAAGAGACGGAGGGACTGAGTGACGAAGAGAAGTTGCGAAATAAAGAGAATTGCTTACCATTTATTTGACTATCGCTTGACAATGGAATGACAACTGTTTGACAACAAGGAAGAGACGAAAAGACGGAGGGACTGAGTGACGAAGAGAAGTTGCGAAGTTGCGAAGTTGAACAAATACCCACTTCCTTACGACTGAATTACCACCGTTTGACCATTGTCTGACAACTGTTTGACAACTGTTTGACCATTGTCCGACCCTTTTACCTATTCCAGCGTCACAGCCAAACTTACCACCCCGGTGCCTACATGTACTCCAAGGACAGGTGTTAGCTTCTGGATAAATTCCGGTTTCTTTCCGGTAAGTCTCTCCATCTCACGGGCAAGTTTCCGGGCACTATTTGGATTATTGGCATGTGTGATGGCATAACCCCAAACACTTTTCTTTTCCATAAACTTTTTCATTTCATTGAGAACCTGTTTACGGCTTTTCTTTTCGGAAAAAGGTTTGGCAAAAGGAACGACCAGTCCATTTTTATCCACTTCAACAATGGGTTTTAACCCCAATAATCGTCCGAAGAATCCTTTTTTAGCATCGATGCGTCCGCTTTTTATGAGATATTTCAATGTTTTCAAACCGGCAAACTGTTTTGTCTTCAACACCCACACGGGCAAATAAGCCACAATTACCTCATGGCTCATTCCCGCTGCCAGCGCTTTAGCGGCACGAATAGTAAGCAGACCCAGTCCACAGGAAACTTTTTTGCTGTTGATGACATCGATGATTTTTCCTGTTTGTGCCGATACTTTCCCGGCAGCATTCACACTGTTTTGCCAGGTACCGCTCAATTTTGCACTTAAATTAATTCCTATAATAGAATCATAATGTGTTGCGAGATAGCTGTATCGATTAAAAAATTCTTTGAAAGAGGGCTGTGACGTTGTGGGATAAACGGGTGATGAATCCAGCACTGCGTAAAACTGTTCAGGTTTCATGGTAATGCCATCGAGATAAAAGGTGTCGCCGAAATGAATGTTTAAGGGGATACGCTGGATTTGATATTTCTCCAGTAAATCTTCGGGGATATCACACGACGAATCAGTTACAATGACTGTTTTGAAACGGGCGTTGGAAGCAACCTCGTTCTGCATCACCATATCGTCTACTTTTTGAGCAATAACAGTTCCCAGACTGCTGATTTTCTCAAACAAAAGCCACGGCGTATCAGTATGAATATGAATACGTATTTTGTTTTTAGCCCCGGCAATCACGAGGGAATCGCCAGAGCCTTCCAAAACTGCCTTTAGCTTTTCCCTACTCAGGTTATCTCCCTGGATTAAAGCCTCTGTACAGTAGCGAAAAGTGATATCATCGTGATTTATATGGTCAGCATTTATCTCAATCACTGCTGATTTCAACGTTTCAAGGTTTGGAACGCGGCCGGTTTTAAGGTATTCGATCACGCCATCAAGAAAATCTACAAAGCCTTTAGCCCCGGCATCCACAACTTTTGCCCGCGCCAGCTTATCCAGCTTTTTAGTAGTCTCTTTCAGCGATTTATGTGCCTGCTTCAAGCCGGAAGTCAGCAAGCTGTAGAAACCTTCATGTTTTTCCTTTATGTCGAAAAGATAGTCAGCCCACTCTTTGATAACGGAAACCATAGTCCCTTCAACAGGATTGGCAATGGCTTCATAAACATAAGGAACTGCCTTTTTAGCCGCAAGGACAAAATCAAAAATATCAATCTTTTTCTTATCCGCCACTTCAAGGCTGAAACCATAGAGAAACTGGGCAAAGATAATCCCGGAGTTTCCATGTGCTCCGGCCAGTGCGGCATCGGCAATATCGATGGCAGTAGCTTTAAAGTTATTACGAACAACCACAGTCTCCACGATGGAACGCATGGTGGAAGCCAGGTTGGTTCCAGTGTCGGCATCTGCCACTGGAAACACATTTATCCTATTGATATAACTCTGATCATCAAATATTTTACCGGCGCCGGCCAGAAAGCAATTAAAGAATTGCCGACTGTCTAATTCTGTTATTTTTTTCGTTTGCAATGCTCTGCTTTTGATGAAAACGGGTGTAAATTTACACAAAGTTTTAAAAGATGGAACTTAGTCACCGAGATGAAGTTCACTAAAAAACGAAGAAGCTTTCACCAGTACCAGTGTCCCCAAATCATTATAAAGGCTGTCGGCACGATGTATAAAGTCGTTCTCTTTCCCAACTATCACCTTCGCCATTCCCATAATAGTCAGATCAGCATTGGCAGACTGACTTTTTATGATATCGTGCACATCATCGGTTTTTTCTTTAAAAATAATCACCACCCCTGCATGCATGCGGTGTTTATTTAATAGCCGTTTTATTCTAACCTTAATCGGCTTCTTTTTGCTTTTATCATCCGTAATTAGCAAAATCCGGATAACCGCGTTACGCCAGGCATAAGAGACGTGAATAAATTTCAACAGGGAGAAAATGAGGCTCCCGTTGTTAGAACCACCCCGTAACCATACATCGATTTGCTTATAATCGCCAAATCCTTTTTCTTTGTCATAATCGAGCATAACGATATTTAAATCAAGGTTTTTGATATAGTGTAACATCCGGGCAAAACGCACGGGCTCTTTGGTATGTCTGCCCCATCCCAGCACCACAGTATTCGGTTCCATTCCGGAGAACCCGTAAGTTGCTGACAAGCTTTCCATGGCACCATAAATGTCGTTACACATCTGCCTTCTTTTAAAAATGGCCTCATCACCTTCCATCTCTTCTTCCGGAATAGTCTGGTGGTGAGAAGGAAAAAGGCGTTTGGCATTAGGTTTCAGCACAAGGTCGAAGTTAGAGATAAGCCCTTGTTTTCCTGCAATAAATTTGCTAAACTCCACCAAATACGGCCGGTTTAATTGTCCGCCACTGAAAAGAAGAATGTTTGGACGCCAGTTGGCTTCGGTAAGATGCATATTTTTAAAGCGGGTGAGTACCGATCGGATTAAAGAAGCCATCACGCTGGGCCAAATATCATCCATAGCAAGATTCAGCTGCTTTTTCCGGATAAGATAAAACACGAAGCCCAGAATAATCAACGCACCAAACATGGCCGCCATGTCCAGTTTAAACATAATCATAAAGCTGGTGACAAAGCCCAGAATACCTATCCATGCAGGAATCCGAAAGCTGGGGCGAAAATCGGTACTGGCCCATTTTTCCAGCACAAAAGCCAGGTTGATAAACCCATAGGCAGTGAGATAAAACATGGTGACCAGGCGGGCAATGACATTCAAATCGCCCACAAGAATACCCAGTTCGGAGAGAAAAAAGGTAAAAATAAGTGCATTCCGTGGTTCATTATTTTTCCCGTGACCTTTTCCCAAAATTTTAGGTGTAATGTGATCATTAGAAATAGCCTGGATGATACGCGGACCACCAAGAATTCCACCCAAAGCCGAGGAGAGTGTAGCACCCCAAACGCCGGCAATAATAAGAAAAGGAAACCATGCAATCTGTATCAGAAAATTGTAATTTGTCAAAAGTAACTGTCTGTCCACAAACAAATTAAAGCTGACCGCGAGAGCGAGATAGATAACCAAACCGGTAAAAATGGCTAACAATGTTCCGGAGGGAATATCTTTTTTCGGATTTTTCAAATCGCCCGACATGGCTACACCAGCAGTGAAGCCGGTAACCGCCGGAAAAAAGATGGCAAAAGCTTCCATAAAACTGAAATCTTTAAACGGAATGAAATGCATAACCGGTACAACTGAAGCTGCTACAGGATGAAGAAAAAAACCTACGAAAATAGAAATCAGAGATAAGACGATAGCGCCGAGTACCAAAAACTGGGTTTTTATGGCAAAATTCGTACTAATCAGGGCTATGACTGCCAGCAATACCAAGACCGCTGTTCCCACAATACGGGTGTTTTGAACGGTAGGCCCCACCATTCCAAGCCAATGTTGCATCGAAGGGATATCCAGAAAGTTTTCAACAAAACCTATAATATAAAGTGAAATACTCAAAGCCGTTCCTATAAACAAGGTAATGCCGATGGAACCACCCATGGGCAAACCCAGAGAACGCGAAAGAATATAATAAATGCCACCCGCTTTTATCTTTTTGTCAGTGGCAATGGACGAAATACTTAAACCTGTGGTGACGGAAATAAAATGAGCCAGCAAAATTATAGCAACACTTCCCCAAATGCCGGCTACCCCTGCCACCCAGCCCAAGCGCAAGTACATGATAACCCCGAGGATAGTCAGAATGGATGGTGTAAAGACACCGGCAAAAGCACCAAACTTTTTTGCTTTATCTGCCATTTTGTTATTTTTGGGAAAGGTTGTAAATATAGAAAAATCTGATTTCTTTAAAAATATATTTTTCAAAAAATCTTTTCTGTCACTGTCAGCAATTTTTTATAAATTTGTAAGCAGTAATTCATTAAAATAATTAAAATGCTCAAAACAAAGATTTTGCCCCCCACAGAAGAAGCCTATGCCTATCCTTTATTGATTAAACGCATACTGGCCGACTCATTAAAATATGAGCCGAATAATGAAATTATTTATCGCGACCTGTCACGGTACAATTATTTTGAACTGAATAAGCGGGTACGAAAGCTTGCTAACGTTCTTCAAAATCTGGGCATCCGGGCAGGTGATGTGGTAGCCGTTTTGGAATATGACACGCCTCGCTACCTCGAGCTTTTCTTTGCTGTTCCCATGATTGGCGCTGTGCTGCATACCGTCAATTACAGGTTGTCACCCGAACAGGTTCTTTACACAATGAACCATGCCGAAGACAAGATTGTCTTTACCAACATTGATTTCCTTCCGCTGTTGAAAGGTATTAAAGAGAAACTTACTGTTTCTGTACCCAGTATCATAATGACCGACAAGGAAGAGTTGCCCACAGATGAAATGGCCATATCAGGTGAATATGAAGAATTGTTAAGATCAGCAAGTGACTTCTATGAGTTTCCCGATTTTGATGAGAATTCGGTAGCCTCTATGTTTTATACAACCGGTACAACCGGAAATCCGAAAGCGGTATATTTTACCCATCGCCACCTGGTACTTCATACGTTGGGTGCAGCTTTGGCTTTTAGCAGTTACGATTCTGTCTGCCGGTTCCGTTCTAACGATGTTTACATGCCCATTACACCCATGTTTCATGTGCATGCCTGGGGTGTTCCCTTTCTCGCTACCATGCTGGGCGTTAAGCAGGTTTATCCCGGGCGTTATGAACCCGAAATGTTGCTGCGTTTGTTACTTTCCGAAAAAGTTACTTTCTCGCACTGTGTTCCCACCATATTACACATGCTGGTTTCGAGTCCGGTGGCCAAAGCTGTGGATTTGAGTCACTGGAAAGTGGTGATTGGCGGGGCCGCCCTGCCTGCGGGTCTGGCAAGAGCTGCCTCTGAGTTAGGGATTGATGTGGTTACCGGATACGGTATGTCGGAGACCTGTCCTATTTTGTCGGTTACGTATCTGAACGTAAAAGACAAAGACATGGACATGGAAAAACAAGTGGAGATTCGTACCAAAACCGGTATTCCCATCCCGCTGGTGGAGATGAAGGTGGTGGACGAAAACATGAAACCACTGCCACAGGATGGCAAATCGGTTGGCGAAATTGTGGTTCGGACACCATGGCTTACTCAAGGTTATTTCAAAGAAGAAGAAAAGAGTAAAGAGCTTTGGAAAGGTGGCTATCTGCATACGGGCGATGTGGCCTATGTTGACAGTAAGAACTTCTTTAAGATTACCGACCGCATTAAAGATGTCATCAAAACAGGTGGAGAATGGATTTCTTCGCTTGAACTGGAAAATCTCATTAGCAAACACCCTTCCGTTTCCGAAGTGGCCGTGGTTGGAATTCCCGATGAGAAATGGTCGGAACGTCCTTATGCTATCGTTGTTCCCAAAGCCAATACCAAAACCTCTGCCGAAAATATCCAGCAGTTTCTGCAACAGTTTGTGGATGAGGGCACTATCAACAAGTGGGCTATTCCAAAGGAGATTGATTTTGTGGAAGCCATCCCCAAAACTTCGGTAGGGAAAATTGACAAAAAACGTATTAGGGCGGAGTATAGGGAATAAAGACGTGCTGTTTGTCTCGTTTTTATAAATCCGACAGGAAACTCAGACTTCCTGGCTGATTTTTTATTGAGAAAATCTCAGAATCGGATATTTTTTCTTTTTTAATTTAATCAAAATCAAGAGTGAGTATTTGTCTCTTTTCCCCTATTTTTTCATTTCTTAGGTTGTTGATATTGACAACAGATCCGTATTCTATAAAAACATCAGGTGTAATGGACACGAATTACCTGTTTATCAAAAGAGGTTAAAAGCGAAACGCTTTACCATAAACGTGAGCCGGTACCGGGCAGGCATTTATTATCTGCAGGTAATAAAAGGGAGCAAAGTGTATTCAAAAAAGGTCATGATTATGCATTGACATGCCGTATCCGTTTCGGGCGTTCCCGCTCGAAGAAATTACCGGATACATCCTTATCAATTACTGCCACAAGCCTTGCGCGCTGGAAAGCAGCCTTTTTTATGCCTGCGCCGTTGGTCCGCCCATGGAAAACGGCGGCAATCCACCATCCGGGCTCTCTTTAATAGGGCCATGAATGGCTTCAAATTTCCGGATGTTGTCCTGCAAAGCTTTGTAGAGCCTTTTGGCATGTTCGGGAGTAAGGATAATTCTGGATTTTACCTTGGCTTTGGGAGCGCCGGGCATGAGCTTTACAAAGTCAACAACAAACTCGGCATGTGAATGAGTAATAATAGCAAGGTTACAGTAAACGCCCTCTGCCATCTCTTCACTCAGTTCAATATTGATTTGGTTTTGCTGCTGATTATTATTGTCTTCCATGATGTTGTATTTTATAAAAAAGGCAGTTGCAAGGCAGGGATCTTCCCCTCTGCAACAGCCTCTAAAAATGGATTATTTGTCTTCGGCCTCTTCTTCAACAGCATCCATGTCATTGGCTTTTGCCACCATGGCATCGTGCTCTTCTTTAGAAGCTGTGATAATATCGGCGTATTCTTTCAGACCGGTTCCGGCCGGAATTTTGTGACCGACAATAACATTTTCTTTCAAGCCTTTCAGCGTATCCTGTTTGGCATTGATGGCCGCAAGGGTAAGTACCTTAGTTGTTTCCTGAAAGGATGCAGCTGAGATAAAGCTGTCAGTTTGCAGCGAAGCACGTGTAATACCCTGAAGCACCTGACGGGCAGTTGCTGTTTGCGCAGTGTGGGCTTCAATGAGCTTTTTATCACGACGGCGCAAGGTTGAATTTTCATCGCGTAGCTTACGGGCAGTGATAATTTCACCCTGACGTACAGAATCCGAATCACCAGGAACATCAACAACCTTCATACCAAAGATTTCGTCATTCACTTCGTGAAATTTAATTTTGTTCACAAGTTCTCCTTCAAGGAAGCGGGTATCACCCGGATCTTCCACCTGAACTTTACGCATCATCTGGCGGACAATCACCTCAAAGTGTTTGTCGTTGATCTTCACGCCCTGCAGACGATAAACTTCCTGAATTTCGTTAACAATGTATTCTTGTACTTTCATGGGGCCTTTGATAGCCAGAATATCGGCAGGAGTAATCACACCATCCGAAAGTTTTGTTCCGGCTTTCACAAAGTCATTTTCCTGTGCAAGAATCTGTTTGGTCGTTGAAACAAGGTAGCGTTTCTCAGCACCCGTTTTAGCAGTGATGATAATTTCACGGTTACCACGTTTCAGCTTTTTACCAAAAGAGACCACGCCATCAATTTCAGAAACAACAGCCTGTTCGGAAGGATTACGTGCTTCAAAAAGTTCGGTAACACGTGGAAGACCACCGGTAATGTCACCGGCTTTACCAAAGGCACGTGGAATTTTCACCAGCAGGTCACCGGCTTTGATTTTAGCTCCTTCTTCGACCACGATATGGGCACCCACAGGCAAGTCATAACTTTTCAGAATAGCACCATCTTTATCCAGAATTTTAACATTCGGGTTTTTGGCTTTCTGCTTGGTTTCGATAATTACTTTTTCGAAATAGCCTGTCTGCTCATCCGATTCGACGCGATAAGTCTGGCCTTCGATAACATTATCAAAAGCAATATTACCGGCAACTTCGGAAAGAATAACGGCGTTAAATGGATCCCATTCATTAATAAGGTCGCCTTTTTTTACCTTATTGCCATTTTTGAAATATAACTTAGAACCGTAAGCAATGTTTGCAGAGGAGAAGATAACACCCGTTTCAGGATCAATCAGTTTCATTTCTGCCGAGCGACCGGTAACAACGTCATACCTGACACCATTTTCATCGCTGTAAGCAACGCTCCGTAACTCTTCAAACTCAAGAACACCGTTCTGGTTAGCCTCAATCTTTGAATTGGCAGCAACGTTGGATGCAGTACCTCCCTGGTGGAACGTACGCAGAGTAAGCTGTGTACCAGGTTCTCCAATAGACTGAGCAGCAATAACGCCGACAGCCTCTCCCCTTTGCACCATGTGGCCGGACGCCAGGTTACGACCGTAGCAGTTAGCACAAACGCCATGTTTCGATTCGCAGGTAAGTACCGATCTGATTTCAACTTGATCAATACCCGACTCTTCAATCTGTTTACTGACAACTTCGGTAATTTCTTCACCACCTTTGGCGATAATTTCCCCCGTATTCGGGTGATATACATCATGTACTGCCACGCGTCCCAAAATTCTGTCATGAAGTGATTCCACAACTTCCTCATTTTTCTTGAGAGCAGTTACGGTAAGTCCACGTAACGTTCCGCAGTCTTTTTCAGAAATAATCACATCCTGAGCCACGTCAACGAGCCGGCGGGTCAAATAACCGGCATCAGCTGTTTTCAGTGCAGTATCGGCAAGTCCTTTACGGGCACCGTGTGTAGAAATAAAATACTCAAGAACAGAGAGCCCTTCCTTAAAGTTTGACAGGATAGGATTCTCAATAATCTCATTTCCGGCAGCACCGGCTTTCTGGGGTTTGGCCATAAGGCCACGCATTCCTGAAAGCTGACGAATCTGTTCTTTGGAACCACGAGCGCCGGAGTCCAGCATCATATAAACAGGATTAAACCCGTCATTGTCAGCAGCCAGCTCTTTCATAACGATGTTCGTAAGCCTTGAGTTGGTGTGTGTCCAGATATCAATAATCTGGTTGTACCGCTCATTGTTGGTAATGAAACCCATATTATAGTTGTTCATCACTTCATCAACTTCCTCTTCGGCTTTTTTGATAAGCTCTTCCTTAACCGCTGGAACGCGCACATTTCCCAGGTTAAAAGAAAGTCCTCCGACAAACGCCATGTAGTAGCCCAGATTTTTAATGTCATCAAGGAATTGGGCCGTAACAGCATTTCCGGTTGCTTTCAACACTTCACTGATTATATCACGCAGTGCCTTCTTAGTCAACAGTTTATTTATAAATCCAAAACCTTTTGGAACTTCTTCATTGAAAAGGACACGCCCCACAGTAGTTTCAACCAGTTTGTTTACAAGCTTGCCCTCTTCTTTGACATCCACATTCACTTTGATAATGGCATGCATGTTAGCACGTTTCTCATTGTAAGCGATACGTACTTCTTCTGGAGAGTAGAAAATCATGCCCTCCCCTTTTATGGGAAAGGCCTCGGTACTTTTCCGTGCTTTGGTGATGTAATAAAGTCCAAGAACCATGTCCTGTGAAGGTACGGTGATAGGCGCACCATTGGCAGGGTTCAATATATTGTGTGAAGCCAGCATCAGCACCTGGGCTTCGAGAACAGCAGCATTACCCAAAGGCAGGTGAACAGCCATCTGGTCACCGTCGAAGTCAGCGTTGAAAGCAGTACAGGCCAACGGGTGAAGCTGAATAGCCTTTCCCTCCACGAGGATAGGCTGAAAAGCCTGAATACCAAGACGGTGCAATGTAGGCGCACGGTTTAGCAGAACAGGATGACCTTTCAGGATATTTTCGAGGATGTCGTAAACAACGGCATCTTTTCTCTCAACAATTTTTTTGGCCGACTTAACTGTTTTGACAATACCACGTTCAAGCAATCTGCGTATGACAAAAGGCTTAAAAAGTTCGGCAGCCATATCTTTCGGCAGACCACATTCGTTCATTTTCAGTTTTGGTCCAACGATAATCACCGAACGGCCGGAATAATCGACACGTTTACCAAGCAGGTTCTGACGGAAACGTCCTTGTTTTCCTTTCAGACTGTCGCTCAATGATTTCAGCGGACGGTTTGAGTCGGTTTTAACAGCACTTGATTTCCGTGAGTTATCAAACAAGGAGTCAACAGCTTCCTGAAGCATCCGTTTTTCATTACGCATAATGACATCGGGAGCTTTTATCTCAATAAGCCGTTTCAGCCGGTTGTTACGAATGATAACCCTGCGGTAGAGGTCGTTGAGGTCAGAAGTGGCAAAACGTCCGCCATCGAGTGGTACTAATGGTCGGAGTTCTGGTGGTATAACAGGTACAACTTTAATAATCATCCATTCTGGTCTGTTTTCTATTCTTTTATTGGCAGACCTAAAGGATTCTACAACTTGAAGTCTTTTTAATGCTTCGTTTTTTCGTTGTTGAGATGTTTCGTTGTTTGCTTTGTGTCTTAAATCGAAAGATAAAGCGTCTAAATCTAGTCTTTTAAGTAAATCAAATAATGCTTCTGCACCCATTTTTGCAATAAATTTATTAGGGTCTGAATCATCTAAGTATTGATTTTCTTTTGGTAGCGTATCTAAAATATCTAAGTATTCTTCTTCGGTTAAAAAATCTAGGTATTGTACAGGTTCACCTTCTGCATTCATAGCTCCAGCAGCGTTAATTACGGCATATCTTTCGTAATAGATGATGGTGTCTAATTTTTTT
>ENA-ORDP01001602-ORDP01001602.1-marine-sediment-metagenome-genome-assembly--contig:-NODE-1602-length-12156-cov-4.453103_pt1 | contig 12156 bp, 14 predicted proteins | sample MGYA00248627_ERZ508539 | MGnify/ENA primary metagenome ERZ508539 (study PRJEB26208, sample SAMN05571518) | marine sediment metagenome | biome: deep sea; feature: Hydrothermal vent; material...
TCAACATCGTCATCGGCAAAGACCGCCGGACTAAACCCGAAAAATAAAAAGACAAGAGCCGAACAGGTAATATTATAGATTTTTTTGGCCACGGTGGATCACCCCCATATTGTGATGTTCATGATCGCAAAATCAGGGACGCCGGAGATTCCTTCTCGTTCTACCTATTTTGCCCAGACCGGATCAGGTCTAAAGATTACCTTAAACTATCACAATAACCAAATAATGCACGGATAAAGTGTTTGCTCTATCGGTTAACGGCATTGCAAAAGGTATTCCTGCATACCACCAGAAAGCAGGATACTGCGTTGAACCAGAAAGGGAGACAGGGCTTTCTGCAGCGTCTCCTGATAATACATTGGACTCAAACAAGTCTGTCCCGCATTTTTGTCTTTGTCAATGCGGGAAACCTTGCGGTCAGACTGCAGTTGATAAATGCCCGGTGTAGTCGGCATCTGTTCACGGGTATGGATATAGGCATGCAGCATAACGTCAGCTACACAATGTGGAAGCAAATACTGTATCAAGGCACGAAGAAGGTTTGTATCAAGGTAGTTGGGCAGGTCCCATAACAAAATCAGGTTTAGCGAGGCCTTATTTTGCTTTTTAAACCCCAGTGTCTTTATCAAAGCCCGATTAAGTTTGGCATCTGTATCCAGCGCATCCATGCTCAACGAGAATAGCGATTTATTGCACCCGGGCAAATGCAGCTTGCAGTGTAAAGAAGAAAATTGTTCGATCAATTGACTGTAGGCCGGCATCACATCAAGAATTTCAAAAAAACTATTTTCTGAAAAGTTGCCAACCACATCAAACAAAAGCGGACTCTTTTTTGAACGGTCCGCGTCCTGGACAGGCTCATCCACAACCTTCATCGGTTTAACTAACATAATTTTATATTGTGGCCGACGCCTTACGCTAATTTTATCTCAGACGAATCATTCCCATGTAAAGTATTTACACCTGAGTGCGGCTCCATTTCGATACTACCCTTAAACAGGGCGCCATCTTCCAAGGTCACACGCGGCGAAACAATATTACCATGTACATTTCCAGTCTCACGAATGATGACCTTTTCATTCCCATTCAAATCACCTTCAAGCTTGCCCTCTACAATTATCTGGTTTGCTTCAATATTAGCTTTAACCTTACCGGTCTTGCTAATGGTCACATTGTGGCCGTGTACCGTGATCGTGCCGTCGACTTCACCCTGGATAATCAGGTTTTCATCACCGCTGACGTCACCCTTGATACGAATAGAAGCACCAATTGATGCAGAGCCTTGTTTCGCAGACATATTTCTGGATGGGGGTTGCGTATCTTTTACAGCGGGCCCTGACTCTTCCTGTGTCTGGTATGTCTTAATCTTGTTCGACACATTTTCCTTAATTTGTTTCATATCAATCATATCGTGCTCCAATGAACTTGCTGTATTGGTTAAAATTTATCTCGCATTAAATCAATGCACGTATCAGTATGAAAGCACTTAAATAAAAATGGATTGAACTGGATCACAACTAGCCCGGTCGGGATAAGATCAATTAAATTACGGAAATATGGGGTAACTATTCTGACGGAAGTTTATTTTTAAGATCGTTCAGGCAATCAAGACATAGACAGTCTGAATATTTTGCAGATAAGCTGTTTCTTTGTTCGGGGGTAAGCGACAGCTTGTTGCATTGACAGGCCAAAATGTCATCGGACGCACAGACAAAATCCTTATTGCAGCGTTGACATTGTTTATTATCTGCCACAATATTTGATCGTCAAAAGACTTAAAACCAAACGAATTAAAATCAGAAAAATTAAAACACAAATTTTTTGTTTGGTGAAAAAATCCAGCCAAGCAGCAGGCCAGATAAAAGACCAATGGTATGCGCCATATTGGCAATGTTACCGACCAGCCCCGTCCAACAAACAAAGAACCAGATCAACATCATGTAGACGATATGTTGATGTAGCTGGAGGCCAAAACGCGGGTTGAGTTTTCCCTGTACCCAAATATAAGCTAACAGACCATAGACCACACCTGACAGTCCGCCAAAGCCAGGCCCATCCCATAGAAATTGACCAAGATTACTTAACACACCAGTAACAGCCACCAATAAACCCAGACGCGGTGAGCCCTGCCGTAATTCAACCATACCACCAAGATCATATAACCACATCGAATTGAATAGAATGTGTATTAAACCAAAATGAATAAAAATAGGAGTGATCAGGCGCCATATCTCACCACTCATGATTTCTGGTAAACCGGCATTGACATATTTAGAAATAAAAAATGGATAGAGCATTTCAGTGTTTTTACCCAATGACGATGCAACGGCAACGATCACCGCGATAGAAATCAGTACTACCGTTAATGGTGTACTACGTATGAGTAATAATTTATTCATGATTTTTATAGTGTACCATTCGCTATCAGGATCGTTTTATTCTGACTACCGTCATGACTTCCATTTCCATACCACCGACATTTTCAATCTCACGATAATACGTCAGGTTGACTCTGGCGCCTTTTGTATTTTTAAATTGTTTCTTGCGCTTGAAGCGAAAGGGGACACCCCAGTCTTCAATCATAATGGTATTGATAATCCAGTCGCTATCTTTTTCTTTCCTCTGTACATGTGAGGTCACTTTCATCATATCAGAGTGAATTAATTCCTGATGCTTCTTTACTAGTTTTTCAGGCGTGGATTTCATTACTGATTAAATTCATTTAAAACCGAAAAGTAAATTTATGCTAGTGTAGTCGCCGGCTATTGCGTGAAGATAGTGACTCCAGAATACTCTCTATCACATCTTCCTCCGTACCCTCATCGTCCAGCAGGCAACTATAAGTAATAAACAACAGCACAGAGCCCGAACGTAAATACCACTCGCACCAGTATTCCTGATCATCATCATAACAACAGGTCACACCAGAGAAAGATTCAAACTCCACATCAAACAACTCAGCACCGGCATCGATATGCTCCGCAGCCAACTCTTCGATATAATCGTCTGAGATAGCTTCTTGCTCTTTTACCGTGCTTAACGTCATGGTGCCGCTGCTATTCGGATGGAAAAAGGAAACGGCCTCGTCCTCCTCTTCGGCCTCCCAGCCAACAGGTAAATCGATCTGCCAGAATTCAGAGATATACTTTTCCACGTTTCATTCCTGTCTTTATCCCACACGTCATGTAAGCGGATGTGCCAGATTTAACCGTTATACTATCAGATAACTGGCTAAAGAATGAACTGATGTCGTTCGAATCGCTCGAGATCGTGTTACCGCATCATAGGCGAATCAATGGCAGGCTATCCTGACAGGTATTTAAACAACGGCGAATAATCAATTTATCGACCCAGGTCTGGGACGATAAAAACAAACGACTGAAAACTAAGCGTACCATATGAACCAGAAGATTCAGACGCCAACAAAACAACTAAATGGCTGTTCCGAAAAGGTATCCACTATTTAGATTAACATTGGGTTTGATTTTGTAGGGGCTCGCGGTCTGAGCCCGCTCCTACACAAACCTGTTAAGACAGGCAAAACGCGGACAGGCAGAAAAAAGGGCGGCAGCCCTATCCAGCCAGTTGGCGAATACTTTCAGTCGGGGAATTCGTCTTCGGGAAAGGTCCAGACAAAGTCACCGTCCAGTCCGGTAGCCGCAAGAACATCCACCTGTTTTATCTCATCAATAACTATCGGTGCATCGTCCCATTCTTCGATAAAAGACTGCGATAACAATTCTTCTCTCACCATCGCCAGGGCTGATTCCTGCGCACTCACCTCGTTATCCGCATTAACAAATACCGTGCGGGAAAAACCCAGATGCTGTGATTCATCATCAATAATAAATTCAACATTCTCACCCACTACTGTTGCTTTATATCCTGGCATAATAACTCCCTTTTTTTAATTTATATCCGACAATAATCTTTAATTTAACGACGACCCAAAGAATGAAATCATGCGATAGCGACTGACTCCTCTTCCAGCTCTGGCACTAATACATCTTTTTCTTCCTCATCCCATATTTGGTAGGTCAGTGTATGCTGACCTATACGCAACGTTTCATTATCTGATAAGGCATGCCACTTGATTCTTTTGTCATCCAGATGTGTTCCATTCATGCTATTCAGGTCGTGAATAAAAAACTGGCCATCCATGTAAACGATCTGGGCATGGATACGACTGGATCGCGTTTCATCAATAAATATATCCAGATTTTTCTGTCGGCCTATCAGCATGCGTTTTTGGTTAAGTAGATACTTGCCAACGATAATGTCATGTTTACGAACAATTAGTAACGGCAATGGGCGCATATAGACTTCTTCATGCGTAATTTGCCGCAACGGTAAGTCACTCTTACGTTCTATATATAATGGCCAGGCTAACTTCTGGATCGCACTATGTAAACAATAAGTATCTATGTGATCTGTTTTATTGATGAACGCCGTTACCAGCATCATGTCACACAGCTGGTTAACTAAACGCGGTACACCCCCGGTGTAGCACAGGATCCCGTCGATCAATTCCCTTGGAAACTCCAGGCGACCATCATTACCCGCAACAAATAACCGATAATCGATATATTCACAGATCTCTTCACGCGAGAGTGCTTCGATCTGGTGATTAAGGCGAACTAATTGAGAAAAGGCATCACTGGGCATTGCCGTAATATTGATCGCCAGTTCAGGTTGACCAAGTAGAATAAACTGGATCAGCTTGCGGCCAAACATCTCCATGCTTGCCAGCAGACGGATCTCCTCCAGGACCAGTGGATTGAGATTCTGCGCCTCATCGATGACAATTAAAACCGGGCAGAGTGTGAGGTGCTGATCCATGGCATAATCCTTGATAGCCCGGTACAACTCTGGTTTGTCCTTGCATTCCGGGGTGCAACCAAATTGCATGCAGATAGATAAGATAAATTCGTCATGGGTCAACAGAGTCTGATGTAGATGAGCGATCGTTGCCTTCTCTGACATATTGGCAATAGCCTGGTCAATCAAAACGGATTTACCAATGCCGGGTTCACCAGTCACGACGGCAATACCATCACGAAGTACCAGTAAATAACTCAGGTAATCTTTGGCCTTTGCCTGACTCTCGGTCAGATAGAAAAAACGCCGATCAGCCGTCGACAAGAAAGGATAATCTTTTAATCCGAAATACTCGCAATACACTGCGCACCCCCTGGTGATGCGTTCTGCGTTCTGTATACCCTTTATACTTAATTAAGTCGGATCCGTCGAGGGCATAGATCAGGATATAGTAATTTCTTTTACTAAATGATCATTTATTGATCAATAATCAGACAGTTAGGCCCTAACCTGATTAGTACAGGCTAAGACAGGAGAAAAACAATAACGTGACAGTAGCTAAACATTGGGTTTGATTTTGTAGGGACGGTCTCAGACCGCGATGAAGTGGTAAACATGGGCGTTTATCGCAGTCTGAGACCGCTCCACAAACCTGTCCGGCGATTTACTGCATAAAGTGGATATCTTTTCGGAACAGTTATGAACGGTTATTTTAGAATGGTGCGTTGCAGGCTATCGAGAGCCTTTCGCCATTCACAGGATGATGAAAGGATAAAAAGGTCGAGTGTAATAGTAAACGACTGGACTTTTCCCTGACCTCATCACTCGCGTATAAGCTGTCACCTAAGATCGCATGTCCCAGAGATTGTAAGTGAACCCGGATCTGATGACTACGTCCGGTCTCTGGAATCAACTCCAGCCGCGTCGACTTTTTGTCTTGATCATAAGCCATCACCGTAAAACAGGTACGTGAGGGTTTACCACGTTCAAAATCGATGATCTGCTTCGGTCGGTTGGGCCAGTCTGTTATCAACGGTAAATCAATCACGCCACGCTCATCCTCAACATGGCCATCCACAATAGCAACGTATCGTTTCTGAATCTTGCGCCGTTCAAACATCATGCTCAACTGGCGATGCACTTCATTCTTTAACGCCATGACCATGATGCCCGAGGTCGCCATATCCAGTCGATGCACGACCCTGGCATTTGCTAATTCAGTTTGCACGCGCCGGATCAGGCAGTCCTGCCTGTCTTCGTCGCGTCCCGGTACCGAGAGTAAACCAGCGGGTTTATTGATAATAAGTAAGTCATCATCCTGATAAAGAATATCCAGGCCCGTATTTGCGGGGGGATTGTATTTGAATGGTAAACACTTATTCACTCTCTACACAGCCCTAACTGATCGTGCAAACAAACAACCTACCCTATATAAGGTGGCATCGGACAGTCCAGGACACTGGCAATGGCCCGCATCAGCTCCATTTCAGGCGGTGAATACTCCTGATCCCGGGTAATCACAAGCAGACAGGCCTTCAGTAGTCGAGGTTTCATTAAGGGTTTTAACAGTGCAAGTTTATCGACCGCCATGTCGAGGTTATCAATATTGATCTGTTTGCGTGATAACAGGACGAGGTTATCGAGTCCAAGCTCTTTTTCGGCCGCCGCAAAGGCCTCTTTGATCTGTATCTTATCCTGCACGCAGGCATAAATCAGCATACTTATTAAAACATTAATGTGCCGCTTGACTGCTTTTAACGAACCAAACTTCGCGACTCGTTTATCCGGCCGCCCAAATACCGGATCCAGGTGCCGGAAAAGAATTTTTTGTAATGACCATTCGAACATATCAATACGGTTATCAGCCTGCATAAGAAACAATAAATTCTTTTTGAATAGCTGATATTGCGCGTCCGATAGTTGATGAAGCGATGGCAATGCCATATCGATTAATGGCAACCGAAAACGAATATCCAGTGCGGTCACTGCAGCCAGCAGCTTATTAGTGAATTCAAAAATACCCGCATCACCAAACTCTCCAAGCTGTCGAAGTTGTTTCGCCCGAACATCTGACCGCGTATCGATAAGCAGACAATAGATCACAGCACGTGCGCCATAGGGATCATGCGTGGCGTCATAAATATCTTTTGGAATATCATTCACCAGCGCAACCGCATGGTCCAGTTGTTCCGGACTGGTCTGACCAACACTATCGAGAATTTTACTACCCAATACTTCACTGGCAACAATCACACCGGTTACGGTCCTTTTCAACGCTTCTTTTCTTGATTCCTGCGTTGTCTGCTCCGCTGCCGACTCATCTTCGGCGACCTCCTGCGTCACCGACGTAAACGTGCCATCCCATTGTGGGTCAACGCGTCTGATGCGCACCTCCAATGGAGGATGGGTAGCAAATATGGATTGCATAAATGAACTCACACCCGTACTAAAATAAGCATGACTCATCGAGGGTGCTTGCGAGGTATCCAGTTCCGATCCTAATGAGTAACCACCAATTTTCTTTAGGGCACCGGCAATGCTATTTTTGTCTCGTGTGAACTGAACAGCTGAGGCATCCGCAAGAAACTCACGCTGCCGACTGACGGAGGCCTTGATCAGATTTCCAAAAAAAGTCCCGGTAAAACCAATAACTAATAAACCCAGGCCTAAACCCAGGATCGGAGCCGCATTTTTACTCGAGCCACGAGCCGATCTTAAAACAAAGTAACCGATCAAACCGAGCAGCAGGATACCGTGCAAGATACCGATTAATCGGATATTTAAACGCATGTCACCGTGCAGGATATGGCTGAACTCATGCGCGATCACACCCTGTAATTCTTCGCGACTAAGATAGGCGATAGTGCCACGGGTCACACCGATGACGGCATCACTGGGTGTATAACCTGCGGCGAAGGCATTTATCCCCTCTTCATTTTCCAGCAGATAGACCGGAGGCACGGGGGTACCAGAGGCGATCGCCATTTCCTCAACGACGTTCAAGGCCTTACGTTCGTGCAGATCGCTGGTACTCTGGCTGATCAACCGCCCCCCTAATGATTCAGCCACCACCGTACCACCACCAGAAAGCGCCATGGTTTTATACACACTGCCACCGAAAATCACCAATGCGACCGCGGCACCAATCGCCAGAAAGGCCTGCCAGTCAAACTGAGCCGCTATCAAAGCTGGCGTAAGCGCCTCTTTACCCGCGTCAAGAAAACCGAATAACACCATTACCAACACGTTAGTAAAGATGATCAGGCTGAGCACCGCCAGACTGAAAAAAATCACCAGACGAGTCGTGCTACGGCGTGCCGAATCCTGTGCCTGAAAAAAGTCCATCGATTAAAAAGAAACCTTCGGTGCGGCCTGAATTTCCTTGCTGTCTTCAAACTCCAGTAATACCGCATCGGGGCCATGACCAAACGTGCCCGCCAACATGACCTGAGGAAAACTTTGTTTGTACGTGTTATAAGCCATGACCTGATCATTGAAGGCCTGACGAGCAAAACCCACTTTGTTCTCAGTAGTGATCAACTCTTCACTGAGTTGCATCATGTTTTGATTGGCTTTCAGATCAGGATAGGCTTCCATCACCACGTTCAGTTTGCCCATCGCACCCACCAGAGCACCTTCCGCACCCATCAGAGATTTCATCGCATCTGCATTACCCGGATCCGCCGCCGCTGCAGCTAAACCTTGTGCGGCAGAATTACGTGCTGAAATGACCGCCTCAAGGGTTTCACGTTCATGTTTGAGATACCCTTTGGCCGTTTCGATAAGGTTTGGGATCAAATCATAACGCCGTTTTAACTGTACCTCGATCGTCGCAAAACCATTCTTGTAACGGTTTTTCAACGCGATCAGGCGGTTGAATATCGCGACGAAATAAAACACGATAGCAACAATAATCACGAGAAAAATGATAAGTGAAATATCCATGGACTTTCCTCTTTAAGTAAGTAATCCCAATAACTTCAAAAGTTTAGCTGTCTAGCTTAATAATAACGGTATAAATCTGGAATCGGGTCAACAAGCCTGCAAATCATTTTCGCCCGCATTACCAGTCCCAGTGCTATTCCCAACGCTAACACTCAGTAAAGCAGCGGCCATTCTAATAGCCGGGGAAAGAAATATGAACACCTATTATAGAGGGAGAACGATACAGAACTATCAAAACGACGACAAGGTAATATCCACTCGCAACGCTCCGACAAAAATCATCAGATCCTTTGCCAGAGATCTCTTGTTAGTCATATATAACGCCGCTTACTGCTTACTCCTGGGTTTGGACTTGCTTTTGTTGACACGCTTCACCTCTTCACCGACAGATTTCACTACATTACGGGTACTATGACCGATCTCACGGGTGATAGCACGGGTACCGTGGCCAATAGCCCGGGTCGCATCACGGGTGGCATGACCAACCTCTCGACCGGACTGCTTCACCTCCGCACACGACAGTAACAAAAATGCCGACGTAAAAATAACAGTGAATAATTTAAAGTTTGTAGTTTGCATTTTTTGACCTACTATATTAAAAAAACGTTTTGTCCCTGTTTACCGCCCATCTTCCGAATCCAACGCCCTTCCTGCTGCTTATTTACCTTAACCCGAAACTGGGGCCACACTCATTATAGATCTTATGGCGAACTATCGTATTCTCTGCAAATCACGACGCAGCTTCTGTGCCGGACATCAAGTTTTTACCCGTTCGATTTCTTCAGAATATAGACATACTGTATTTGTTAATTTCAATGACTTAAAACCTTTTATTGGGACCCAGTCGCTTTTATTTACGATCACCCCAGGTCTTTTTGACAACCCTGGTAGTACCTTTATCCGGTACGCTAAGGATAAACAAATCACCATATTTGACCGGTGGTTCGCCCCTTCCGCCCAGTAAATTATAAATATCAACCAAATTAGTCGTATTACCTACCCATAGTACCGTCTGCCCCGCGCGTTCCTGTATGAAGGTAAGCACCATACTATCTGTATCAGGATCGTCTTTCACCGTCGAAATCTTAATCCCAAGCTGCTTTGCCAACGGCTGCACCGTTTTCAGGTTACGCGCCAGGTCTGGGCTATAAATCGCGTCAATTTTCATATCGCCAATCGCTTTTACCAACGCCTGTGCATTTTTACGTCCAAGTGCCGTTAACTCGCCTCCATAGGATGTTCGTTCCGCATGCCGAATCATTATGACGGTCGTTGTCGTACCCGAGCTGGAATGGATCATCGTCTCACAGCCAGACAGGATGCCAATAAAAACGACCAGGAAGCTGAGAAAAATAAATCTTTTTATTTTAGTGGACATATTCAAGCTCCTTAGACTTAGTTCTGAAAAGGTATTCACGTAGCCCATTTTGATTAACATTGGGTTTAATTTTGTAGGAGCGGGCTCAGACCGCGATTAAACGACAAACAAGGGTATTATCGCGGTCTAAGCCCGCTCCTACACAAACCTGTCTGGCGATCTACACTGCATAAAGTGGGTACCTTTTTCGGAACCGTTTTTTAGAAAAGCAGGAAAGGGATATCAAACAATGATAAATGATGGATTAGCAGATACGGTTTGTCAGGCGTAACCACGTCCATTAATGGCCTTGCCGCCTGCCAGCACGCCAAACTGTGGTGGTTGCAATAAATTGGCGCTGGTGAGTTGCGACCAATCGACATTTGCAAAATATTGCTTACAGGATTCATGAATAAAAAAGGCATTGGTCCCCGATAACTCGGTGTATATTAATTGGTAACCTTTTTTGTTTGCAAGCCTTTCATAGGCGAGCAGGCTTGCGCCCTCTTTAGATGTGCTGCCTAATTTAATGGCATCATCCCGCGCAACGATATATTCAATATTCGATGGCACGATACTATTGTATTCAACAATAACAATTTTAGGCGTGAATTTGTTTAAGCCCTGCCACACAAAATAGTCGATACTGTCGATATCAACGGACATAATTTCAAAATCTTCAGGAACGCCGGCCGCGGAGAACAGCTCGTCGATATTCTCTGGCGTGATAAAGGTCATTTGTGTTTTTACGCGGGCATGATGTGGGTACAGCTCGTTTAGTTGAGCAAAAAAACGTTTATCAGCCTCGATTAAAAAGGCCGACCAGTCCTTGTCCTTGATAAGGTAGCGGCTATTACTCATATTACTGCCATCATGTGCACCAAACTCAACGAGGTAATTGTGTTTTGCCGGTATGTATTTCAGCAGCGCTTCAATGACGCCATCTTCGCCGTGTTGTGAAAAGACACTTTTTTCTGATTGTTGTAGCTGTTCAATTAACGGGGAAGTTAAACAATCCTGATTCCAGCGCTGGGGATTAAATGTCATGCGGCTGTGGCCAGGGGGAATCGAGTATGCCGGTATGCGATTATCGTGGGGGGTAACGTGGAATTTCCCCTCTTTGATATTAACCTCGCACTGCTCCTGCTTGAAATAGGCTTGCCACAATAACCGATCGTGACCGTTGACGGTCAAGCGGGAACCGTCTTTTGCCGCGAGTGTAAATGAGCGACTAAACACGCCAGAGCTAGCGAGTAGCGCCGTAAAGGGCCGATTTAAATCGCCACGCAAACGCGTGAGTCTACGAAATTTAAACAGGTTGGGCAGGTACTTAATCCGCATAATTTAATGGCTCATTTATTTTTATTTTTTGTAATAGATCGCTTCAAAATAAGATGGACTAAAACCATTCATTCTTTTTTTGCCGATCATAATGATCGGGACACCGTTGCCGTTCATTGCGATGTAGTCACGCCTGCCTTTTTCCGTTTCCTCAACATCATATTCCTGGAATGGAATATTATTTTCTCTGAAATATCTTTTGGCCTTTCTACAGACGCTGCACCACTGAGTTGAATACATGACGACTTGTTTGCTTGGTTTTTTCTCTTTATTCTGATCCTCTTCTTTCCCGTCATCAATGATTTCAACACTGTCATATGTGTTTATTTTGACTTTTACCGTTTCGGCTTTAGCGTCGGCAGGTGGTTTATCGCCAAAATGCAGGTTGCCTTGCTTGTCGCGCCATTGATAGATCTCGGCGCCACAAAGGCTGCTTAGTAATACCAGGCTAAGGCTATAAGCAAGCACCTGAATCAATGACAATCGCAATCGCAATGTGTATTACTCCCCCTATTTGCCACCAGTGAAACTAAATAACTGTTCCTATTTAAGGTATCCCCTTTATGCCATATAGATCGCCGGACAGTTCCTTAATCTTAATCGCGGTCTAAGCCCGCTCCTACAAAATCAAACCCTAAGGTTAATCTAAATGAATTAAGTGAATACCTTATTCGGGACCGCTTTTGGACGGAAAC
>ENA-ORDP01001604-ORDP01001604.1-marine-sediment-metagenome-genome-assembly--contig:-NODE-1604-length-12149-cov-12.292128_pt1 | contig 12149 bp, 8 predicted proteins | sample MGYA00248627_ERZ508539 | MGnify/ENA primary metagenome ERZ508539 (study PRJEB26208, sample SAMN05571518) | marine sediment metagenome | biome: deep sea; feature: Hydrothermal vent; material...
CTGGGGCATTTTTCTTTTTCCACATAAAGCGTTAGGATAAGCCGCATATGGAACCAGAGCAAAAATCAGAAGTTGCGCTTCGGGAGGAAGCCATTCTCGCGTGGTGGAAAGCAAATCACATCTTTGAAAAATCACTTGAAAAACCCGCGCCAAAGGGTGAGTTTGTTTTCTATGATGGTCCACCGTTTGCAACAGGACTTCCACATATTGGACATTTACTCGCGAGTGCTATCAAAGACACAGTTGGTCGCTATAAAACGATGCGCGGCTACCACGCGCGCCGCGTCTGGGGTTGGGACTGTCACGGCCTACCTGTTGAAACAAAGGTTGAGGAAAAGCTCGGACTGAAAACAAAGAAGGACATTGAAACAATTGGCGTCGCTCGTTTTAATCGCGAGGCGCGTTCAATGGTTCTCGCGTTTGTGAATGAATGGAAATACTATATTGAGCGAATTGGCCGCTGGGTTGATTTTGACCACTCCTATAAAACAATGGACACAAACTATATGGAGTCCGTGTGGTGGGCACTGAAGACCATCTATGACAAGGGCGATTTATATGAAGGGAACCGCGTACTTATGTATTGTCCGCACTGTGAGACACCGCTTGCAAAGGCTGAGATTGCGATGGACAATTCATACAAAGATGTAACCGAGGAGACGGTTACTGTTGCTTTCAAAGCAAAGACACTCCCACACACAGCGTTCCTCGCGTGGACGACAACCCCATGGACGCTTCCGGGAAATGTCGCGCTCGCGGTTAATCCGGAGATGATATATGTAACAGTTGAAAAAAAAGACAGCGGTACTGACGCATCTGCCGCTGCAGCCGCGCCGACGCGATTTATTCTCGCAAAAGAACGTCTCTCCGCCCTCGGCGCCGCGGATGAGTATCGCGTTGTTGATGAAAAGAAGGGTAGTGAGCTTATTGGCCTTGCCTATGAGCCGCTGTATCCGCCGCGTCTCACAACTATCGCTTCAGAAGAGCGGCAAAAATTTGAAAAAGCATTTCAAGTGTACGGGGCTGATTTTGTTACCGCCGAAGACGGAACCGGTATTGTTCACACAGCGGTGATGTACGGAGAGGAGGATTATGATTTGGGAAATAGTTGTGGGTTGCCTATGGTACAAATGCTCCACACAAACGGCACTTACAATGAAAAAGTTGCTGATTTCCTGCAGGGGCGTTATATCAGAGAAGCACAAGTAGATATTAAAAAAGACCTCAGTGCGCGCGGGCTGCTCTTTTCCCGCGCCAACCATACTCACTCATACCCGCACTGCTATCGATGTGGTACACCGCTCATATACAATGCTGTGCCGTCATGGTTTATAAACATACAGCGGCACAAAAAGCGTATTCTCGCACTCAATGAAAAAATTAATTGGGTACCTTCTCACCTAAAGGAAGGTCGCTTCAAGAATATTCTTGAAGGTGCTCCGGACTGGACCATCTCGCGAAATCGTTATTGGGCGACACCACTTCCAGTGTGGCGCAGCAATTCAGGTAAGACGCTTGTTGTGGGTTCTATAAAAGAACTTGCTGAGCGCACCAAGACGGGGCACAACACCTTCATTGCAATTCGCCATGGTGAGTCAGAGAGCAATGTTGCAGAAATAACAAGTACGACGAGTATGACTGCACATACTGACCATCTTACTGAGCGTGGTCGCGCAGAGGTGGTCGCGCAAGCAAAAGTACTGAAAGATACTGGAGGTGCAGATATCATATTTACATCACCACTGGCGCGCGCTCGCGAAACTGCCGAGCTTATTGCAAAAGAACTTGAGATACCTGAAAGCCATATTATTTCGGAAGACCGTTTGCGCGAAATAAATGTAGGAGTTTTGAACGGTAAATCAACAGCAGATTATTATAATTTTTTCTCTTCCTTTGAAGAGCGGTTTACAAAAGCGCCTGAAGGCGGGGAAACACTTGACGATGTACGCGTTCGCGCTGGCGAACTTTTGTATGAAATTGAGTCGCGTTATGAGGGGAAGCGTATTTTACTCGTATCGCATGCCCGTACTATCTGGGCACTTCGCGCCGCCGCGCGCGGACTTTCCGGTGCCGATGCTATGAAGATAGAAGAAACGGACAATGCAGAAATCACGCCGCTTGATTTTATGTCGCTTCCGCACAACGAGCAGTATGAAATTGATTTGCATCGCCCCTATATTGATGCGGTTGTCCTGCAAGATGATGGGGAGGAATATCGCCGCACGCCGGAAGTAGTTGACTGCTGGGTTGAGTCGGGCGCGATGCCTTTTGCAGAGCTCCACGCGCCGATAGAAAATGAAGCACTCTTTACTGAGCGCTCGCCAGCAGATTTTATTGCTGAGTATATCGCACAGACGCGTACATGGTTTTATTATCTCCACACACTCAGCACTATTCTTTTTGATCGTCCCGCATTTAAAAATGTAGTCACCACAGGAACAATTCTAGCTGCCGGTGGTGAGAAGATGTCAAAATCAAAAAGGAACTTTACAAACCCTTTGGAAAATATTAATCGCTACGGCGCGGATGCGCTCCGTCTCTATTTGCTTGGCAGCGTGGTGATACAGGCGGAAGATTTGGCATTTAAGGATGAAGATATGCGCGAGCTCTATAATAGAGTCATACTTATTTTTACGAATAGCGCGAAGTTTTATAAACTTTTTGCGACAGAAACTTCGGCGCCCGGTGCGGGGGCGACGCAGGGGGCACAGCCCCCTGCGTCGCCCCCGCACATTCTTGATCGCTGGATTACCGAGCGCGTTGAAGAGAGTGTGCGCAGCGTAACGCACATGCTAGATGCGTACGAAACTGCCAGAGCGCTTCGCACGCTACGCGTGCTTATTGAGGACATTTCACAATGGTTTGTGCGCCGCTCGCGCGACCGAATTCGCACCGGTGAGCCGCAAGAGCGAGCTGCGGCTCTTTCTGCACTGCGTCAAGCACTCCGCACCACCGCGCTTCTCATTGCACCGCTCGCGCCATTTGTCGCTGAGGAAATTTTTCAAATGGTTCGGTATGATACCGATCCGGAAAGTGTGCACCTCGTCGCGTGGCCGGAAATTGATACAAACATCCAGACAAAAGCAACCGGGAAATTTTTTCACACACAAGATGATACTCTCCTCGTCGGTATGGCACGAGTACGCGCGCTTGCGTCCGAGGCGCTTATGCTTCGTCAGAAAGTCGGCATCAAAGTACGCCAGCCACTTGCGACACTTTTTGTGCCTGACTCGCTTTCGCCTGAGCTTGCGCGCGTACTTGCCGAAGAAGTGAATGTGAAGCAGGTAGAGGGGCATGCGTCAGAGCTCTCACTTGATAGCGTGCTCACGGATGAGCTCCGGCGCGAGGGCGAGGTGCGCGAGTTTGCTCGCGCACTTGCCTCGGCGCGCAAGGCACTTGGATTTTCTCCGAAAGACCAAGTGCGCGTTTCCGTTTCTAAAGAGGCTGAAATGATTTTGCGAGGTGCGTCCCTGCCCGGCATTTCTGAAATTTCCTACGACGCACCTGCGGATGCTCCGTACGCAGTAGTGCTTTCTGATAGGACATTGCATTTTGCTATTACGCAGTATGCGTCATAAATACGCTACTACCGGGCTTGTGCTTGCGCGATTTCCCGTGGCAGAAGCGAGCGCGGATATTGTGTTGCTCACCGACGAGCTCGGGCTTATCCGCGCACGCGCGCAAGGAGTGCGCAAGTGCAATGCGAAACTCGCGAGCGCGCTGCAAACTCTTTCTGAGTCAGAAATTATGTTGGTGCGCGGCTCGCAGGGTTGGAGAATTTCAGGAGCAGTGCTGCGGCGAAATTGGTTTCAAGAATTCACCCGCCCGGCGCGCGAGCGCGCCGGGCGGGTGATAGGTCTATTCTTACGCCTCGCTCCGGGCGAAACGACTGACCCGATACTCTATAAAACAGTGTACGAATTTTTCGGATCACTTTTTAATGCGCCAAGCGCTCTTCACGATGCTTCCGAGTGTCTTACGGCGCTTTGCCTCCTTCGCGCTCTTGGGCTTGATGCAGGCGAGATGCCGTTTCGCGGTCAAAACAGGTATGACACGCACACTCTTCAAAAAGTGCAGCGCGATAGGAGCCACTATATCGCTCGCGTAAATCGTGGCATCGCCGCGTCGGGTTTATAGGACACACGAACTCGGGTACGCTATACTGAAACTATGTCTTCCGAAGACGATACACTGAGCTCGCTGGAGCGCGCGCGAGAAAAGCTCTACAGATCAAACGCGAAGCAACGCCCCGTCGTTGATGAGATGTTTGTGCGCGCAAGTAAAGAAACGCCGCATGGATGGCAGAATACGGAGCCAGCAAAACCGGAGAAACCGCATCGCCATGTGCGAGTTGCGCTTGGTTTTTTTTGGGTGGCGCTCGCATTTTTTATCATTGCATCTGCCGCAGCAGCATATCTTATTTTTTCAGGAGACCGATCAGTATCTACTGCCAATGTTCCAATTACGATTCAGGGACCGACAAATATTGCCGGCGGCGATACGGTGGCGCTCCAGATCTCAGTTGCAAACAACAACCCCGCCGCAATTAAAAATGTAAAGCTCGTATTGTCATTCCCGCGCGGTACGAGATCTGTTGCAAATGTACTTACGCCACTCACAAATGATACGGAAGATCTCGGTACTATAGCTCCGGGAGGGCATATTGAGCGCACGGTGAAGGCCGTACTTTTTGGCGGGCAGGGGGACACTCTTACTGTCGCTACCACGCTGCAGTTCCAAACGAATGGTTCAAACGCCACTTTTGTAACACACAAAAACTACACACTCTCAGTGATTGCAACTCCTCTTTCCGTGTCGGTTGACGCTCCGGCGCAGGTTATTGCAGGGACACCGTTCACGCTCAAGGCGACCGTTCGGTCAAATGCAACCGCACCACTTTCGGGCGTTGTGCTACAGGCAAACTATCCAACCGGATTTACTCCCACACACACCTCAAGCAAGCCGATAGGAAACATCTTTCCAATTGGTACGATTGCTCCGGGTGCAACGAGCACGGTTACCATCACCGGAACTCTTGCTGGACAAAAGGGCGAGCAACGAGTGATGCGCTTTACTGTTGGTACGGCTGCGAGCGCCGCAGGCGCGAGTATTGCGGTTGCATATATGACACAACGGGCGTCAATGACAATCACCCGGCCATTTCTTGCAACGACACTTTCTATCAATAGCGGTTCTGCAGAGCATGCGGTTATGGCACCGGGGGCGCGTGCGAATGTATCACTTGCGTGGATAAACACACTTGGTGTCCCGGTAAATAATGCGCGTATTTCCGTCGCCCTTTCCGGCAGTGCTCTTGATCCGGCGAGCGTAACTGTTTCCAATGGTCAATATCAATCGTCAGATCAAACGGTTGTCTTTAGTCGGGATTCCACTCCGTCATTTGCATCTTTACCACCCGGCGCACAGGGATATGCCACTTTTTCTTTTGCATCGCTTTCCGCAGACAGCGCTTCAAGTACGAATGAAGTAAGTCCAAACATCACGCTTTCAGTAACGGTATCAGGTCAATATCCGGGACAAGACAACATCGTGCAAAACGGCACCGTTACGCTCTCAAAAACCATCAAAGTAACTACGGCACTTGCGGCGAATGCATTTGCGCTTCATACAAGCGGTCCGTTTTATAACACCGGTCCGATACCGCCAGTCGCAAATAAGCAGACCCTCTACACAATTATCTGGAATGTGAGAAATACCACGAACGATGTCGCAGGGGCGCGCGTGGCAGCAAACTTGCCGACGGATGTTCGTTTCGTTGGTCCAACCTCTCCGAACAACGGGTCAATTGTCTATGACAACGGTGCGCATACCGTTGCGTGGACTATCGGCGATCTTTCCGCAAGAGCGAGCAAGCAAGCGGCTTTTCAAGTGGCGCTTACACCGAGCACCAGCCAGCGCGGAACGGGTCCACTACTTGTTGGTCCGGCAACATTTTCTTCATTTGACCGCTACGCGCAAGTGACGATTTCGCAAACGATGCCTGCGGTAACCACAAACCTTTCACACGATCCGGAATATCGTACACAAGTTGGCGCCGGAAATGTGCGGTAGCGTTTAGACGCTTCCTAGCGTACAGTATTTGTATGACTGATACCACGCGCCGCGCACCAGATATGGAGACAATCGTATCGCTCGCCAAGCGTCGCGGGTTCGTGTTTCCCGGCTCGGAAATCTATGGCGGTCTTGCGGGTACTTTTGACTACGGTCCGTTTGGCGTAACACTCAAGAATAATATCAAGCAACTTTGGTGGCGTATGTTCGTAGATGCGCGCGATGATATGTACGGCGTTGACGCCGCTATTCTTATGAATTCAAAAGTTTGGGAAGCGTCGGGACATATTTCCGGCTTTTCAGATCCGCTTGTTGAGTGTGAAAAATGTAAGCGTCGCTTCCGCGGGGATCATTTGGATGATGTAGAAAAGTGTCCGGAGTGCGGAGGGAAGCTCGGCGCAGAGCGACAATTTAATATGATGTTTCAAACGCACGCTGGTGCTGCGGAGGATGAATCAGGAGTGGTGTATCTGCGTCCGGAAACAGCTGGCGGTATCTTTGCAAACTTTAAAAATGTCGTGGACACTCTTCACCCAAAGTTGCCGTTTGGTATCGCACAAATAGGGAAGGCGTTTCGGAATGAAATCGCACCGCGCGATTTTATTTTTCGTTTACGCGAGCTTGAGCAGATGGAGGTAGAATATTTTGTTACGCCAGATGACTGGGAGCGTGCGTTTGAAGAGTGGCGCGTTGTCCTCCACGACTTTGCCGCGGCGGTTGGGCTTCCGGAGTATATGGTGCACGAGTTTGAGATTTTACCTGAAGATCGTGCGCATTACAGCAAGCGCACGATTGATTTTGAATTTGATTATCCGTTTGGACGCAAAGAGCTTTGGGGGCTCGCATATCGCGGGGATTTTGATTTGTCCGCACATACGCGTGGTTCTGGAGTTGATTTAAAATACAATGACGAGCAAAAAGGAGAAAAGTTTTTCCCTCATGTGATTGAGCCGTCGCTCGGTGTGGATCGCACTGTGCTCGCAGTGCTCCTAGCTGCGTATCGTCGTGATGACATTGGAGAAGGAGGGCGTGTGTATCTGGCACTTCCTCCGGCTATCGCACCGGTCAAAGCGATGGTCTCACCTCTTTTGAAAAATAAGCCGGAGCTTGTGGAGAAAGCGCGAGAAGTATATATGTCTCTGAAGAAAGAAGTGCCACAAATTTCGTGGGACGATAACGGTAACATCGGCAAGCGCTATCGTCGGCAAGATGAAATCGGAACTCCGTTTTGTATTACGATTGATTTTGATACGCTTGGTGAAAAACAGGAACTCAAAGATACCGTCACGCTGCGCGACCGCGACAGTGGGGAGCAAGAACGGGTTTCTATTACCGAGCTTGCAGCGCGTGTTCGTCCGTTGTAGTGCGGCGCGGTTAGTTCGCAGCGCGCGTTCGTCCTTTGTAGTGCAGCGCGGCTAGTTTGCAGCCAGGGCGCGGTTAGTTTGCAGCCCGGCTCTGTCTGTTTTTTGCTCGGCCAGCCCCTCGCCCAGTCCGCCGAAGGCGGACTGGGCGAGGGGCGTTTCTGTGGTACTATTTGTGTGTGAAAGATAATCGCTATACCATTTCCATTACTCCTGGCACTATCGTGGCTGCAATCGTCATTGGTTTTATTACCTATGCGCTGTGGATTTTGCGTGATCTACTCCTTTTAATTCTTACCGCAATCATACTCGCCTCGGCGATGCGTCCCGGAATACTTTTCTTTATGCGTTTTAAATTTCCACGCGCGCTCGCTGTCCTTCTCACCTATCTTGGCGTTTTCTCCGTGATATTCGGTATCATTTATTTTTTCATCCCACCAATCTTGTCGGAAGGCGGTACTTTCATTCGTGCACTGCCACACTATCTTGAAACAGTGTCGCTGCCGTCATTTTTTACCACGGGAGCCGCTCCGAGTTTTCTATCGGGTACCGGAAGTGAGTCGGCGCTTTCGCAAACACTGGGAGTGCTTCAGCAGGCGTTCGCAAATACTTCAAGCGGCGTCGTGCGGTTGGTAACCTCTATCTTTGGTGGAGTTTTCTCGCTTGTGTTTGTCATTGTTCTTTCTTTTTATTTTGCCGTGCAGGAGTCGGGCATTGAAGATTTTTTACGAATCATAACGCCTCTTTCGCGCGAAGAATACATTGTTGACTTGTGGCATCGCGCACAAGCAAAGATTGGTCTTTGGATGCAGGGACAACTGATGCTTTCTGTGTTGGTCGGCGTGCTCGTGTACCTTGGTCTTTTGGTGATGGGCGTGCCGTACGCACTTTTGCTTGCCCTCTTCACCGCACTTATGGAGATTATTCCAATCTTCGGTTCGTTTATTGCGGCAATTCCGGCAATCATCATCGCATTCACGAGTGGAGGTATGGCGCTCGCGCTTATTACCACCGGTCTTTATGTTGTGGTAAATCAATTTGAGGCGCATCTCATCTATCCGCTTGTGGTGCGCAAAATAGTCGGCGTTCCTCCTCTTTTGGTTATTATCGCGATGGTCGCAGGTGGAATGCTTGCAGGATTTTTGGGCATATTGCTTTCCATACCGATTGCCGCTATCTTGCAAGAGTTTGTAAACGATCTTGATAAAGGTCGGCGCTCACGGCACGCCGCAGCACAGTAACTTTCGCGTGAAAATGGCACGCTACATTACCACAACACTTCCGTATGTGAATGCAGACCCGCATATCGGACATGCGGTAGAGCTTTTGCAGGCGGACGCGAGCGCGCGCGCTTCGCGCGCGCGCGGCGAAGAGGTTTTTTTCAATACCGGTACAGACGAACACGGACAAAAAATTTTGCGCGCCGCGCGGGAGGCGGGGCGAGAGGTGCAAGAATATGTAGATCATTATGCCGCACGGTTTGGGAAGCTGTCGGACGCTCTTGGGCTTTCCGAGCACGCATTTATCCGTACAACCGCCGCGGCGCATGGCGGGGCGGCTCGGGAGATGTGGCGGAGGTGTGACGCTTCGGGAGACATCTATAAAAAATCATACACTGGCTTGTATTGTATTGGTTGCGAAGCATATAAAACAGAAAAAGATTTAGTAGAAGGCGCTTGCCCGGACCACGGCGGAGTCGTGCTTGAAAAAATCACTGAGGAAAATTATTTTTTTCGGCTTTCAAACTACCAAGATTTTCTATTGAATGACTATCTAGTGCGCCCGGAAGCAATCTCTCCGGAGTGGCGCCGCAAAGAGGCAATTCAATTTGTACAAAGCGGTCTTGAGGATATCAGTATTTCGCGTGAGAAAGCACGACTGTCTTGGGGTGTGTCCGTACCGGGTGACGACACGCAGGTTATGTATGTGTGGTTTGAGGCACTTACGAATTATATTTCTACGCTCGGCTGGCCGAGCGATAAAGACGGCAAGTTTAAAAAGTTTTGGGAAGAAGGGCACACACTCCAAGTCGCAGGAAAAGATCAGGTGCGCTTCCAGTCTATTTTGTGGCAGGCAATGCTTACATCAGCGAAAATTAAAAATACCGATCAAGTGTTCTATCACGGATTCATTACTTCAGAAGGGAAAAAGATGAGCAAATCACTCGGCAATGTTATTAGTCCATACGAAATGGTTGAAAAATATGGCACTGATGCCACGCGCTACATTCTTCTGCGACATATTCATCCGAGCGAAGATACGGACATAACATGGGAGCGAATGGATGAATGGTATACGGCAAATCTGGTGAATGGTCTTGGGAATCTCGTCGCGCGCGTGATGAAACTTGCGGAGCAGCATCTGTCGCCCCCGGTAGGGATTGCAGACAGTGCGAAGGATGCGAAGCGAAAACACACGACTATTGATACGGAGTTGGAGCAGCTTCACTTTAGTAATGCAATGGACAGTATTTTTACGAAAGTGAGTGCCGCTGACGCACAGATAACAGAAACCGAACCATACAAGAAAATTAAAAGCACTGACGAAAAAGAAAGAGAATCTGCGCGAGAAGAAATTGCAGAGCTTGCGCGCTCGCTCGCTGAAATAAGCGCAGACCTTTCTTGGGCTATGCCAAGCACTTCGGAGAAAATCTTGCGCGCGGTGCACGAAAATAAAAAACCGGAAAATCTTTTCCCTCGGTTAGAAAAATACCCGACTTCGTAAGTCGGACACTGGAAAATCTTTTTCCACGGCTCGCTACGCGAGCCGTGGAAGCCGACCCGCATATTATGATACACTTGGTATATATGATTAAGGCAAAAACAAATACAGATAGATCAACCTATGTATGGAATGCGCGTGTTATGAAACTCGCGCGGCGCGTTGGGAATGATATACGGTCTAGAGAAAATAATGAAAAAACAAGAAGTGCGGTTATCAATACCACAACATAGTTTTGTATTGCTTGATACAAATATTCTTGTGGATACATCCAAGCATCCACTGGAATTCTCAGTTTTATATGTGGAATTAGAGCGTCTTTTGATCGGGTCAATGATTGAAAGTACTGTTCGTTTTGAATTTTTACGAGGTCTGCGAAATACCAAGGATGGTGAAAAATTGTTGGAGGAGTTGTGCGGTAAAGGGTATACTGTTCTTGTTCCTGATAGTAATATTTTTACACTTGCGCTTGCTGTTGCGCGTATATATATGAAATCAGACAATAAAAGTACCAGTGTTCCAGACACATTAATCGCTGCGCAGATGTGTAAATATGCCAGAACAAAACAAGAGAAGTCCCAGCTATTTCTTGCTACACAGAACCATCGCGATTTTCCGCCGACACTTTTTGAGCGTGTTGATGACACACTTATTACACTTACTGACGGATCTATAAAAATCGTAGGTTTTTATAGATTTCGCAAAGACAGGTTTGAGAAACTTTCTTGATATATGGACTTTCAATATTTTGATGTGCACAGTCATTTGCAGGGAAGTGAATATGATACCGACAGAAATGATTTAATCGCAGCACTCGCGATAGAGCATATCGGCACCACGGTTGTTGGCGTTGATTGCGCGTCGTCAGAGCGCGCGGTGGCGCTCGCTGAAAAACACGAAAATATTTTTGCCGCGGTTGGACAGCATCCGACCGATACGAAAGAAGAATTTGTTATGAGCGCTTTTGAAATACTCGCGAAAAATTCGCGCACCGTTGCCATAGGAGAGTGCGGTCTTGATTATTTTCGTGCTGACGATATCCCAACCGCGCGCGAGGAGCAGCTACCGCTATTTGAAGCGCATATTTCGCTTGCGGCTGCCACTTGTAAACCGCTTATGATCCACGCGCGCCCCTCCAGAGGAACTATGGACGCGTATCAAGACATCATTGCTGTTCTGAAAAACGCGAAGAGGGAACACGGTGACGCACTCGCGGGCAACATACATTTCTTTGCTGGTGGTATAGAAGAGGCGCGTGCATTTTTTGAGCTTGATTTTACCATATCGTATACTGCAGTCATCACTTTCGCTCGTGAGTACGATGAAGCGATACGCTTCGCGCCTCTGGAGCGCATTCTTTCAGAAACTGATTCACCCTACGCCGCACCGGCTCCAAATCGCGGAAAGCGAAATGATCCGCGCGCGGTGAAAGCTGTTGTTGCCGAGCTCGCCGCTATACGCGGAGAGGATGAAGAGACACTCCGTAGCGCCATGGTCAAAAACGCCGAGCGAGTTTTTGGTTTTGGAACAAGGTAATCCTTATTGGCGACGCAAAACTAAATGATGCACCGCATCCCCCACCCGTGCGATTATTTCATAAACTCACTAACGCAGGACTTCTAGAATGAAATACCCGACTTACGAAGTCGGGTATTTGGCTTTGTGTTGTAATGACCGACTTACGAAGTCGGGAAGCTTATGGAACCTGATATTTTATCAAGTGTTGCACTTACTTGTTGAGCCTACCCAAGTTTTTGTTGACAGATATATATAATAGTGCTTTTATAGTTTTGGATATAGTTGATATAGAATTTTCACACAGCATAGGAGGTGAGAGATGAATTGGAAAATATTCGCCCTCGTGATGTTTCTTGGAGAAGCTCTTGTAGCTCTCCAAGGGTTGGTCTCTTGGAATGACGGATACTTTTCGGCGCCGCAAATGCAAAGAAAAGGGTACCGGGGATACTCATTCCTCCAGCACGGAGGGATGTGGGC
>ENA-ORDP01001605-ORDP01001605.1-marine-sediment-metagenome-genome-assembly--contig:-NODE-1605-length-12148-cov-4.426445_pt1 | contig 12148 bp, 12 predicted proteins | sample MGYA00248627_ERZ508539 | MGnify/ENA primary metagenome ERZ508539 (study PRJEB26208, sample SAMN05571518) | marine sediment metagenome | biome: deep sea; feature: Hydrothermal vent; material...
TAATAACAATAAGTTTTCCATGAATTAAGTACATTTAACTGAGTTGCCCTATTAATATGCGCCTATGGTAGACATGCCATAAACTACAGATAGGTACCATAAATATAATTTTTTCAAAAAACATAAAAATAGTATTGCATCAGCAAATAATAGCCTGTTATTCAGATAATTTATAGCTATAGCCTGAGTCGGCTAATCAAGAACCTTCTTAGTATCAACTATAATTATAAAATTAAGTCAGAAAATAGTGTGGCCGTATAAAATGAAATAAATTATACACTTAATTAAAGCGTAAAACCTTTCCTCGAAAAAATCTACAGCCAAATTGAGACGTGGACCACAGATATGGCATTTCTATAAGTTATTGTTAAACTTGGTGTTTAGCCAGTTGAAGTAAGCGGCGGCCTGATCGAGTTCTGTCACCTCAACTCCATCTTTAAATTTGGCTATATCCGAATTTCTCAAAGGCTTAATATTCATCTAATGTTACCAGTATAGTGTTTTAACTCTGAGGGAACCCCACAAATTTTAAGCAATATCATCGACCTTCATAGGTAGGATCTTAAGAAATAAATTTAGAAAAAGTAACGCCCATAAATAAATCCTGCCACCAGAAAAGAATAGATGGCACAAAGCGGAGAAAACCAGGATCGGATTCGTGCGCCGATAAACGAGTAGTGATGTACCAGACACCAGGCCCCGTGTAAAACAAATCCCACCGGGATCAACCATGCCCACTTCCACATCCCCATCAGTGTCAGCGCAACAAAACCAGCGGCCACCACCAGTTCAATCACAATTTTTTGAGGCCGACCATCGGCAAGTGAAAAACCAACCAATAACCCGGCCAACAGCGTCAATAAAAGTGCAAAAAAATCCATTGCCTTGAAATGCGGCAGATAAAGTCCTACCGCACAGGTTCCGGCGATCAAAATAACGACAAACACTACACGTAACATATAATATTCCCCCCAGCACGCTCATATTACCACAAGCCAGAATGACATATACCCATGCCACGTGTATTGATAAAAGCCCGTTAGTGGTTTTATCGTCCCACTCTGGGTATGATTTGCGCATGGCGATATATAAAGGTCCTGTTAACCGAAATGGCATCAGCAAGGAGAGTCTGGTCCACAGCCTTAAACTCATCCTGCCCAAAGAAGCGGTGTTATTCGATTCTGAGGATACGCGCCCCTACGAATGTGATGGGCTCTCAGCCTACCGCGTTAATCCGTGGGTGGTCGCCCTGCCCGAGACCATTGAACAGATTCAGGCCATCATGCGCATCTGCTTCGCGCATGAGGTGCCCGTCATTGCCCGTGGTGCGGGTACCGGACTCTCCGGTGGCGCCCTGCCCCGCGAAAATTGCTTATTACTTAGTCTGGCGAAATTCAAAACGATTTTAGATGTCGATCCGATCAACTGCACCGCACGCGTCGAACCCGGCGTGACGAACCTTGCCATCAGCGACGCAGCCAAACCGCACGGGCTTTATTATGCCCCCGATCCCTCTTCGCAAATCGCCTGTACCATTGGTGGCAATGTTGCAGAAAACTCCGGGGGCATACACTGCCTGAAATACGGTTTGACGGTGAACAATGTCCAGCAGATCACGATTGTCATGGTAGATGGTGAGTTGGTCACCTTCGGTGGCAGTGGTTACGATGGGCCCGGTTATGATCTGCTTGCCTTGTTTAACGGCTCCGAAGGGATGTTAGGCATCGTTGTCGAAATCACGGTTAAGCTGCTACCCATCCCGGAACACGCCAGGCTATTGTTGGCCGCGTTTGATGATATTGAACAGGCAGGAAAAGCCGTGACGGCGATTATTGCCGCTGGCCTTATTCCCGCGGGCCTGGAGATGATGGACAATCTTGCGATTCAAGCGGCTGAAGATTTTGCAATGGTCGGTTATCCGATCCAGGCCGCGGCTATCCTGCTTTGTGAACTCGACGGTAATACCGATGAGGTTACTGAGCAGATCAAGCGGGTTAAAAAGATCATGCGCAAACATCAGGCCTCCAATATTCGCATCTCTGAAACTGAGCAGGAGCGTTTACAGCTCTGGCGAGGGCGTAAGTCGGCCTTTCCCGCGATTGGCCGATTGGCCCCCGACTATTACTGCATGGATGGCACCATCCCACGCAAACAGCTATCGACGGTGTTGAAAAAAATTAGTGAGTTGTCGAAAAAATTTGACCTTCCTGTCGCCAATGTATTTCATGCCGGTGATGGAAACCTGCATCCTCTAATCCTCTACGATGCCAACAAACGCGGCGAACTTAAACGTACCGAGATGTTCGGTGCATTGATCCTTGAATATTGTGTTGAAGTTGGTGGTGCCATTACGGGTGAACACGGTGTCGGCATCGAAAAAATGGATCAGATGTGTGTCCAGTTCGGGCAACTTGAACTACAACAGTTTCATGCAATTAAAGCGGCCTTTGACCCAGCGGGATTGCTTAACCCAGGCAAGGTCGTACCCACCCTTCATCGCTGCGCCGAACTAGGCCGTATGCATGTGCATAATGGACAGTTACCCCACCCGGAGCTTGAACGCTTTTAATTACCATGTCTGATCAGAGTCTCTCGCTACAACAGCAGGTTAAAGAAAACATTGAACGTGGTCGGCCAATGCAAATCACGGCGGGTAACAGTAAGCTATTTTATGCCCACGAAATATCAGGGGAAGCCTTATCTGTCAAAGAACATTTTGGCATCATCGATTACGAACCGACTGAGCTGGTCATCACCGCCCGCTGCGGCACTCGCCTGCAAGATCTTGAGTCAACCCTGGCCGAGCAAAATCAGATGTTAGCCTTTGAGCCACCCGCTTACTCGAAACACGCAACCCTCGGCGGCTGCATCGCTGCAGGTTTATCCGGGCCTCGTCGTCCGTTTGCTGGCGCCGTGCGCGATGCAAGCCTTGGTATAAGAATGATAAATGGCACCGGTGAAATACTAAAATTTGGCGGCACCGTCATGAAGAATGTTGCCGGTTACGATGTATCCCGTTTAATGGTCGGCTCGATGGGCACGCTGGGTATTATTCTTGATACGTCACTAAAGATTGTACCCCGACCCGAAACGGAGATCACAACATGTTATGAACTTACTGAACGCGCTTCTATCAGTCGTGTTAACAAAATATGTGCACAAGCCTATCCCGTATCTGCCACCTGTTTTGATGGCACACAATTATTCCTGCGCCTTTCCGGCACCGAGTCAGGCGTAAATAAATCCCTTGATATGCTGGGTGGCGAGACGTTAAAGGATGCAACCTCTTTCTGGAAAGACCTGAAAAACCAACGTCATTCATTTTTTAACAGCACCAAACGAATCTGGCGCCTGTCTCTGAAACCGGCTACACCGCCACTTGAAATAATGGGAGAACAGTTAATCGAATGGCACGGCGCACAACGGTGGCTCACCAGTGATCAAAATCCGGAAATCATTCGTGAGATCATTAACCAGCATGGTGGCCACGCCATCATCTTTAAAAATGCAAAAGAAGATGATCTTGTCTTTCATCCGATTTCAGGAATACTGCACCAGCTGCACATGAATCTAAAGCTGGCGATGGATCCGAAGTGTATGTTCAATCTTTATCGCATGTATGAGGGATTCTGACTGTGCAGACCAATATCCCTGAAGAGATTCTCAACACTTACGAAGGACACCACGCCGATCAAATTTTACGTAGCTGCGTCCATTGCGGATTTTGTATTGCCACCTGCCCAACCTATCAACTACTGGGTGATGAGCTAGACAGTCCCCGCGGCAGAATTTATTTAATAAAGAATGTTTTTGAAGGTGAGAAACCAACGCGAAAGACATTATCACATCTCGATCGTTGTCTGACCTGTCGTAGCTGTGAAACAACCTGCCCCTCCGGGGTTGAATATTCACGCTTGCTGGATCTTGGCAGACACTTTATTGAGCAAAGAGTCCGCCGGTCTTTTCTGGACAAAACCAGGCGTAGTGCTCTGCACTGGTTACTCTCGAGTCCAAAACGTTTTGCCAGGGCCTACAGGCTGGCCTGTAAATTAACCCCCATCTTACCAAAAGTACTAAAAGTTAAAGCGCCCGGAACCGTCGAGAAATCCGATCTTAATCAGTATGGCTTGCATAAACACGAACGAACCGTGCTGTTGTTACAAGGCTGCGTGCAACCCACCCTGGAGCCCAATATTAATATTGCGACTCGCCATGTTTTGAACCACCTCGGCATAAGCACGCTGACCCTTGAACAAACCGAATGCTGTGGCGCCATCTCGCATCACCTGAACAAACGATCACAGACACTAAAAACCATCCGTAATAACATCGATGCCTGGTGGCCACACGTGGACAACGGCTGTGAGGCGATCATTTCAAATGCAAGTGGATGTGGTATTACGCTCAAAGAATATGGCGGCTATCTGGACCACGACCCTGAGTATGCACAAAAAGCCAGGCTCATCAGTAATCTGGTCAAAGATATCAGTGAAATTATTTCAGAACAGGATATTGAAAACTTGAAATTAACGACCCCCGTCAAGGTTGCCTTCCATGCGCCGTGTACCTTACAACACGGGCTAAAGTTATCAGCTCATGTAGAAAATATGCTTAGCAAGCTGGGGTGTGAACTGCTGCCCATCAATGATAGCCATCTATGCTGTGGTTCCGCAGGCACTTATTCTATTCTACAAGCCAAACTATCGCAGAATCTGAAACAGAATAAACTGGATAACCTGCAAGCAGGTTCTCCACAGTACATACTTACTGCCAACATCGGTTGCCAACATCACTTAAATACGGAAAGCACGATCCCCGTCATGCACTGGATTGAACTGGTTGCTAAAAATATAAGCTAACTAACCTGAATTCGGGATAAGAAAAATTGATTTTGAAATACCATTACATAAGTAAAAGCTGCGTCATTCCGGCATGATTTTCACCCTACGGGTACAAGTGAGCCGGAATGACAGCATCTGTTATTTCCCTGCCTTTAGTTTTCCGCGCTTGGCTTATCCCGAGTTCGGGTTAACTATCCCGTTTAAATAAATGGATACAAAATATTTATGCTACTATTTATTTAACAAAATAAACTCTCGATAAAATTGAAATCACAACCTAACATTATCGCTTCGGTCGATCTTGGATCAAACAGCTTCCACATGATCGTATGTCGGCTCCAGAATGATCAGATCATCGTGGTCGATCGAATCCGTGAAATGGTTCGCCTTGCCGCGGGTATCAATAAAAAGAAAATACTATCCGACGAAGCACAGGAAAAAGCCCTGGCCTGCCTTTCACGTTTTGGTCAGCGTTTGAGCGAGCTGCCCGCCAGTTGCGTACGTGCCGTCGGAACCAATACCTTGCGTAGCGCACACAACTCCGCTGAATTTATCAACAAAGCCGAACAATGCCTCGGCCATGCCATCGAAGTCATTTCCGGGGTAGAAGAAGCCCGTTTAATCTACCTTGGTGTTGCGCACAGTCTTGCTTCAGACGACAACAAATGTCGCCTTGTTATGGACATCGGTGGCGGTAGTACCGAGCTTATTGTTGGAGAACATTTTAAATCTATGTATATGGAAAGTCTGCACATGGGTTGTGTTTCCATGAGCCAGCGCTTTTTTAAGTCCGGAAAAATTAGTCTGGAAAAAATACGAAAAGCAGAAACCGCGATTGAACTCGAACTCGAACCCCTTGTTCAACGTCTGCAACAGTATCATTGGCAGGATGCAATTGGCGCGTCGGGTACTATCCGCGCCATCAACGAGATTGTGATTGCACACGGGTGGTCAGATAATGGCATCAGCTTCACTAGTCTGAAGAAACTAAGGAAACACATGTTGAACGCGGGGCACATCGATAAACTGGAACTAACCGATCTCAGCCCTGAACGCCTGCCGGTATTTATCGGTGGCATGATGATCCTCTACACTACGTTTAAAATGTTAGGCATCAAAACCATGCGCGTTTCAGATGGTGCCCTGCGTGAAGGGCTGATTCATGATTTATTAGGCCGCATTCAGCACGAAGATATACGCTTGCACAGTGTTAATGCATTAGCAGAGCGCTATCATTGCGATGAGGCACAGATTAAACGGATGCAGGAAACGGCCAGGTTTTGCTTCCAGCAGTTAGCTGAATCATGGCAACTTGAGACCGACAACGATCTACAATGGCTCGAATGGGCTGCAGCGCTTTGCGAGATCGGACTTGATATTGCTCACAGTCAGTATCAAAAACATGGGGCCTACATAATCAAACATTCGGATTTAGCCGGGTTTTCAAAACAGGACCAGTCACTATTGGCGACACTGGTGCTCTCACATCGCCGCAAACTACCCAGAGAAGCATTAAACAAATTACCCGACCATTGGCGTGAACTCGCTAAAAAACTGGTAACCATCTTGCGTCTGGCAGTCATCCTAAACCGAAGCAGGATAAGAATCACACATCAATTTCAACTAAGCGTTAAGGACTACCACATCGTCCTGTGTTTTACAGATGGCTGGTTGAAACATCACAGTCTGACAAAAGCTGACTTGAAACTGGAAACTCATTACCTTGAAAGCGAAGGTATCAGGCTATCATTCGACTAAATTTCGGTCAGGCTTTTTAGTAAATCCTGTTGTACAGAATAAGGCGCTTCGTTACCGGCTGAGATCTTCTTCTGCGGCATTGTCCGTTCATAACGACCATCATCCTTCAGAATCCAGGCATGGGTATTATCTTTCAGGTAATTATTTAAATCAGCAATCAATCTTTCTCGTACAGACTTTGTTTCAAGTGGAAAGGCAATCTCCACACGGCTATACAAATTTCGAGGCATCAGATCAGCACTTGCCGCGAACACTTCCGGTCTGCCTCCATTCTCAAAATAATACACGCGAGTATGTTCCAGGAAACGACCTATAATAGAACGTACTTGTATTTCCTCAGACACACCAGGAATCCCCGGACGCAAACCACAAACACCACGTACAATAAGATCAATTTGTACACCAGCGATTGCGGCTTCATATAATGCCTCTATCGATTTCTGATCGCTCAGGGAATTTACCTTGAAAATAATTCGGGCAGGCTTGCCCGCCTCAGCATTTTTAGTTTCCCGCCTGATTTTTCCCAGTAACGAATCTGCAAGCGTAAAGGGCGACTGCAATAACTTGTGCAGTTTTGGTACTTTGCCCATACTGGTTAGCTGCATAAAAACATTCTGTACATCATCGGCAATTTGTTGATCACAGGTAAATAGACCATAGTCGGTGTAAAGTCGTGCCGTTCTCGGGTGATAGTTTCCTGTTCCCATATGCACATAGTGGCGCAATTTTTTCTTTTCTCTACGCACCACCAGAATCATTTTTGCATGGGTCTTGTAACCCACTATACCGTATACCACATGGACGCCCGCCTCCTGTAGACGAGTCGCCAGTGCAACATTGGCCTCTTCATCAAAGCGGGCACGTAACTCGATAACGACGGTTACTTCCTTTCCACCTCGGGCAGCAGCCACCAGCGCATCAACAACTGCTGATTTTGGGCCGGTTCGATAAAGCGTCTGCTTTATCGCTAGAACATCCTGATCCTCTGCTGCACTGCGAATAAACTCAATAACAGGGACAAAGGATTCGAAGGGATGATGTAACAGGATATCGCCTTTCTTGATCGTCTCAAATACGTTCGCACTTTTTGTCAGTTTTTTAGGAATGCTCGTCGTAAAACCAGGAAATTTCAGATCAGGCCGATCAACCAGATCAGCAATAGCCGACACCCGGTTTAGATTTACGGGCCCGGCTACTTTATATATATCGTCCTCGGTAATCTGAAAACGGTTCTGCAGGAAACTAACTATGTCATCCGGGCAGTTATGGGCCACCTCAAGCCGTACTGCATCCCCATAGTGGCGTGAAAATAGTTCGCCTTCTACTGCACGCAAAAGATCGTCTATCTCTTCTTCATCCACAAACATGTCACTATTGCGCGTAACCCGAAATTGATAGCAACCCTTAACCTTCATTCCATAAAACATTCGATCGGCAAAGGCATGAATGACCGATGATAAAAATACAAAATCATACGGGCCGGTATCTTTTAGTTCCGCGGGTAATTTAATTAGCCGAGGTAATGCTCTGGGGGCCTGCACAATTGCCAGGCCACTATTGCGACCAAAGGCATCCTTGCCCGTTAACGAGACGATAAAATTCAGACTTTTATTTAGTATCCGAGGAAAAGGATGGGCAGGGTCTAAACCAAGCGGACTCAATATCGGGCTCAGTTCGTCTTCAAAGTAGTCACTTAGCCAGGCCTCCTGCGCCACCGTCCACTCATCCCGTTTGATGGTTCTGACACCTTCTGTTTGCAGCAAGGGTAGAATGACATCATTGAGAACCTGATATTGTTCATCCACCAGGGTATGCACACGTGAGCTGATCTCTTTTAATATTTCTGCGGGCTTCATATTGTCCGGCCCGGTCTGTACCGAACCCAGCTCCACCATTTGTATCAATCCGGCGACACGCACCTCAAAAAACTCATCCAGGTTTCTTGACGATATGCACAGATACTGCAGACGCTCCAACAGAGGGGTTGTTTCATCCTCCGCAAGCGCCAGAACACGTCGATTAAATTCGATCAGACTCAATTCGCGATTAATATAGAGTTCCGGCTGTTTTAAATTGATCATGTCCATTAAGGAATAGTTCTCAAATGTTTAGAAAATATTACAATGGCCAGTATATCATTTAACAAGACATACCTAATGTATTATATCGGCGACTACTACTATGAAGTTTAGTGCACAACCCGGCGCTTATGAACGACATGCGCAACGAAAGTATGACAATCCGATTTTATATGGCCTGGATCGGCATTTAGCCGAAAACGAAGTCGAGCAGGCCCGTGAAAAAGACCAGCAAGACCTGCTGGGTTTTCTCGATGCCTTTGCAGATACGGTGCAAGAGGCCACTGCCCTGGACGACTCGGTTAAGAGTGATGTAGTGCTTGATCTCAAACAGCAGCTGGAACGGCTTTATGTCACTAGCGCCAGCCTTGCCGGTGACATGGATCAACACCAACAGGCCCTGCTCAAACTCATTGATATCTGCATGGCCAGCATCCGCCGTGGTGCGGAAGGTGATCCCCCCGCTATCAAAAAAATCGAAGAGGAAACCCAGGCACGTAGCGTTTATTTCGAATTACTGGAAACGCCTCTGGTCGCCGAATTGATGCGTGGCGATGAAATTATTAGCGCGGATGACCTTATTCCAACGCTATTAATTCAAACTGACGTTAATCTGCTTAACACGTTGGAACTGTTTGAGCCAGAACACCTAAGCATTATCCTGGAACAGGCCGAACAGCATATCGAGAAAGTACGTGTCAAGCTGATTGATTGCACTGACGTCGAAAAACGTCTCGCACTAATCACTAACATCGCCAACCAGCAGGCAAGCAGCGCGACCATTAATTAGTATTTAAACGACCGTCACCGCCCAGACAAGGAGGTGACATCGGCGCATCTCCATTCTGATCCTGCCACTCGCTTTCAGTGTACGCATGTATCGCCAGGGCATGAATTTTTTCTTTGAGTTCATCGGCCAGCACTTCATTGATCATACGATGGCGTTGTAACAGTTTTTTGTCTGCAAAATCTTCAGAGACAAGCACGACTTTAAAGTGAGACTCAGACCCTTCCGGCACATTGTGATTGGCGCTTTCATTTATAACTTCCAGGTGTTTGCTATTAATACCTTGTGCCAGCTTTTGTTCTATATCGTTCTGTACTGTCATGCTACGAAACCTCGTTTTAACCTTGTGCTATGGTAACAACTCATTCACTTCGATCGATATAAGTCTGCGTTGTCCAGATTTCAAGTGGATTTCAGACGTAATTTGTACTAACAATGAGCCAATATCTGGCGAAAAACCGAAATTTGGTAAGGGCATAACGGAATGGAACAGTTAGGAACTTAAAAATCGTGAAAAAATAAAATGGCTGCCACCACCGCAGCTCGCCAGTAGTTAGTAGTTAACCTGAACTCGGGATAAGGAAATCTATATTGATATAGCTATCCCAAATTTAAAAAACACCGTCATTCCGGCATGAATTTAGCCGGAATCTAGCTGTCGGACTATGGATTCCGGCTAAATTCATGCCGGAATGACGCCGTTTTTGGTTATGTAATGATATTTCAAAACCAATCTTTCTTATCCCGAGTTCAGGTTACTTACTCATCAAAACACATTTCAACAAATAGTTTTCGGCCCTCTATCTCAAAAGGCAATACGATGGTCTTGCCAGTACAATTATGCTCAACCTTGTGATCCTTGCCTGCAATGATGCTCGGTGTCGACATATTAAAATCGAAGCCCTGTTCAACATAGATATTTTTGGCGCCGCCCACGACCATATTAGTCATCTCGCCAGCCAGATCCTTGGCCATATCATTCACTTCTGTAATTTCCTCGCCCAGCATGCGTTTTACAATGTCAAAAATGGCCGGCGCGGTGAAGGTAATCGCAAAAGACCCATTCATTTGTGAACTCTGCATCTGCATGATACCGGTGACTTCGCCAAGCGCAGTATCATCGTCTTTTAGTGCTGGTTTCCCCATGCTAGGTTCAACATGCGCCATAGTCGTCATAACATTGACCATGGTCGTCAGGATGGGATTTATCATGTTTGCTTTCATTTGTTTTGTAGACTGCCATCTATATTATTGTTTGACTCATGTTATGTCGGCATGCAAAAACAAAGCTTGATATACAGGCAGCGACTTCTAAACCTCTGTTTTAATACGGTAATTACTGGCGCCAGGGATGACAATATTTTTATATGAAATTCACACTTGCTAACAAATCTTTAGCCGATAACAACGTATCCAAAAGCACTTTTCATCGACTTAGGTCGAATTGATCCAGATCAATACCACACCGTGTGATTAACAGTAGTGTATCGACTGTTTCATTATTCGTTGACTGGAGGAAAAAATGCACGTCGAAGATATGCAAGAAGACAAGCAGACGGGAGTCCATGTTGGTTACACCGTTTTAGTACTCATTGGCGTCACGATTACGCTCATTATCGTTGCGAATCTAATTATTTAGTAACACCACCATTATAAATAGCGAGTAAAAAAAGCCGCCCTTTTGGGCGGCTTTAACTTGTCGCTTCTTGGAGAAAGAGAAAGCGTCAAACTACGCAAAATCATTACCGGTCGCGATAAAACCTCATCCCGACATAAAATTTCTGCTCGTTATAACGACGGTGAACCACTTCACCGATCGCATCCAGTATGTGAGTGCGTCCGTTAGTACCTATGTTGAGGGAGACACGCAGAATATCACCAATGTCTCTGGCCCTGGGATCCGTAGAAAGGAAACCGATACCTTCCATGGAAAAATCCTCACACATCAGGGAAATTTTTTCTCCCTCAGAGGTCGTAAGTCGAATCGGCCTTTTAAACGCAATACGGCGTCGCTGCCTGCGATCGCAAAGCATGTTCGCACCAGACTGGCTCGCTTGTGACGTTGTATCCCACATAACTTTATCTCGTCATTACTGTACTCAGAGTATACTGCTTGTATTTTAATCCTGCGAGTATTGTAACTGTCTGATTTATAAAGATAAGCCTTATTCACCGCCAGATATCAATCAAAACCGACCGCCTATCTGCAGTTTTTTTTGATAAACAGTCCCTATTGTGACAATTTTTAACAAAATTAGGGCCTGGGTGCCTGAATGGCCCCGTTTCAGATGCGGTAGGCATCCATATAGGTCTCGAGAATGAGCTCTCCGAACACATCGATATAACCCGAATAACGGTGTTGCCCGTCCGTAGTGAACTCAAAACCAAAACGTCGATACAGACCAATTCGTCCATTGCGCTGGCGACAAAGCCGCAGACGGCTTATTGCCACCGAATCATCGAGAAACAAAACATCCGCGTTCTGACACAAACGCTTGGCTTCTTTATCGGCCCGTTCTTTCGCGGCCAGCCCATCCCACCACAACCAAAGCAGTAAGGCAAAAAAAGGAATTAGAATCCACTCCATCCAGGTACGCTCGATTATCTCAAAAGATAATACTACTTGATTCTAAATAACAGTTCCTAAATGGTGTCCACTTTATGTAGCGTAAATCGGCGGACAG
>ENA-ORDP01001606-ORDP01001606.1-marine-sediment-metagenome-genome-assembly--contig:-NODE-1606-length-12143-cov-9.108868_pt1 | contig 12143 bp, 11 predicted proteins | sample MGYA00248627_ERZ508539 | MGnify/ENA primary metagenome ERZ508539 (study PRJEB26208, sample SAMN05571518) | marine sediment metagenome | biome: deep sea; feature: Hydrothermal vent; material...
TAGGATGGGTAGAGCGAAGCAAAACCCATCAGCAGGGTACAGTTTAATACCCCGTTCGCTTGCGGCGGGGTTGTTTATTCGGGCTATTTCTCCGCACCCATTTTCATCGCGCGCTGTTGTGATTCTTCCATTGATGAGGCTTCCAGATTTAGCCAGTCGTGACACTGTTCCTCGATAATCCCGCAAAGCATGTCGATATGTCCAGACGAGGCATTGAGCGCCGGGATATAGTCAAAGTGTTCACCGCCAGCTGCTATAAACCACTTCCGGTTCTGTATATTTATTTCTTCCAGGGTTTCCAGACAGTCGCTGGGAAAGCCTGGACAGATCACCTGTACCGATTTTTTGCCTTCCCCCGGTAGAGCTTCGAGGGTTTCATTGGTGTAGGGCTTGAGCCATTCTTCCCGACCCACCCGTGACTGGAAACTGATCCGCCATTGGTTTTCATCCAGCCCGAGTTTCTCCGCCAGTAGACGGGCGGTTTTCTGGCACTGGCAGAAATAAGGATCACCGGCCAGCAGGTAGCGTTTGGGGAGGCCGTGAAAGGAGAACAGCAGCATGTCCGCCTGCGACCGTGTCTGCCGGAATCCTGTAATGCTGTTTGCCAATGCCTCGATGTAGGCGGGGTGGTCGTGATACTGGACCAACATGCGTAGCGTCGGCAGCCGGCGCCAGGTCATCAGTTCGTGGGCAATAGCATCAAACGTCGAGGCGGTGGTGGTGGCGGAGTACTGGGGATAAAGCGGCAGCACCAGCAGGCGTTGTACATTGCTCGCCTGTAGTTCACGCAGTGCGTGGGCAATGGAGGGCTGGCCATAACGCATGCCAAGGGCACACTCGACCGGGTGTCTGAACTGCGGTGAGATCTGTGGCTTTATTTTTTCGACCTGCTGCTTACTGATCTTGAGCAGAGGAGACTCATCTTTATCCCAAATGGAGCGGTAAGCCGGCGCGATATGGGCCGGGCGAAAACGCAGGACGATACCGTGAAGGATTAACTTCCATCGCCAGCGCGGCATTTCGATGACGCGGGGATCGCTGAGAAATTCGGCCAGATAACGACGGATGGATCGGGTGTCCGGGGCATCGGGGGTACCCAGATTGACCAGCAGGACGCCGGTTTTAGCGCTTTGTTGATGATCGTAGTCAGGATTGCCCCGAAATTGATGCATAAAAATACCTCAGAATAAAAAAACGATTATCCCCAATAAAAGGGGCCGGAGCCATTTAATTTGCGATTGTTCAACAAATTAAACGGCTCCAGCCCCTTGTTATTCTTTGAATATTAGTGATTGTGATCACGAATAAGACATTTCGTCTCATGTAACGAAGAAATAAGTTGCCAATACGGTTTGTAAATAGCTGGGGAAGTTGCCCGGCAGCGGCAAACTAAAAATCGCCCTTACCCATATTCACCGAGCGTTCCTCGCCTGCCTATTCATACACATTAGCCAACTAAATAGGCGTTCCAAATATCAGTACACTTTCGAGTTTCCACGTTCGTGGTGAGCCTGTCGAACCATGAACGTGGAAACACTGTAAATAAAGTGCTTAATCTGTTTGTCCTTCGACAAGCTCAGGACGAACGGTTTTTCCAAAACTGTACTGGTATTTGGAACACTTATTTAGAGACGATGCCAGTTTTTTATCTCATCAACCTGAATCATTCCCTGCGGCAAATGTTTAATCAATATCTCCTGATACAATTTTCCAGCAATACCAGATCAGCTTCATTCATATCCGCCGGTTGCGTAATACCCAGACGAATTTCCCAAAACTCGATGTATTTACTCATGTTCGCAGTATCTGTCCCAACATCCGGAGGTGGGACTTTAGTCCCGCAACAACATAATTAAAACCTAACCTGGATAAACCACAAGATAAGTACCTTCACGAAATAATTTTCTGTAAAATGCACAGAAAATCATTTCTAAGGTACTAAGACCCGAAAGTAGCACCTCATTCATAGACACCATAATACCTAGGAGGTGAGGCTTTAGCCTCGCCCAACACAACAGGATTGTTTTTTATATATCGATAAACTACAGCAAAATGTTTTTCATTCCGGATCAGTTTATCATAATAATCAGCCGCCCAAAATCGCCCTCTTCTAGCCATTGCTTCATTAATTAATTTTGCACTGCCCCCTTTTAATAGTTGCATAACTCTGGCTAGCTCATGCAATGGTTTTATCAATAAATGAACATGATTTGGCATAATACAAAAGGCGATCAATTCATAACTTAATGTGTCTTTACTTTTAATAAAATCACTTAGCAAAACCAGAATATCCCCATTCAGGTAAGTACCATTATTTGATTGATCCAGATACTGATCAATAGCGAGCTGCTGTTTTCTATGGGATAAATTTTGCTGTGCCAGTTTTTTCAGATAGGGGTCAATGCTATCCTGTGTGCGAAATGTGATGAACTGATAATGGTTTGCTTCATCAATATGTGGCAGGTGTTTATGGCTATATTGCGGGGCTGAAGCCCCACCTCCGTTATAGGTCGTTTTCATTAACTTTTTGCCTTATCACACTATTCAAGCTTCAGCCCCGCTTAATACTGCCGCAGGGGGAAAGGGTACCCAGATTGACCAGCAGGACGCCGGTTTTAGCGCTTTGTTGATGATCGTAGTCAGGATTGCCCCGAAATTGATGCATAAAAATACCTCAGAATAAAAAAACGATTATCCCCAATAAAAGGGGCCGGAGCCATTTAATTTGCGATTGTTCAACAAATTAAACGGCTCCAGCCCCTTGTTATTCTTTGAATATTAGTGATTGTGATCACGAATAAGACATTTCGTCTCATGTAACGAAGAAATAAGTTGCCAATACGGTTTGTAAATAGCTGCCTACAGAGCTAGATTGTGATACTTCTAGCAGGATTTTTCTGGCACGGTATTAATTCTCAGCGGGGAATGGGAGGCAATGATGAAATTAAACTATAAATTAATCTGCGTGTTTGTCGCGGGCTTGTTAGCGGGGTCGCCCGTGTGGGCAGAAGGTGGCAACATGCCGATGGGAAAGCAGATGACGCCCATGCATGATATGTCGGGTATGCAGGAGCGGGGTCATGATAATATGCAGAATCATATGAAGGAACAGACTGGTGATGCGGGTGCGGCTACGGGTATGCATGACAAGAGGATGCATGAGCCCATGCCCATGGAGCGGAGTGGTTTTTCTCGTGGTAGCGTAGTGCGTTCGATATTTACTTCGGCGGTGAAAGATCGTGAACCGACGGATAACATTAAGGAGCTGGATACCCATTCGGACAAGGTGATTTACTATACCGAGCTGCGCGACATGGCAGGACAGACGGCGACGCATCGCTGGGAATACAATGGAAAAGTCATGGCCGAAGTCAAGTTCAAAGTGGGAGGGTCGCGCTGGCGTGTCTGGTCGAGCAAGAAGCTGGTTCCTGGCTGGACCGGCGAATGGAAAGTTTTGGTGCTTAACGGCGCCAACGAAGTTATATCGGAAGCCGTTCTGACCTACCGTCCGGCAGCGGCTAAACCGGCAGAAGAGTCCGCACCCTCACCGGTCGACAGCAGGCAGGTACACTAAATAAAAGAGGGCGGAGTCATTTAATTTGTGGCCCCCTTTTTATTGTTGGGCTTCGTTTTACCCAGCCTAACCTACGAACACTGATAAAATAGGTAGGTTGGTGCTGAGCGACAGCGAAGCCCAACATTTCAGATCTGTGTGGCTCAATGTGTCAGCTTTTTATAACGAATACGATGAGGCTGGTCGCTCTCATCGCCCAGGCGGCGTTTGCGATCGGCTTCGTAGTCCGCGTAGTTGCCTTCGAACCAGACCACTTCACTGTTGCCTTCGAAGGCGAGAATGTGAGTCGCAATGCGATCCAGGAACCAGCGATCATGGGAGATGACGATGGCGCAGCCGGGGAAGATCAACAGGGCTTCTTCCAGTGCACGCAGGGTTTCCACATCCAGATCATTGGTGGGTTCGTCGAGCATCAGCACGTTGCCGCCGCTTTTTAGTAACTTGGCCAAATGCACCCGGTTGCGTTCGCCACCGGAGAGATCCCCCACTTTTTTCTGCTGATCGCTGCCCTTGAAATTAAAGCGTCCGACATAGGTGCGTGACGGGATCTGATAGCTGCCGATGGCGATGATGTCCTGGCCGTCGGAGATTTCCTGCCACACCGTCTTGCTGTCATCCAGTGCGTCACGGCTCTGATCCACGCAGGCAATTTTGACGGATTCACCCAGACGCAACGCCCCGCCATCGGCTTTTTCCTCGCCGGTAATCATCCGAAACAGGGTGGTTTTACCCGCGCCGTTGGGACCGATAACACCCACGATACCGCCTTTGGGCAGGTTGAAATTCAGATCTTCATACAGTACAGACTGGCCAAAACGCTTACTGACATGACTGGCTTCAATAACCAGATCGCCCAGACGCGGACCGGGTGGAATGTACAGATCCTGGGTTTCGTTGCGCTTCTGGAAATCCTGTGAGGTTAGTTCCTCAAAACGCGCCAGACGGGACTTGCTTTTTGCATGGCGACCCTTGGGGTTAGTGTGTACCCACTCCAGTTCCTGCTTTATGGCTTTGGTGCGGGCGCTTTCCTGCTTTTCCTCGATTTCCAGACGCTGTTCCTTTTGCTCCAGCCAGGAGGAATAATTGCCTTCCCAGGGAATACCATGACCGCGATCCAGTTCCAGAATCCACCCGGCGACATTATCGAGGAAGTAGCGGTCATGGGTGACGGCGACCACGGTGCCAGGAAAGTCGTGCAGGAAACGCTCCAGCCAGGCCACGGACTCGGCATCCAGATGGTTGGTGGGTTCGTCCAGCAGCAGCATATCAGGGGCGGATAATAACAATCGGCAAAGGGCTACGCGGCGGCGCTCACCACCGGAAAGTTTGGTGACATCCGCCTCCCAGGGCGGCAGACGCAAGGCATCGGCGGCGATTTCCAGTTTTCGTTCCAGATTGTGGCCATCGGCAGCCTGCAGAATGTTTTCCAGTTTAGCCTGTTCGGTGGCCAGGGCATCGAAGTCGGCATCCGGTTCGGCATAAGCGGCATAGACTTCATCCAGCCGGATCTGAGCATCCTTGATGTGCTGTAAGGCTTCTTCGACGTTGCCACGCACGTCCTTGTCGGGGTCAAGCTGCGGTTCCTGCGATAGGTAGCCAATGGTAATGCCGGTCTGGGGGCGGGCTTCGCCCTCGATCTCGGCATCCAGTCCGGCCATAATCCTTAACAGTGTGGACTTGCCTGAGCCATTTAAACCGAGTACGCCGATCTTGGCGCCGGGAAAGAAGGACAGGGAAATGTCTTTAAGAATCGTACGTTTGGGCGGGACAATCTTGCCCACCTGATTCATTGTGAAAATGTATTGGGCCATCTCGATAGGTTATCCGTGAATACGAAGCGGCGTATTTTAGCGGGTATTGTCGGCCTTGAATACTGTCTCGTGATTTCCGTTTCGCCTGACTGTTAATCTCTGTTACCGTTTGGCTAACGTTGTCCATGTTTGAGAATGGCTTGAAATCCGTCTTTATCGCCCTGATAAAGGCTGTGTTTGTTTTGTCACTTGTGGCTGCTATGCTGTGCCCCGCTTTCTTGAAGAGGATTTCATTCATGTTGCGTTTATCTCCTGCCGGTTTTTTTGCTCATGCCCGATTCGGTCGTCTGATGATTTACCTGGTGCTTGCCGGTGTTATGGCCTCAGCTCGTGTGCAGGCGGAAACCGGCGGCCTGAAACTGGTGCGAGTTGAGTATCAGCAGGTGGTTGAAGAACGGACTCTTAATGCGGTTATTGAAGCGGTTAACAAGGCGACAGTATCGGCTCAGACTTCAGGGCGGGTGACCAAAATTTACTTTGATGTGGATGATGTCGTCCATAAGGGCGATGTCTTGCTGCGCATGCGGGATCGGAAGCAACGGGCGCGCTTTAATGCGGCTAAAGCCCGGCATGTTGAAGCCGAAGTTGAATACCGGCGAATGAAAGAAATCTATGCGAAAAAACTGGTCGCCCGCGCCCGGTTGGACAAGGCTGAGGCACGCCTGAAATCCGCGAAGGCGGGGATGGAGCAGGCGCAGGAAAGTCTGGAAAATACGATTGTGCGCGCGCCTTATAGCGGCATCGTGGTCAAGCGTTATGTCGAGGTTGGAGAGACCGCAAGGGTGGGAGAGCGATTGTTCACCGGTTTGTCACTGGAATCATTGCGCGCCTCGGTGAATTTGCCACAGGATCTGATTAATGTGGTGCGCAAGCTCAAACGCGCACGGGTTATCTGGGGTTCGGGACTTGAGCAGGGCCGGAGCCAGAGTATGATGGCGAAGTCTATGACCATCAGTCCCTATGCGGATCCCGTCAGTCATACTTTTCTGCTACGCGTCAATCTGCCGCCGGGGCAGCATGGGATGTATCCCGGCATGGCCGTAAAAGTGGCCTTTGTGACCCGTGAAGTGAAAAAACTGCTGGTGCCGATCACAGCGGTGGTGCACCGTAGCGAAGTCAGTGCGGTTTACGTGATGGACAAGAATGGCACGCTCAGCATGCGCCAGGTGCGTCTGGGTTCCAGAGTCAATGCTAAACAGGTTGAAATCCTTGCGGGTTTGCAGGCGGGTGAACGGATAGCGCGTGATCCGCTGGCGGCCACCGTGCGCCTCAAGGAGCAGGACGCCAAACTTGTTTCGGATGCCGCATCATGAGTAGGAAACTGGGTATCTCCGGACTCATTGCGCGGGCCTTTCAGAATTCGGAGATTACACCCCTGCTGGCGCTGCTGGGTTTTTGTCTCGGTGTTTTTGCCGTGATGAATACGCCGCGGGAGGAAGAACCGCAGATCGACGTGACTTTCGCCAATGTTTTTATTGCTTTCCCCGGCGCCTCAGCCAAAGAGGTGGAAGAACTGGTCAGCACACCAGCGGAGCAAATCCTGTCGGAGATCAAAGGTCTGAAACATGTGTACTCGGTGTCAAAACCGGGGATGGCGATTTTGACCGTGCAGTTCAAAGTGGGGGAGGATCGGACCCAGGCTATCGTGCGTCTTTACAATGCCGTGTATTCCAAAAAGAACTGGTTGCCGCGGGGACTGGGCGTCGCGCAGCCGATTATTAAGCCCAAGGGTATTGATGATGTTCCCATTGTGGGTCTGACATTGTGGAGTAAAAATCCTGCGCGTGGAGGCTATGAACTCAAGCAGGTGGCTCATGCCATCGAGGTTGAACTCAAACGCGTACCGGGTACGCGGGATATTTATACCCTGGGTGGGCCGCAAGATGTTGTGCATGTGTTGTTCGATGCCGCCTCGCTGGCCTCCTATAATCTTTCCATTGATGATTTGCGCAATGCGCTACAGCTCAGTAATACCACGCGGGCTTCGGGGTTCATGGTGCGCGATAACAAGGAAATTGCCGTACAAACCGGCCTGTTTCTGAGCTCAGTGGATGATGTGAAAAATTTAATTGTTGGTGTGCATAACGGTAAACCCGTCTATTTGCGTGATGTGGCCAGAGTGCGTCGCGGACCGGCTCAGCCGAAAAACTATACCTGGATTGGAACCGGACCTGCGGCCGCTGCAAAAGGCATCCATGTCAGGGGTGAGTTTCCGGCGGTGACGATCGCCATTGCCAAGCAGCCGGGTACCAATGCGGTCAACATTGCCAATCAGATCATCCAACGTGTCGATCAGCTCAAGGGTATTTTTATTCCCAAGGACGTCAACGTCACCGTGACCCGTAACTACGGTCTGACCGCCGATGCCAAGTCGAAAAAATTGATTGAAAAATTGATCTTCGCTACCAGTTTTGTGGTGCTGCTGGTGCTGTTTGCGCTGGGCTGGCGCGAAGCGTTCATCGTTGGCATGGCCGTGGCGATCACTCTTTCTATTACCCTGTTCGCCTCCTGGGCCTGGGGCTTTACGCTTAATCGAGTGTCCCTGTTTGCTTTGATCTTTTCCATCGGGATTCTGGTGGATGACGCCATCGTGGTGGTGGAGAATATTCACCGGCATATGCAGATGAGCGGCAAGTCGTTAACCGAGTCTATTCCGCTGGCGGTGGATGAAGTGGGCGGGCCGACCATCCTTGCCACCTTTACCGTGATTGCCGCATTACTGCCCATGGCCTTTGTCACCGGCCTCATGGGACCTTATATGAGTCCGATTCCGATCAATGCCAGCATCGGCATGCTGATTTCGTTAGCGGTTGCGTTTGTAATTACCCCCTGGCTGGCGAATCGTGTGTTGCGTCCCTCGGTGAAGCATACAGCAGACGATACAAAAACAGGACTCTTCCAGCGCCGTTACAGTGCCTTTATTGGTATGTTTCTGGAGGGTAGTATCGGGCGCAAGCGACGCTGGTTATTGCTGCTGGGTATCATCGTGCTGATGCTGGCTTCGGTGGGACTGGTGCTCACGAAGCATGTTGTATTAAAAATGCTGCCCTTCGACAACAAGTCCGAGTTTCAGGTGGTGGTGGATATGCCGGAAGGCACGAGCATCGAGCAGACCGCCAGAGTGATGGATGCCCTGGGGCGGCGTATTGCACAGGTGCCGGAAGTCATAGATTATGAGGTTTATGCTGGCGGTGCTTCACCGATCAATTTCAACGGTCTGGTGCGTCAGTATTATTTACGTCAGGGTTCCAATGTGGGCGATATTCAGATCAACCTGCTGGGCAAACATAAGCGTGAGCGCAAGAGCCATGAGATTGCGCTCGATCTGCGTGCACCGCTGCAAAAAATTGCCAAACGTTATCATGCCAATATAAAGATCGTTGAAGTTCCGCCGGGACCGCCGGTCATGTCGCCGCTGGTGGCCGAAATTTACGGACTGGATTATAAGGGGCAACGTAGGGTAGCCCGTGAAATCAGATCCGTGTTTGAGCACACCCCCAACGTGGTTGATGTGGACGATTCCATCGAAGCGGAAGCGCCTAAGCTGATCATTAAAATAGATCAACAGAAAGCCGCCCTGCGCGGCGTCAGCCAGCATGAGATAGTGACCACCTTGTCAGCCGCTTTAAGTGGCGAAGATGTCAGCTATTTGCATGTAGGGAATGTCAAATACCCGCTGCCCTTACGACTGGAACTTCCTGTAGCATCCAAGGCCCGGATCGATGATCTGTTAGCGCTTAAAGTACGCAGTAAGGACGGCGGGCTGGTGCCGTTGTCGGATATCGTCCAGTTTATAAAAAGCCGCCGTGAACACGCTATCTATCACAAGGATCTGTTGCCAGTGGTGTTTGTTACCGGAGACATGGCGGGTCCGCTGGACAGTCCTCTGTATGGCATGTTCGATATGATGTCGACCATCAAGGGCAAAATCTTTTCCTATGGGGGGCGGATTAAGCAGTACCTGGTTTCACCACCGGAGAACCCGTATCGTTATAGTATGAAGTGGGACGGGGAATGGCAGATCACCTACGAAACTTTCCGTGATATGGGCATTGCTTATTCGGTGGGTCTGTTGTTGATCTATCTACTGGTGGTCGCGCAGTTCCGCTCCTATATTGTTCCTCTGATCATTATGGCGCCGATCCCGCTGACTATTATCGGCGTGATGCCGGGCCATGCCCTGCTCGGGGCGAAGTTTACCGCCACCTCCATGATTGGCATGATTGCCCTGGCCGGCATTATTGTGCGAAATTCCATTCTACTGGTGGACTTCATCAATCAGCAGGTAGAAGAAGGTGTCGCCTTTGCCGAGGCCGTCATTCGTGCGGGTGTCGTGCGCGCCAAACCCATCGTCCTGACCGGATTGGCCGCAATGCTAGGCGCCTTTTTCATTCTGGGTGATCCTATCTTCAGAGGCCTGGCGATTTCGCTGATTTTCGGTATTCTGGTGTCCACCGTACTGACCCTGGTGATCATTCCGGTAATGTACTATGCCTTCAGGCGCAAATGCTTTGAATCTTGATATCAATCGTTGCAACAGTATTTGCACCATAGCCCCCTCTCCCTCTGGGATTGGGTCATGGATGACCTTATGTTGCGAAGCCCATGGATGGGCGAGAGCGACGAGGGTTGGGGTGAGGGGATAAAATACATGCGAATACTGTTGCAACGATTAATAGCTAAAGCGGACGTAAGAAACATGCTGTATAGCACAGTGTCAGGCATTGCGAACTGAAGAATCACTGAACCATTTAGCCAGTTCAGTTTCGGATAGATCGCCAGCAGCCAGCTTTTCAAATACAATTACTGACGCGGGTTCGGTTGCGTCAAAATTATATGCGTTAATTTCCAGGAATGTAGCAGCAACTGACAGGGCGGCACGTTTGTTGCCATCAATGAAGGGATGGTTTTTTGCTAAGCCAAAACCATAACCCGCAGCGAGATCGAAAATCGTCGATTCCGGATGGTAAGAAAAAATCTGCCGGGGTCTGGCCAGGGCGGATTCGAGCAAACCCACATCCCTGACACCTGGACTTCCGCCATGCTCAGCAATGAGCATTTGGTGAACAGCCACGGCAATTTCATCCAAAACCCAATGGGGTTCGGTCATTTGGCAAGCTCATGAAGGGCATTTCGATATTTTTTCAGTACCTTCTCAGCGGCGTCCATTTGAGATTCAAAATCCTTTTGGTATGGGGTAAGTGTAAATCCTTCAGTGTTCTCAACGAGATATAAGGTATCGCCTTTCGTGGCTCTTAGTTTGTTAAGGGCCTCTTTTGGAAGCAAAATACCCATAGAATTGCCAACAGCGGTAACTTTGACTTTTAGCATGGCGGTTATACTCATAGCGTGTTATTACAAATGTTATAACACAGTGTAGTCATCCCTGACAATCGCGTCAACCTTGGGCGCTAACGCTGCCTGCTATCAACCTTGCACGTTCCTGTTTTCTTAAGTTTTTGACCAACTGCAATAATAGCCTCAATTGCCGGCATCAGATCGCGACCAGGCGCTGTTAAAGAATATTCTACTGAAGGCGGAGAGGTTGGTTTGACTTCCCGGCGAATAACGCCTTTCTCTGTCAGTTCGCGTAGACGTGTAGTTAATACTTTGGCTGAGATAGTGGGCATATCAACCCGTAGCTCGTTAAACCGGCGCGGCCCTGCGTTGAGATACCAAATAATGTTGGCCGTCCACGCACCACCGATAATCGACATGCATTCAGTCAGGGGGCACTGCGGTAAAGGACTGTGATTTTTTCTGACTTTTAATGACATAAGCTTGAAATCCCATCTCTTTGTCCATTAATGACCACTAAGTTACCATAGGTTACATTTAGTTACCAGTCGGTAACCTAATTTGTTAATAACAAATAATTATCAGGTTTCCATTGGTAACTTGATTATGTATTCTACTTCGGCAGGCTTAATTAGTGACTCCGAATCGATCAAAAAAACAAAGGTGACAATATGAAACTATATTACAGCCCCGGCGCCTGCTCATTGGCGCCACACATCGTGCTGCAAGAGACTGGAAAAGAATTCGAATTGGTCAAAGTTGATCTTGCTTCAAAGACAACCGAGACAGGTGATGACTTTACGAAAATCAACCCCCATGGCTACGTGCCTGTATTGGGGCTTGATAACGGTGAGGTGCTGACTGAAGGTGTTGCCATCATGCAATATCTGGCAGATCAGTCGCCAGAGGCAGGGCTTGCACCTGAAAACGGCACTTTTGAGCGTGCACGTTTACAGGAAAGACTAAACTACCTTTCCACTGAACTGCATAAGGCCTTTGGTCCATTATTTTCTGACAGCGCAGAGGAAGAAAAGAAAAAAGCAGTGGCAAAAATCGAATCCAAGCTGGATTACCTTGATACCCTTTTAAACAGTAAAGACTACCTCATGGGTGACGTATTTTCTATTGCTGATGCATACCTGTTTGTCTTGATAAGCTGGACCGCGCCAACAGGCATTGGTCTGGACAGATGGCCAAATATAGCTTCATTTTCTACACGTGTATCAGAACGAAAAAGCGTCCATGAAGCGATGCAGGCTGAGGGCCTGTTAAATTAGAAAATTCTGCGTACACAGATTATATCGATGAGGTGATCCGGATCGCGGATACTATGAGACAAGATGAAATATTACGCATGAAAGGGGCTACGTGGATTGCTTCTGCGTGTAAGTGAGTATGGGTCCTCATTAATTCAATTTGGGTAAACCACCGCCTCAGGCGGTGAGACTCGAAAAGGCTCT
>ENA-ORDP01001607-ORDP01001607.1-marine-sediment-metagenome-genome-assembly--contig:-NODE-1607-length-12135-cov-5.541308_pt1 | contig 12135 bp, 9 predicted proteins | sample MGYA00248627_ERZ508539 | MGnify/ENA primary metagenome ERZ508539 (study PRJEB26208, sample SAMN05571518) | marine sediment metagenome | biome: deep sea; feature: Hydrothermal vent; material...
GCAATGTTTTTCCCTTAAGCTTGGCAACGCCATTGCGCACCAAGACAAGAACCGACATCAACAAAATGACGGATATGGAAACGTTCGGGACCAGGGCGGGCGACGCGCCGTAGCCCGGATAGGGGGGCGTGTAGTTGGGAATTCCCCAAGCCAGCATCAGGATGCTGAACGCCGATATCAGAAGGTATGCGACCGAGTCTCTTTGTGTTCTTGTCAAACCATCTTCCCCCATAACCAAGCAAACTCTGCCCGCCCGGCGCCCATCGAGCGTTATCGACATCGACATTTTGTTAATTTACCGCAAATGAAGTGACCCGGTTAAACCAACCGGATCGCTTCATTTTGCCGCATTATTTATTTTTAGCCTGTTCGCCGAAGGTCTTGTACATGTCCTTCATGGCCTTGTCGGCGTACTCTTCTCCCCACGTCACCGGGCGCATCAAAAGGTTCTTGGTGATGAAGGTTTGGGTTTCGGGGTCGTTCGCCAGCTCGGTGACGGCAGCCAATATCTTTGCCTTGGCAACCTTGTCGATGCCCTTCGGCGCAACCAAGAGAACGATCATCTCGATCTTTTCGTTGTAGCCCTGTTCCTTCAAGGTCGGCACGTCCGGGATCGGCGGCAGCCTGTAGCCCAACGCCGAGGCGATCAGCTTGATGGAGCCCGCTTCCACAAACTTGTAGAGAATGGCGCCGACGTAGCCGATTTGCACATGGCCGCCGAGCACCGCCTGAATCACGGACGGTCCACCCTTGCTCGGGAGCAGCGCAAGTCTCACGCCTTCCTTTTTGGCCATGCGAACAAGGGCGTCGCGATCATCGGCGCCGTGGAACATGGCGTTCAACGTCGAATTGTTGTTCTTTCTGGCCCAGGCGAAGGCTTCCTTGAGGGTTTTCCAGGGCGCGTCGCCCTTGGAGATAAAGCCGCTGGAGTTCAGCGCCAGCAGGGTGAGGTAGTCAAAATCATCATATGTATATGTCAGCTTATTGTGATGCGGCTCATAGGTATAGGCGGTCGCCGACGTAACGCCGATGGTGTATCCGTCCGGCTTGGAACGGTTCAGTTCGGTCGCCATCACGGTGCCGTGGGATCCGGTAACGTTCTTGACGTTGATCGGTTGTCCTAGAATTTTGCTGAACCGCATCGCTAAACCGCGGGCAAGGCGATCGATCTGCGCCCCCGGCTGAGTCATGGTCAGGAACGTAATAGGACGGCTTGGATATTCGGCGGCCACGGTGGGACCTGCGAGCGTCGCCGCCAGCAAGAGACCGAGCCCAATAGTAATCATCTTTCTCATCGTTTCGCCTCCATGTCGTCGGATTTATTTATCGTTATCAGGACTCTAAATAATAGAGCCACTTTATCGTTTTATTTTCAGTATTGTATCAGCCGGAGCCGAACGATTATGTCGTCCAGGCGACAATAATGAGCCAGACCGATCAGTTAACGTCAGCAGAATAAAACCCATAGATATGGCTTGGGATTGGCATGAATTCGGTTGTTCTTTCGGGGTTTTCCCCAGATTTTTCGGGGTTTTCCCCAGATTTAGAGACAGGTACCCTGTTGGGCCGTGCAAGGATCGTCGGAACGGCGCGGCATTCGCTGTTTATCGAAGCCACGCCCCCTGCCCAACAGATGTGTTCGCCATCGACCAGAAGGAATTCAAGGCCTTCCTCGCCACCCACCCCGAATCGGCGATGATGATGATCGACCTCCTCGCCTACTGGCTCCGGATTATGGGCGAAATGCTGCTCAGCGTGTGGTCCAGGCGCATTAAAACTGCCCCTCAACCGCGTCCCGGGGAACAGCCCCGTGACCCCCGGGCCGCACCCTTGGCTCACCGCTTACGCGGCGTCGCGCAGCCGCGCTCTGCACAAGCCTTCGGCTTTCGGTTTAATCTCACTCATTCATTCTCAATGCCGCATGGGCAGGTGCATTAAGCTTCGTGATCAAAAAGAATTTGTTCCAAGACCTTGGGATGGTCGATGTGTATGTGATGGACTTCCCAATGCAATGCGCTTCTTCGTTTGAAGTCGTTAAGCATGGTCGTAACGGATTGCCGTGAGGCGCCGATCATATCGGCGATTTCCTTGTGGGTAAGCGTGATGTCGACGCAGACTTCCGGCGGGTTAAGTTTGTAGTATTTGTAATTACAGCGATGACTGCCGTAGCTTCTCGCAAGATTCAAAATCAACAGGGCCAACCGGAAGGCAACGTCGCCGGTGGAAAGGCTCATGAGTGACCGGCCCAAACGCCGCAGATGGGTGGACAGCACGTCGATTGTGTTCATCGCGACAATGGGATGGGTCGCCATGAAGTTTAGAAAATCGCCCCGCTCGATAGAAAGTATCTCCGTCTCGACATTCGCTTGGGCGTAAATCGCCCGCTCCGCGCCGCTCGAAAGCTCGGCCAGCCCGAACATTTCCCCCGGCAGGCAAAACCAAAGGATGGCCTCTTTTCCCGATGGAGAAATTTGGTAAATCTTCGCCTGACCCGACTTGACGATATAGACCCGCCTCGCCGGCTGGCCGGCCTCGAAGATATGTTCGCCCTTGTCGAAACGCCATTTCCTGGTGACCTTCAGCAGGGCGTTACGATCATCGTCATCCAATATGCCGATGAAATCCGATGGCGGAAAGTACCACTGATCCCCGACCGTCCAAGCGATATCCGAATTCTCGCGCTCCGGCGCCCTTGTATGGCCGAAAACGCTCCCCTCGGACCGTGTTGGGTCCGCACGCTTGCCGGAAGCTTTGTCAAAACGCCCGCACGATCTTTTCATAATATTACCAGCCTATCATGCAAATATGTCGGCTGGCCGACAATGTTTCTTCGACTCTTGTGTTTAAATTGACGGCGTTAAAGAGCTTGGGAAATAATGACCGGCGCGTAATCTACGAACAGTGGGTCCGTGGGGAACATAAAGATAGATAAAGAGGATAATGGAGGGGCAAACCACCGTTCGGCGTCGTTTTCTCGTGATTCACAAAGCATACGGTCTGATCGTTATGGCGCCATGGCGCGCGCTGGTCGGAATTCCGGTTTTTTATCCGGCTGCGTCCTGGCCGTTCTAGGAATTTCGGTGGGTCGCCGTGGCGCGGCCCGTCAAACCTTCCGCGGGAACCGCCCCGGACAAGACGTCGTTTGGCCAATCGGAGGACATCATGGCTGAGAAAAAACCGACCGACATCAACGAGGTCACAACGGAAATCATCGACGCCGATCTTCTCATCATCGGAGGCGGAAACGCCGGCTGTTTCGTTGCCATCGAAGCGCGCAAGCAAGCCCCCGGTCTGAAGATCGTCATCATGGAAAAGGCCCATATCAACCGCAGCGGAGCCTGTTCCTCCGGTATGGACGCCATCAACACCTACATCCCGCCGGACAAGACACCGGAGGATCTGGTCCGTTGGTGCCGCGCCCAGGTCGGCGGCGGTCCGATCCGCGAGGATCTGGCGTTAAGCAATTCAGAGGAACTCAATGAAGCCGTCGACGACCTGGAACGGTGGGGTCTGCCCATCTTAAGGGACGAGGACGGCAATGTTAAATACCGCGGCGACTGGGACATCTCCATCCACGGGGAACAACTAAAACCGATCATGGCCGAGAAGGCGATCGAGACCGGCGCCGATGTTTACAACCGCGTAGTCGGCACCACCCTTCTGATGGACGGCGAAACCTGTGTCGGCGCAATGGGCTTCGGCATTCGCAATGGCAAGTTCTATGTGTTCCGGGCCAAGGCGACGGTGGTTTCCACCGGCGGGGCTTGCGGCCTTTACAAGTCTTACACCTCCGATTCCACCAACTCCCATCACCAGACCTGGATGTGCCCCTACAACGTGGGCACCGGATACGCCATGGGTCTGCGGCAGGGCGCCGAATTCACGTCAATGGAGCAGCGTTGGGTGGCGACCCGGTCAAAGGACTTCTGCGGACCCATCGATACCATCTCCGTCGGCTACAAGGCGCCGATCATCAACGGCAAGGGTGAGCGGGTGATGGACAACTACGAGCATTTGGGTGGCGACAAGGCGCCCCGCTACATTCGCGCCAACGCCCCGATGGAGGAATGGCTGGCCGGACGCGGTCCCACCTACTGCGACACAACCCACCTCTCGCCGGACGAGGTCAAGGCCCTGAAGACGGACTATCTGAACGAACGCCCGTCTTTCGTGCTGTTCCTCGCCAGCCTGGGCCAGGACATCACCAAAGACCCAATCGAGATCTACGGCAGCGATCCCTACATCAACGGCGGCCACACCCAGAGCGGCTTCTGGGTCGATATCGACCGCATGACCACCGTTCGGGGGATGTTCGCGGCCGGCGAGACGGCCGGCGGCCATCCCAACAAGTTTGTCGGCGGGTGCGCCGTCGAGGGCAAGATATCGGCCCGCGCGGCCATCAAGTACATGACCAACCTGTCCCTCTCCGAGCTGGATCAGGATCAGGTGGATAGGGAAAAGGAACGGGTCTTCGCGCCGCTCCTGCGTGGCGGCGATTTCGACGGCGTACGCGCCATCGAGATGGAAGAACGAATGCAGCGCCTGATGGACGAGTACGCGGGCGGAACCTCGCAATTCTACCGCACCAACGAAGAACGGCTGGACTATGCGCTCAAACACCTGAACATCCTTCGGGATCAGGTGAAATTCCTGAAAGCGGAGGATCTGCACGACTTGATGCTGGTTCACGAAGTCATCGACCGTATTGAAGTCGCCGAAGTGGTCGTCCACCACCTGAAGTTCCGCAAGGAAACGCGCTGGCAGGGGTGGCAGACCCGGACCGACTACCCGGATATCGACCCGGAACTGGATTGCTTCGTCGAGACCCGGCGCAATCTGGAATCCGGCGAAATAGAAACCTTCACCCGGCCCTACGAACAGTTGGTTTCGGGCGATCGGTACTCCTCGTAAGACACAGGGAAAAATCATGCCTCCAAGAATTGATGCAACTAAGTGCGACGGCTGCAAGGCGCAGGATGAACCTCTGTGTGTGCAAATCTGTCCCGGAGATCTTTTCGTCCTCGCCGACAACGGGGTCGCCTATTGCCGCGAACTTCGGGATTGCTGGGACTGTATGTCCTGCACCAAGATCTGCCCGGTGGCCGCCATCGAAACCCGCGTTCCCTATCAGTTGGGGTATCACTTGGCGAAATTGGTGCCGATGATGGGAACCAACACGATCACCTGGACATGTATCGACATCAACGGCAAAGTGGAACGGTTCCGATACAAGAACAGAATCGAACCGGACTGACGTAACGGAGACGAACCGGCGGGTTGGTGATTTCACCAGCCTGCCTTCGACATCCTCCCCGTCCATTTGATGGGGGAATGCGCGGGCGCGGTCGAACAAGGCTTTAGTCCGATATCTTCGAACGATGGTTTGTGGAGAGTTTCGTGCCCAATACCGCAATCTTCTTTTTCGATCCGGCGCGGCGTCTCTCCGATGCCGTGGATTTCGACTCCCTGGTGGAAAAACTGGCCAAGTCGAAGGGCGTTGTCAGATGTGAGGTCATCGAAGACCCGCGCGCCGGGGACTTCGTCGAGTCCTTAAATCAGGGCCTGAGGGACGAGGAAATCGATCGCATCTTGTGGGTCGGCCGGTTCAGCCCCCACCAACAGCAAGAGCTCAGGGATGTTTTCGCTTCCGCTGGATTGAATCCGTTTCTTCAGGAGTGGTGTGATCTGGAGGAGCAGGGAATCCATCTCGACAACGCCAAGCCGGAGATTCGCTCGCGCAAGGCTATTGTCGTCCTGCGCATGGCCCTGGCCCGCACGTTGTTGCTTGAGGCGTTGGAAGCCGAGGAGCGTCCGGGGTCGGATTCCGTTCTCGTCATTGGCGGCGGCGTTGCCGGATTGTACGCGGCCAACGCCCTCGCCAATCTCGGGAAGGCGGTAAACGTGGTCGAAAAGCAGGCCGGCGTCGGGGGCAAGGTCGCCCTGCTGTCGCGTTTCTATCCTCTCCTCTGCGATCCCCATTGCGGTCTCGATTTCATTCTTCGCCAGCCGGTTTCCAAGCCGATTGCCTATCACACCCTTTCGCGCTTAACCGCCCTGGAAGGCCAGCCCGGAGCGTTTTCCGCCAGCATCGAAAAACAGCCCCGTTTCGTCAGCGAGAGCCTGTGTAACGCTTGTGGCGAGTGCATCGCGGTCTGTCCGGTCGATCTTCCCGTTCATCTGGACGTGGTCCAGGACGTGCCGCCGGTCTCCACCCAAACCGGGATAGGGGCGTTGATCCCCTCGACCCGAAAAGCCGTTCATTCCCCGACACCGATGGCCTTTCCACCCGCCTTCGTGGTTGAGCGCGACCATTGCCCGGAGGGATGCCGGGAATGCGAGAAGGCCTGCCCGACCAGAGCTATCGATCTGGATCAGAAGCCAAGCGAGGAGACGTTTGACGCCGGCGCGGTCATCGTCGCTACCGGATGGGATCCGTATCCTCTGTCCAATCTGGAGGAATTCGGATACGGAAAGTTGCCCAGGGTGATCGGAAACCTGGAGATGGAGCGGCTTCTACAGTCGTCGCGCAACGAGTTCGACGTGGGCTCCCTGAAGGAGGTCGGTTTCATCCAGTGCGCGGGCAGCAGGGACGACAAACACCTCAAGTACTGTTCCTCCGTTTGCTGCTCCGCGACCTTGAAACAAATTTCCCATTTGAAGGCGTTGGCGCCGGAGACACGCTGTACGGTCTTCTTTCAGGACATCCGCTCTCCCGGCTTTGACGAAGACTTGTATCGCGAGGTGGCGGCAATGGGTGGCGTCGTCTTCGTTCGCGGCCTTCCCTCGATGGTGGAGGCCGCCGCGAACAATCGGCTGAGCGTGACCGCCGAGGATACCCTCGGCGGCGGCCCGGTTTCCCTGGACCTGGATCTGTTGGTGCTTGCCGGTGGGATCATCCCGTCGCGGGGAACCTCGGAGGTGGCGGAGATCCTCGGCCTGCCCCGCAACCGCTACGACTTTTTCGAATCCCACCACCAGTGTTTCCCTGGTGAAAGCCAGCGCACCGGCATTTACGTTGGCGGCGCCTGCCGCGAACCGATGAACGTGGCCGCGTCCATCGAATCGAGCCACCACGCCGCGATGAACGCCCTGGCCTTCCTAGGCGGACCCGTGCGCGTCGCTCCCACCTTCCCGATTGTCGATAATCGCAAGTGCGACCAATGCAAGCGGTGCGTCGAGGAATGCCCCTATTCCAGCTTCGTTATCGACGAAAAGGGATTCCCCTATCCGGACCTCGCGAAATGCCGCCAGTGCGGTAACTGCATGGGGGTGTGCCCGGTCATCGCAATTTCCATGCGCCACAACACCATCAAGCAGATGGCGAACCAGGTGGAAGCCTTCGACACCGGCTTCATGGGCGACGAGGAACCGACGGTCCTGGCCTTTCTATGCGAGAACGACGCCTGGCTCGCGGCGCGCTCGGCGGTCGATCAAGGGCTTCAAGTCCCCGCCAACGTCATTCACCTGAAGGTTCCCTGCGCCGGCGTCATCAACAACGCCATCGTTGCGGATGCCTTGGCCAACGGAATTGACGGAGTGCTGATCGGCGGATGCCATGACGCCCACTGCCACACCATTGCCGGAAGCAGCCTGGTGCGCAAACGAAGTGGCGATTTGAGCGACAAACTGAATTCCATGATGATCGAACCGGAACGGGTTCGTTTCGAGGCCATTGAGATACGCGACGAGGAAAAGTATGTCGCCCTCCTCAATGCCTACATCGCTGAACTGCGGGAGATGGGGCCGAACCCCCTCAAAATCTAGGCCATGAACCACCCGCCGCCCGGTCAAAGATTGCTTGTGAATAATCAGCGGAACAGCGACGCCTGCGTCCAGTGCGGAAGATGCACGGCGAGCTGCGTCGTCGGCTTCGTCACCGCGCATTCGCCGCGCATAATCGTCCGCTTTCTCCAACGGGGGTGCGTGGACGAGGCCGTGCGCAGCCCGTTTTTGCGTCTCTGCCGCCAATGCCTGGCCTGTACGGTGTGCTGTCCAAACGGCGTTGACGTGGCCGGGATCATGCGCGATCTCTCGCGGCGCGGATTTCTTTTGATGTGAACTGGACGAGACAATTAACGACATAATTACCAACATCCGAAACGAGGCCCGTAAGTTACTAGCGGCGGGCGCGGTCGAAATGGTCGTCGGTTTCGCCCGGCCCACGGCGCCAATGGCCTGCCGACCAATTATCGTCCGCTCGCCAGACCAGGCGGATCTGCTCTGGTGGGACGAATTCTGCACCATGAACGTGGCCAGATTCGTCCCCCGTGGAACGGGCCGCGCCATTGCAGTCGTGGCGAAAGGCTGTGATTCGCGAAACCTGGTCGTTCTTCACCAGGAGGGACGGATCGACCTGACCGGCGAGGTGACCGTTCTAGGAGTTCCTTGCCGCGGCATGATCGATGCGGAACTGGTGCGCCGGGCCGTCGACGATCCCGATGCCATCGCGGAGGTTCTGGTCGACGGGCAAACGGTTTCGGTCGATGGAACGGCCCTTCGGCGAGACGATGTCCTAAGGGAATCTTGCGCCGGTTGCCGCCATCCCAACCCGGTGATTGCCGATGAATTGATGACTGCCGAGGTTCCCGTGGAAGGCGGCGAGTCTCGCCATGGCGGGATCGAACACCTTCAATCCCTCTCGCCGACCGCGCGTCTGACCTATTTTAACGGCCTCTTCGCCGACTGCATAGCGTGTTACGCCTGCCGCGACGCATGTCCGTTGTGCTACTGCGAAACGTGTTTTTCAGAGACCTCCAAGGCTCTCTGGCTGGACGAACCCGCGGCCGATTCGGACGCCTTGAGTTTCCATTTCTTCCGCGCCCTTCATCTGGCGGGGCGTTGCACCGATTGCGGGGCGTGCGAGTCCGCGTGTCCGGTCCACATTCCGGTTCGACTCCTAGCCGCCCAGGCCGGCGCCGCTTTGGAGAATGCATCCGGTTTCGAGGCCGGGCTTGCCATCGATGCCGCCGCGCCGGTTCAACTGTTTCAACCCGCCCTTCATGAAGAATAGGCGATAGGTCATGAGCGAAAAAATACTCGACAAGACACGCCTGAACGCCTTCCTCGACACGGTGAAGAAGGACTTCGCCGTGTGGGTTCCGGCCGAACGGAACGGCATCGTCGATTTCAGGCCCCATGACGCCGACACTCCGCCCGAGTTGACCCGCCGCGCCCGCGCCTCGACAAAAAAGTTCTTCCAGCCCCAGCGCGAAACTCTTTTCTGCTTTGCCGGTCAAGGCTTCGCGGCGCCATGCGTGGAGTGCGCCGACGTTCCGCCGCCGGGAAAAACCGCCGTCTTCGGCGTTCGCCCGTGCGACGCCAGGGCGATGGTGCTGGACGCCCTGGTTTTCGTCGACGATCCGGCCAATCCCCATGAAGACGAATTCTTCCGCCAACGCCGCGATGACACGGTTCTTTTCGGGCTTGGCTGCAAGACGCCGGGCGGCGCCTGTTTTTGCAACCGCACCGGTGGCGACCCCTTCGGCGAGGACGGTCTCGACGTGATTTTCACCGAATTGAGCGACGCCTTTCTCGTCAAACCGCTGACCGAAAAAGGCGAAAAGGCTATCGCCGGATTCCCCCTGGAGGCCGCCGGCCAGGCCGCAATCGAGTCCGCTTCCAAGGCCGCCGGGAAGGCCCGCGCATCGATGGCCGACGGCCTGGACTTTGCCCGTATCGCGGCGCTGGACGTGAACCTCCTGTTCGAGCTGCCTTTATGGGATGAGACGGCCGAATACTGCCTCAATTGCGGCGTCTGCACCTACCTGTGCCCGACCTGCATTTGTTTCGACGTATTGGACCAGACCAATTCCCAAGGCGGCAAACGCCTGCGGACGTGGGATTCGTGCATGTCTGCCCAGTTCACCCTTCACGCATCCGGCCACAACCCCCGGCCCACGGGACGCGAGCGCGTTCGGCAGCGGTTCCTCCACAAGCTCAAGTATTTCCTCGACGTTCACGATGGCCGCGTCTCCTGCGTCGGGTGCGGGCGCTGCGTTCAGCATTGCCCGGTCAACATCGACATTCGCGAAATCGCCGAACGGATGGCCAGCGCCGTCAGCGCCTAGGGCAAATTCATCGGATTAGCGCTGATTTGCTCTAATAATCGGCGGGCATGGCGTCGAACTCCGCCTTCGTGAAGACCGGGCCGTCCTTGCAGACGAATTTGGAGCCCACGTTGCACCGGCCGCAAAAACCCATACCGCACTTCATGCGGTTTTCCAGACTCAGGAAAACCTGCTCCGTCGGCCAACCCAATTTAGTGAAGATGGGCAACACCGCTTCGATCATGCGTGGCGGCCCGCAGACCAGGGCGAGCGAATTGCCGGGCTTCAGGGCCAGTTGTTCGACGATCGCCGGCGCATTGCCGAGATGGCCGTCCCAGGCTGGCGTCCCCTGATCGACGGTGATGTGGCAGTCCACGTCGTCGCTCTCCCGCCATGATCTCCATTCCTTCTCATAGAGCAGCATACCAGGGGTGCGCGCGCCAAGGATAAAGGTAATCGCGCCGAAACGCCGGCGATTGTCCGGATGGGTTACCCAAAACATCGTTGAACGCAGTGTCGAGGCGGCGCATCCTCCGGCCACCATGACCACGTTCTTGCCTTCCATCTCGGCCAGAGGATAACCGTTTCCAAGCGGCCCCCGCATACCCAATTCATCGCCCGGCCGCAAGCGGTGCAATTCGGTGGTGACGAGGCCCATTTTGTTGACGGTGAACAGAAGGTCGCCACCCTCGGTTGGGCCGGACGCCAGGCCGATGGGGCATTCGCCGAACCCGTTGAGGGACAGCTTGGCGAACTGACCGGGGCGGAAGGTGAAGGCGTCCCGGTCGGCATCGTTGACAAAGGCCAGCCGAAAGGACTTGAGCCGCTTGTCCTCGGTTTCGATCCGCACATCGCTAACGCGCATGGGAAAGGGAAGATACGCACTATCCATGAGCCAGTCGCCAGCCTCCAATAAATGACGTTAGCGCACTTGCCGGCGGAATTGAATATCCGGCGGCGGCAAGGCAACCGAGCCCTCGGCAAAACGCCCCTGAAACCAGACCATCCATCCGGGTTATCAGAATAATCCCGAACACTCGTCTAGGCAAGATGCTAAAGGGCCGCCAACAGGCCCGGCCCGCCAAGCGATAAAAGAAGTGGATTTTATTTTTTTGAGAAACCATATTGACTCCGGACCATGGTACGGGCGCTAAACAGTATATTCCCAAGGTTCGACAAAGGAGTATCCCAAATGCTTAAGTTACTGAAACGGCTTGGCTTCATCCTTGCATCGACGGTGATGGGCGCGCCGTCCGCTTTCGCCGATTCTCACGTTTACAAGCTCTATGTCGGTCGAATCGTTCTGGGACGGTGAACTACCGGATCACGCAAATTCGCCGCTGGAGACCGGCACTCCTCAATTGCCTACTACGGGGGGATAATTAAAATGCAACAAATCCGCAACATATCAATCATAAATATTTTATAAAATTTTAATGCGTCCGACATCGTGCCGTCATGGAAAGCGGCTACATCCCTCCATATTGATATGGAGATATGTAGATGACTTCAGCCTTATTGAAACGCAATCTCGGAAACGGCACCGTCTACCACCAGATCGGTGAGATTCTCGAGAGTGAAATCCGGGAATTTTTAAAATCAGGCGATAGTCTACCGTCCGAGGCTGGACTGGCTGTTAGGTTCGGGGTCAACAGGCACACCATTCGGCGAGCGGTTGAGGAACTCATTGCAAACGGTCTGGTGGAGCGCATTCACGGCAAGGGCATCTTCGTCATTGAGCCCCCGATCAGCTACGAAATTGGGAAAAGGACGAGATTCACCGAGCGTCTAGAAGCACAGAGCCGAAGCACCTGCAGCACCGTATTGAACAAGTACACCATCCCGGCGCAAGGAGGCGTAGCTAAGCAATTAGGGTTGAAGCCGGGAACAACGGTCGTCGTCTTCGAAACCTTAAGAGAGGTCGACGGGATTCCGTTCTGCGTCATCAGCCATTTCATTCTGGCGGCACGTTTCTGCTCATTGAAGGACGAATACACCGGTGGCTCGTTGCACGAATTCCTGGCCAATGCATTAGGCATCCAGTTGCAACGCAGTTTCAGCTTGATCAGCGCCATCCTTCCGAATGAAG
>ENA-ORDP01001609-ORDP01001609.1-marine-sediment-metagenome-genome-assembly--contig:-NODE-1609-length-12132-cov-4.591869_pt1 | contig 12132 bp, 12 predicted proteins | sample MGYA00248627_ERZ508539 | MGnify/ENA primary metagenome ERZ508539 (study PRJEB26208, sample SAMN05571518) | marine sediment metagenome | biome: deep sea; feature: Hydrothermal vent; material...
TCTTGCGGCTGGCCGCATCGAAGTTTATCCCGGCAACATAAATGGGGCCGAGGGAAGGGATATAAATTGCCCCTGATTTGTCAATCAGAACCTGATAAGTCTGCTGGCTGGCACCCCACACATTGATAAACAATTGATCTCCGGTGCCGAGCACATAATTCTTTGGCGTTGGCAGGTTGACAGAAGGGTCAAAAGAGAGTTTTTTGTTGTTGAAAAGCTGGTATCCAAAAACTCTTCTGGCAGTCGGGCCGGCTTTTACCGGAGCTTTGGTGGAATAAATCATCGGTGTAACACTACCGGTGGTTGGAACGGAGGACACCGTTGTACCTCCCGGTCCCGGATTCATTTGCTGGATACGACTCATAAGCTGGTTGATCTGCGTCTGGGTAGCTCCTTTTGCTCTGGCAAGAGAAATAGCCTGATCCATGGACAGGCCGCTGCTTTTCACCTTTTGAACAATGGATGCAATTTGGCTGTCGCTCAGATTTTGCACGTTTGTGGTGCTGATGTTTTGTGCCATACCGATAGATGTCCCCAGAAAGATCATGATGAGGATAATGATAATATTCCTTTTCATTTGGACAATTTTAATGTTTGTATTATTTTCTAAAGTTGTTTCCGTTTTCATTCAAGTCAAGGTTGCTTCTCTCGCCTGAGGCGAGATCGCAAAGTCGTGCTTCTATACAATATTCTACAAAGTACAGGGGCCGTAGTAAATCTGTTATGAGTGCCAGATTTTGCGAGTCCCGCCTTTCGGAAACGTAATGCTTTCCGTTATTTTTTTGGCGGGCGCGGCAATCTTTTTAGCACCAAGGTGAAGTTAATTTAAAGGAAAAAGTATTTGGTAGCGGAACTCACTTTTAACTTTTTACTTTTGCCTTGTAGTTTTTTACTTCTCATTCGGACATGCTTTCGCCTCCTAAGTCCCATTGCTTTTTTGCAACGAACTGTTTTTCAGATACTTTTTATGTTTACTACAAAACTACTTTTCCCAGAGCAAAAGCAGTTCGTTTTTGTTTTTTGTCTTCAGGAAATCCTGAAGTTCTTTGCTATTGATGATGATGTAGCGGAGTTTGCGTTCAAGGGCATCTTCCACTTTTTCCACCAGTTCGAGCAAGTAATTCTTATCAATCGTTTCTCCTACAAACCAGAGGTCGATGATGGGAGAGTCTTTTCCTTTGGCCAGCTCACCCACAAGATAAACAGCATTTAATTTCCCCAGTTTCTTCACCACCTTTTCAATCACCTGGTCAATGCCCACGTATTTCATGAGCAGGCTGTTGATTTCGGGAAAAAGCGGATGCCCGGTGTTGGCGTGATATACTTTTTTGTTCCCCTTTTTGTCAGCTGACAGCAGTCCGGCGTCCTCAAAACGGTTCAGCTCCTGCCGGATAGCGTTGGTCGATTCATCGAATTCCGGTTCCAGCGAACGCAGATAGCCTGTGGTAGCACTGTTCAGAAAAAATTTGAGCAGCAGTTTCAGACGGGTCTTCGATGTGATTAAAGCTTCGAGCATGATGGTGAATGGTGAATGGTGAATGGAGAATGGTGAATGGTGAATGGTTAATGGTTAATGGGGTTGTTTCTTACATACTTTATTAATCCGTATGTCAATTTTGAGCATTGAGTAACCAACGCCAGTAGATTATCTTGTTTCTCGTCATTGAAATATCCAACTTTATTTGATAAAATGATTAAGGTTTCTAATTCGGCCAATGAGCCTAATGAAATATGAAGGAATTGAATTAACTCTTTATTCCCTTTTCGGGCGGAGCCCTCAGCAATATTAGAAGGTACGGAAACAGCAGCCCTGCGGAGTTGGGAAGTCATCCCAAACTGTTCGTGGTCTGGGAAATCAACAGTCTCTTTGTAAACTTTCTCCGCCAGTAGCATCGCTGACTTCCATACATCCAAATCTTTGTGATTCATGGGCGATTGGTTTTTATAAATGCATGTGGATAATTAATGTGAGGTGGGTTTAGGGTTTGAATTGACCCATTCACCATTCACTATTAACAATTCACTATTCACTAATTGAGTAACAAAATTACTCAATATTTTGGTTTTGTCAAGGGCAAATGTAAATAAATTTCTCTTTCGGCAAAAAAATTTAGATTTTTTTTTAAAATAGCATGGCGATGGATGGTAAAATATATGTAATTAAGTGCGTTAAGTAAAGAAACGGAAGTGCCGGGAAGATGAGAGAATCCAGGCGGACGCCTGAATGGGAAGAGGATCCAAGTCCAAACGGACGATGAAAGGAAGTGTCCAAGCTGACGCTTGAACCAGTATTCATCATTCTTCTCATTCCACGCGGTACTGTTTTCCGGGAAGGCTTTGCACCAAACCGTTAAATTCCATATTCAGCAAAGCGGCAGCCACATGCGAAGGGTTCATCCCGGATTGAACAATCAGTTTATCGATGCTCAGGGTGCCATCGGCTTCACGGATAAGGGCGTAAATGATTTTCTCTTCTTCGGACATCTCCACAAAAAGGGCTGTTTGCTGGTTTCCCGGGGTCTTCCGGTCGTCCCACCCCATGAGGTAGCCGATATCTCCGGCGCTTTGCAACAGTGCAGCCTTATTGATTTTAATCAGAAAATTACATCCTGTTGAAAAGCGATCTGTAAGCCTGCCGGGCACAGCAAATACATCGCGGTTGTACGAACTGGCCAGCTCGGCGGTGATAAGTGCGCCGCCTTTGCGGTCTGATTCGACGATGACGACAGCATCAACCATGCCGGCTACAATACGGTTGCGTTTGGGGAAATTCTCGCGGTCGGGAGTGGTCTTTGACAGAAACTCAGTTATCAGCCCGCCACCGCCAGCCACCATATCATCGGCCAGTTTCCGGTGTGGGGCAGGGTAAAGCCGGTCAAGCCCATGCCCCAAAACGCCCACGGTGGGAATATTAAGTTCCACGGCACGGCGGTGTGCACAGCCATCAATGCCATAAGCCAGTCCGCTCACCACGAGTACATCTTTTTCCTGCAATCCCTCAATAATTTCGCGGCAGCGGGCACGTCCGTAGTCCGTGGCACGCCGTGTTCCCACAAGAGCAACAATATGCCGGTGGTTCAAATCCGCTTCACCGCGATAGTAAAGCATAAGCGGATGGTCATAACAGTTCAGCAGCCGTTGCGGATAGGCCTCATCCTGAAAAAACAGGGCTTTTATGTGATGTTTTTCGATAAATTCAACCTCCTGTTCTGCGCGTGTCAGCACTTTATGGTTCAGGATATTATTCACAACAGTGTGTCCGATACCGGGAATGGCGAGCAGTGTTTTCGCCGTAGATTTAAAGACTTCTTCGGCACTTTCACACCACTGGATAAGTTTTTTTCCGTTTACATCGCCGATACCGGGAATAAGAGTAATGCCGATTTGATATAGAAGCGGGGTTTTCATAGACTACAAAGTTATGATTTTCCCTTTAATATTCAGACTGCAAATTCAAATGAGCATAAATAAAGTTATCTTTAAGAGTGGACGCTTAAAGCGGAGTTAGCTCAAATATTTTCCGATGCCACAAACTGAGAGTATCTCACCAAAAAAGATACGGTGCTCATCATGCTTTTCATAGTTTTTATGGATAGCAGGGTCCATAAAATGTTCCGGATTCATGTCGTCCCAATAGGTTTTGCGACATTCCAAAATCAGTTCGGCTTCTGCGAAAGCAGGCGACTTAACCTTTCGGGAAGCGATAGGATGAAGCCGGGTTTTGGCAATCTTATCGCCATCGCGGCCTGATTTTTTTCCTAAAAAGGAGAGGTCTTTGCGGTATTCTTTTGGGAAGGTGGTGAGGGTGAAGTCGGGATAGCGGTTCATAAATTCAAAGGTGTAACGTGTGGGACGTACCACGACCATGGCAAAAGGTTTGTTCCACATGATGCCCAGCGACCCCCAGGAGACTGTCATGGTATTGAAATCACCGGTAGCAAAATCACCCACAGTAAGCAGAAACCAGTGCTCGTCCCACAAATCATTGATTTTCAAGCTAAAGTCGTAAGGTTTTATTTCTATTAAATTACTCATAATCAGGGATTAAACAGTGATTAATTTGGCTCCGGAACGCAGAATCCGGGTCAGTGGTGTGCCCCAGTATTTCACCTCAATGCCCATCTTTTCAAAAGTACCGGAAAGCGATAAGTTATCGGCACATCCTTTGCAGGCAGTGATGTGAACCCCTGCTTCCGAGAGCTCTTTTATCTCCTGTTGCACAACAAAATCCTTTCCGGCCAGCAGGGCGGAAGCGCCCCAGATAATAAGGGTCACTTCTTTCCACCATTGATGTTTCAGGCTGTTCAGCGCATACATATACACCATTTCATCAAAGGTGATTTTTTCTCCGCTTGTCCATAAAATGTAAAGTTTATCTTTTGCATCCATAAGGCTTGTCTTTTAATCTTTTACAGCGATAATTTGTACTACGGCTCCTTTCCCAAAATGAAATCTCCCTTCATGTACTATCCTTTCCGTTTCAAGGGCATGAATAAACCGTAGCCCTTTCAACTCTTTTCTCATCATGGAGAGGTCAACAAGCAGCTCTTTCACGGGTGGTCCGCCGGTTTTAAACTTCAGTTGTTCCGGTGTATAGGCTTCGGCCAGAAAAACACCGCCTTTTTTCAGGGCTTTGACAATCCCGGCATGAACATTTTTTCGTAAAGCAGGCGGAAGGTGACAAAAAATGGAAACGATACCGTCCCATTGTTCCGTGCCCGGATCAAAATCTTCCAAACCGATGACAAAGGTAGTGATGGAAACGTTATTTTCATGTGCCAGCCTGTCTGCTTTTTCCATGGCCACAGCCGAACTGTCCATAGCCGTTACTTCATAACCCTGCCGGGCGAGGAAAACGGCATTACGACCTTCGCCTTCGGCCAAAAAAAGCACCCTTCCCATGGGAATCTTGTGGAAGTTTTCTTTCAAAAAATCATTGGGTTCGGTACCATAAAGGTAGCCTTGCTGTGCATAGCGTTCATCCCATTTGTTCATCGTCATCTCTTTTACCTCGTTTTTTTGTTCAAAAGTACTTTTATTTAGTATATCAGCGGAAGTTCCGGTTTTAGCTTTGCTTTTATGGCAGGACGTTTTCCTTTCACGGGGATGTCATAATGCAGAGGCGAATGTAGCGGCGGGAACGTTCCTTTCATAACGTTGTTTGGCCGGCTGCCCTCAAAACCCAGCCACGAATATTTGCCATAATGTGGCAGCAGACGCGTCAGTCCCGGGACAGAGCCTTGTATATTGACGCCCACAAAACCGATAGTCTGCCCCTTATTATCCGGGTTGGGAATGGCATAAACCAATGCCCCTGTCTTGTGCAGACCACTTATCTTTTTCAACTGCTGTACGTTGAAATAACGGGCATAATTTTTTTGCACGTTAAACACTCCGGCAAATTTGTTTTTAAACCCGATAACCCAGACGGCACCAGCGGTGGGGAGCTGTTTCAGGCTACTGTCAAAAACAACTGTGAGGCTTTTTTTCTGTATCTCCTGCGTCTGTTTCCATATTCTGGCAAGTTTCTCATATTCGGCAAGATACGGACTCTTTGCCGGTAATATCAGCGTTCCTTTTACATTCCCGAAAAGCTGGCTAAGCGAAGGAGACGCCTCCCCTTTGTCTAATCGCCGGAAGATATCAAACTGCGGATCAATTTCCAGCCGCAACGGTTGTTGGCGGAAGGTAAGCATGGGATACATCTCTCTATTTCTCATGTGAATTTTTTGCAGGATAACGGTGTCTGCAAAATATACCGCCACCGGCACTACCACCGGAAAGACATCCTCCTTTTGTATTTGCGAAAGCCGGAAAGAGAGCAGATAATCGTTATTGGGTTTTCTCACTTTCACATCGCTCAAAGTAAGCTGTGGTGCGCCTTTTCGCGTAAGCCATTCTTTGAAAAAAGGTTTAAAATCGCGGCCTGTTACTTTCGTGAAAGTCGTACGGATGTCATCGAAAGAGGCAATTTTAAAACGGAAATCTTTATAAAACTGGCGGTAAGCCCGGATATAAAGCGAATCGCCCACCTGCTGCCGCAACATGTGCTGGAACATCAGTGATTTGCCGTAGCCTATGGCTTCTTCGGCAGCATTGTGCCGGTCGCGGAAGTCCACCACGGGGAAATCATTCTCCGGATTCACAAAATCGGTAAATTTCTGAAGCGTGTTGCGCCGGTATTCCGCACCCTGACCTCGCTGTTCTTTCAGCATATGGTCAGCCATATAGGCTGTCAGACCTTCGCTCCAGTTCCCTTTTTTCATGGCCACATACACCGAGTTGCCCCACCAGTTGTGCAACAATTCATGCGGATAAGAAGAATATAAGATGAACGGAAAACGAATGATGCGCGAACCCAGCAATGTAAACGAGGGCATGCCATAACCGGTTTCCCAGAAGTTCTCCACAAGGGCAAATTTTGAGTAGGGATAAGTGCCCAGCAAACGCACGTACATGTTCAGGTAGATGCCGGTCATATTCAGGTAACGCATGGCCAGCTTTTTGTCGGGGGTGCGCAAAAAAGCCTGTATCACCACATCGCCGGCTTTGGTGTCATATTCCGTCCACCGGTTGGCGGTAAGATAAACCTGTTCCTGTGGATACCTGCACTCATATCGAATGGTACGGATACCGTTGGCAGTGTCATTTTCCGTGCGGACACCCTGCGAGACCACCAGCCATTTTGCCGGTAGTTGCGTGGTCAGGTTAAAAGTAAAAAGCGGCGCCGCGAAGGTGGGCATCCAGAAAGTGGAGGCAGCGAGATAAACACCTTTTTTGCTGATGATGCCTTTCGTCTCACTAAACCCCCGCGCATATTCGGCAGCTCCGCTGGAAAGCGAATCGTTGATTTCACCGGAACATTCCAGCACTGCTTTTTCCGTATGCTGACCTGTTTTTAGCAGCGCATAACGCAAAGCATCCGGCTGTTTGTCCTGTTTTGTGGTTTTTATCAGCCTGAAATTGCCATATTTAAGCTTTACCATGAGATGTGGGTTCAGATAAAAAATCAGACTGTCGTGACCGGCGACAAAAGTCTCCGGGAAACTGACCGTATCTGTCAAATGTATAGTGCTGTGGCTGATGTTTAGCACAGCCTTCATCTCGTGATGCAGGTTTTGTGAGAAAGCAAACGACGAGAGCAACAGAAATGCTGCCGTTAAGATATGTTGTGGTTTGTTCATGGTAACAGGTCTAAAATATGTTGCGGAATTTTGTTCTGAGACAAAGGTAGGGAAATAATAATAACAGGTACTACAGCGGATTTAGTGGGAAGTGGGAAGTCAGAAGCCGGAAGACAGAAGAAGGAAGTCCGGAGCTTTTTATCATAAATGCAACGGCTAATAAACCTATTTTTTTTAAAACGGTCAATCTTCTTTCACCTTGAAATTCCTTGCGTAAAGATGAGGATCCGGTGTAAACTTCACCTCCCGGAAATGCTCCAGCAGCATCTTTTTATTTTTCCCGCCGTAACCGACTGCATAATTCATCTCTTTGGATGGTACTTCTATTTCAATCATGGCGCAAGCATCCGCTTGTGCCATACCATTTTTCTCCTTTTCTCTGCCCCTGGCGCAAGCATCCGCTTGTGCCAAAGTATTTTTCTGTATCTGGTGCAAACATCTGCTTGTACCTACCAATGGCGAAAGCAGATCATGCCATATTTCCGTCAGCACCAGCTCGCGAAACGAAGGATGAAACGGACCGGCAACCCACTCGCTGCCGTCCAGCAGCCCCTCAGAAGGATGCAGCCCGAGACGGATTACCCGGACACCGGCATCTTCAAATTTCAGCAGCAGTTGTTTCGACCATGACACCGCTTCTTTTAGCGACAAAGGTTTATATTTTCCCTGTTGAAACCAGCGATACAAAACAGTCTCTTTTATCACCAAAGCGGGATAGATGCGGGTGTTGGAAGCCCCGAGGTCAATAATTTTTTGTGCCGTAGCCATTGCTTTCTCCAGAGTATCATTAGGCAAACCAATCATCATTTGCAGTCCCAGGCTGAAGCCGGCAGCATGGATGAGAGCAGCAGCTTCTTCCACCTGTTGTGCGGTATGTCCGCGGCGGGCAGCCCGAAGGACGGTGTTATCCAGCGACTGTGCCCCCAGCTCGATGGTGGACACGCGGTATCTCTTCAGCCGGGCGAGTATTTCACCCCAGATGTAATCGGGACGAGTGGAGAGACGGATGCCTTGCACTTCGCCGGTGTCGAGAAAAGGCTGTACAGTTTTCAGATAATTTTTCTGGATATCTGTGGGAATGCCGGTGAAAGTACCCCCGAAGAAGCCCACCTCCACATGCTTTTCTCCGGCTTTAAAAGAAGCTAGATAAGTTCGGATAGTATTTGTTACTTCCTGAAAATCCGGACTTTGCGTATGTCCGGAAATCTTCTGTTGGTTACAAAACACACACTGGAACGGACAAGCCATTTCCGGAGTAAAAATCGGGATGGTATAATGTTTTAAACGCTGCATGACGCTGACAAAAGTAACAAAAGCAGGGCTGCTTTTCCACATTCAAATGGTGCAAGCATCCGTTTGTACCTAACCGCTTGTGCCTCCTGTTTATTCCAACCTCTCCAGTTCCACAGTAAAATGACGCAAAATGGGTGCTTCTTTCAAAATTTTCAAGCCTTTAGTGATTTCCTTGCGCCGGTCGAAAACGTTGATGACCGATGCTGCCACATAGTCCATGTGGTTGTTGGTATAAACACGTCGCGGGATAGCGAGCCGCAGCAACTCCAGTGCCGGGTAACGGTTTTTGCGGGTATCAGGGTCGCGGTCGGCAAGCAAAGTACCGATTTCCACTCCACGGACGCCGCCTTCGATGTACAACTCCACGCCGAGTGTCTGCGCCACAAACTGTTCTTTGGGCAGGTTGGGGAGAAAACGTTTGGCATCAATAAAAATGGCATGTCCGCCGTAAGGATATTGGATGGGGATACCATAATCGCGAAGCTGCCTTCCGAGGTGAGCCACCTGTGAGATACGGGTTTCGAGATAGTCGAACTCTGTACCTTCATAAAGACCCTGTGCCAGTGCATTCATATCCCGCCCTGACATGCCGCCGTAATTGATAAAGCCTTCAAACATAATGGTAAACATGCTGGCCTTTTCGAAAAGCTCCCGGCTACGGAAACCAATAAAGCCTCCCATATTGACGATAGCATCTTTTTTACTGCTCATGGTCATGCCGTCGGCCTGGGCAAACATTTCATGTACAATCTCACGGATAGGCTTGTCTTTGTAAGCTTTTTCGCGCATTTTGGTGAAATAGGCATTTTCGGCAAAACGGGCGGAATCGAAAAATACCGGAATCCCATATTGGCCGGCCATCTTTTTCACAGCTTTCATGTTTTCGATGGAAACAGGTTGTCCGCCTGAAGAGTTGCAGGTGATGGTAACCATGATAAGCGGAATACGATCTTTAGGGTATTTTTTCAGTACTTTTTCCAACTTGCCGAGATCCACATTGCCTTTAAAAGGATGATCCAGTTCCGTATGGAAAGCCTCATCGATGGTACAGTCGATGGCGTGGGCTTTCCGGAATTCAATGTGGCCTTTGGTGGTGTCGAAATGAGAGTTTCCGGGAATAATGTCGCCCGCTTTTATCATGGTGGAGAACAGCACATTTTCAGCCGCCCGGCCCTGATGTGTGGGCAGAAAATATTCAAAACCGGTAATATCGCGAATGGCTTTTTTCATCTTGTAATAAGAAGAGGCTCCGGCATAGCTCTCGTCGCCAAGCATCATGGCGGCCCATTGTTTGTCGCTCATGGCGCCGGTTCCCGAATCAGTGAGCAGGTCCACAAAAACATGATTACTACGCAGGTTAAACAGGTTATATCTGGCTTCTTTTATCCATCGTAACCGTTCTTCACGTGTACTTCTGTGGATATGTTCAACAGTTTTTATTTTATAGGATTCTGCAAAAGGTAATTCCATTTTACTAAACTTTAATATTGAAAAACATGAGAATTAATCTGAAAAGGGGGACACAGATTAGCAGAATCGATCTCTTTCTTTGATGTTCAGAAAGATGGACTTGGGATGAATATTTGTCAGTAACAACATCATATTTTGATTTGTCCACAAAAGTAATAAAAAATCAGGTTGTAAAAAAGAACAGGCTGCCACCATCAAATAAAGGGCCATCATACAGCTCAACGATTTTGTAATGCCGGCTTTCGAGTAGCTTGCATAGTTTCTTCCCTTCCTGGAAACGGGAAAGACTGCCGGTGACAAAAACAAGGTTTTCATAGACACCGAGACATCCGCCGAGGAACCCGTGTTCAAAGCCGGGAAGCAAAATATCATCGGGCGAAAAATAATAAACGTCCAGATGCTGCTTTTTTAATTGCCTGAAAATTCCATTATCCGAAGTAATAAACAGGTCATCGTTCAGCACCAGCAGGTTACAACGGGTGTATCCCTGATTTACATGAATAAATTCTTTTTTTACAAAAGTCTCTTTTAATAATGGGTCGGTGTGTTTTGCGTTATGAATCAGGAAATTGCTGGTAACAACAGCATTGTAGCGGGAAGTTTGGGGATATAATTTCCCCACAGGAAGTTTCCCTTTTACAAATGAGAGGCCGTGGTTTTGCAGTATTTTCATATATTGTTCCGGCATATTGGGTGCAACGACAACCTGTTGCTGCTGCTGGCAGAAAAACAAATCGGGATGACCGGAGACAGCTTCGTACGTGATGCCGCAGGTGGCAAAAGGAACAAATGTGCCGAAAGCAGAGAGATTTTTGATGGCTTCTACAGGCAGGCGGGCATCACCGATAATGAGCATAATTTGATTAATTTAACCGTCTCAAAATTAAGGTAAATATGAAACGGAAAAAAATCAATAAACTACCCCGAGGCAAAGCCATCGAGGTATTAAAAGGAGTTTACTTTGCAAACATTATTGTTTCCGACCCAGAGGGTCGGGGTATTAAACCACATTATGAATAAAAATTTATAGAGGTCAGTAGTTACGTACATATTAATTTGACTTGATATATTTTATCCGCTTTGACCATCCTCTCAATAAGATTGTTAAATATATTGCTTTTTGATTGTGATCGGTTCAATCTATAACAAAACTCAGCAAAATATCTGTCAATATTTGAATCACTTACCCATGAATAGGTTGTTCTTATCCACGATTTTATTTGATGGATCATAGTGTGCAGTTTTTGGAAGTTGTTTCCATGTTCACTCTCAATCTGCGTGATATTATATTCTGACATAAGTGGTCTGTATCCTTTCCATTTATCTGTCGTTACAATTGCTTTTTCACTAATATGTTTGTCAAAAATCTTCTTGAGCTCTTTGGCAGAGAAGTTGTCAATCTTCAGGCTGTACATTCTTTTGACTTTGCCCGTATCAGTGTATTCCACAGCACATACAGCCTTTTTCTTTTTAGCATCATAACTTCTTCCAACTTTTCCTTTTTCCTTACCCCCAACTACAAATTCGTCAACCTCAACATTTCCCTGCATTGGATAATCTGTACTGGATTTCATCGCCTCCCGGACTTTGTGCATGAACAACCTTGCGGTTTTTTCAGTTACCCCAAACCGTTCGCCAACGTAACTTGCCGAAAGGCTTTTGGTTGTTGTCGACATCTCAAAGCAAATAAAGAAAGCTTTGCGGAGTCCAAATTTTACCTTGTGAAACAAAGTATTTGAAGAAGCGGTTTCAGTATGGCTGCATTTATTGCAGGTTCTTGAATAATCCTTTCTGATCTGGCTGCCATGATGTCCACACTTCACACATTTGAATGAATCTTTCCATTTAAGTTCAGATAGATATTCCTTACAATCCTCATCGGTTTTAAACCGTTCAGCAAACTCTAAAAGGTTTTGCCCTCTATATAATTCCATAAACACATTGTTTTTATTGGATACAAATATATGTAAATATCTACTGACCTCTAAAAATTTATTCACAGAGCAATGGATACCAATCTATGAAACATAAATTGATAAAAAGTGGAGATCCACACTAAAACCACACCTGCCCCGCACAGGGATAATTTGCGGGGGCGTAGCTGAAAAGCCTTATGAGTAGGAGAAAAAAGATAACAAAACATACCATTATGAAAAAACTTTCCCTGATTATTCTCACCTCTATC
>ENA-ORDP01001610-ORDP01001610.1-marine-sediment-metagenome-genome-assembly--contig:-NODE-1610-length-12130-cov-3.145342_pt1 | contig 12130 bp, 13 predicted proteins | sample MGYA00248627_ERZ508539 | MGnify/ENA primary metagenome ERZ508539 (study PRJEB26208, sample SAMN05571518) | marine sediment metagenome | biome: deep sea; feature: Hydrothermal vent; material...
GAACGGAGGCCAAGGTCCGGACACGCCGGGACGGCAACGGCAATATCGGCCTGGACATCGTGGTCGAGAAGGTCGAGGGGAGGCTTTCGCGTAACATCGGGCGCGGCGAAGGCCTGGCCCCGACCTTGGAGCGCCGCTATGGCCTCAATCCGGCGGCGGGGAGTTATTGACGGGAAGGTAAGTGACGCTGAATATCCATGGCGTCGTGCAAAATACGAAGAACATAAATCGTTTGCGGTTCACCATCGTCGGCAACACAAAACGTAATAAGATGGCGTCCTTTGTGACCGGACCTGGCTACGGAGAGCGTATAAATGCCGTCGTCGATATCTACGCGCCGTTTAACGCCGATGATTTTCGGCCCGTCCGACAGAGCCTCAATTGCCGCCGCAACGACTCCGGCATAGGTTTCAGCCTGCTCTTCGCCAAAGCGATCCGCCGTCCAGTCAATTATAGAGCGAAAATCCGCTTCCGCCGCGCTCGTTAGGCGCACGTCCCAATCGGCGCCTACGCATGCCATCAGGGCTGTTTCGAGCGATGCTTTGCGAGAGAGTCTTCCGTCAACTGTTTGAGATAGATCCCGAGTTCGTCGTGGCTTTCAAAAGCCCTGTATCGCCCGGCCTCAACATCGTCGATGCCGACTTGAATGGCGGCGCGCAAGGCATCCAGGCGCGCTTGTTCATCGGCATCGCGGGCCTCAATTAACCGCAAGCCCTCGCGCAGAACTTCGCTGGCGTTTTGGTAACGACCGGATGAGACCAGTCCTTCGACGAGATCAGACTGATGATCGGTTAATACAACATTGCGGGTCGGCATGACCGTCACTCCTGATCAATCGCTCTTATGGCATAATATGCCATTAGATATCCCTTTACAAGGAGGCGGCGATTTCCTCGGCTTTTTTGACCAGAACTTCGGCCTGTTTGATGGAGGCTAAATCGATCAGCCGGCCATCCAGTGCGACCGCCCCCTTGCCTTCTTTCTGGGCGGTCTCCATGGCCTCAATTATGCGTCTGGCCTTCGCCACTTCTTCCGCTGACGGGCTGAACAGCTTGTTGGCCAGGTCGACCTGACTGGGATGAATGGCCCATTTGCCTTCGCAACCCAGCACCGCGGCCCGCTTGGCCTGGGCGGCATAGCCGTCGGGGTCGGAAAAATCACCGAACGGGCCATCGATGGGGCGCAGGCCATTGGCGCGGGCGGCGACGACCATGCGGGCGATGGCGTAATGCCACATATCGCCCCAGTGATAATCCCGCTTGCCGTCACTACCAGGGTCGGTCAGAACGCCGTAATCCGGGTTCGGACCACCTATGGCGGTGGTCCGCGCCTTGGTCGAGGCGGCATAGTCGGCGACCCCAAAATGCAGCGATTCATTGCGTCGGCTGGCGGCGGCGATTTCATCTATATTGCTCATGCCGAGCGCCGTTTCGATGATCATCTCGAAGCCGATCCTCTTCCGCAATCCCTTGGCCGCTTCGATCTGGCTGACCAGCACATCAAGCGTATAAATATCGGCCGCCGTGCCGACCATGGGTATCATCATCAGGTCCAGGTGCGATCCGGCCTGTTCGACCACATCGACCACATCGCGGTACATATGAGGGGTATCGAGCCCGTTAATCCGCAGGGACACAGTCTTGCCGGTCCAGTCCAGATCGTTAAGCGCCTGAATAATGTTCTTGCGGGCAATCACCTTGTCGTCGGGGGCGACGGAATCTTCCAGATCCAGGAACACCACGTCGGCATCGCTGAGTGCCGCTTTTTGCAAAAACTGCGTGTTCGATCCGGGAACCGCGAGTTCCGACCTGTTCAGCCGTGGCTGACATTGTTCGACTTTTGTGAAGCTCATTTTTTTCCGGTTCCCGAAACTGCCGCTAGATAGAGGGTCAACTTGCCCTTGGTCTGCCAGGCTGTCAATATTTTAGGAAAGCCTTTCCACAATATGGGAATGACTGTAGGGTGCCCGGTCAATCCATACGAACACCCGAGACAAGATCGGAAAAACACCTTGAACGAGACCCTTTCCAAGGTTGCCAAACCCCTTAAAACCAGGAACAAACCAATAGACCGCAGCCCCCAGGTCCAATCCTTGACCCGCGCCCTGGTGATCCAGGAAATACTGGCCGATCACGACAACGGCCTGACCCTGACGGAACTGGCCGGGCTCGCCCATTTGCCCACATCGACCACCCACCGGTTGTTGACGACGCTGGAAAACAGAAGGTTTGTGCGCTTCAGCCGGTCGACCAATCTTTGGTCCGTCGGGGTTCAGGCTTTCGTTGTCGGCAATGCGTTTGCGCGCTCCCGCAATTTTGTCCCGCTGGCCAAGATTTTCATGCGTCATTTGATGGATCAGGCCGGTGAAACGGTTAATCTGGCGACCCAGGACAACGAGGAAATTGTCTATCTGGCGCAAGTTGAATGCCGCGAAATGATGCGGGCGTTTGTCAAACCCGGGGCCCGCACGCCGATGTATTGTTCGGCCGTTGGCAAGGCGCTGCTGGCGGCCCAGCCGGAAGCCGAATTTGTCCGGGCCCAGCGGCAAAGGTCGTTTGCGCTCAACGATCCGAATGCGGTTCTGAAGACACCGCAGTTTCTGTCCACCCTGGATAAGGTTCGCAGGTGCGGCTACGCCCTGGACGACGAAGAACAATCCATCGGTATGCGCTGTGTGGCTGCTGTCATCTATGATGAAAACGGCGATCCCCTGGCGGCGATTTCGGTCTCGGGCCCGTCGGCGCGCATTACCAATGAACGCATTCCGGTGCTCGGTGCCCTGGTGGCCAAGACCTGCGGCGATATCACGACTGATTTCGGGGGCCGCTTGCCCGGCGATATCGATTTGCCGCAGCGGCTCTCTTGAGTGCCCCCGCGACCGGCGGTGAGCGGCCTGTCATTCTGCTCACCCGCAAATTGCCGGACGCCGTTGAGGCCCGCCTGCAACGGGACTATGCGCCGATCCTGAACCCGGACGATACGCTTTATTCAGCCGAGGATCTGATCAGGCTGGCCGCCGGGGCCGATGCCATCCTGCCCTGCCATACGGAGAAATTCACCGCCGAATTGATCGCCGCCCTGCCCGCCAGGATCAAGGCTATCGCCAATTTTTCCGTCGGTGTCGATCATTGTGATCTGGTTGCCGCCAGGGACAAGGGGATCATTGTCACCAACACGCCCGATGTGTTGTCCGATGCGACCGCCGAAATCGCCATTCTGTTGATGCTGGGCGCGGCCCGGCGGGCCGGCGAAGGGGAACGGCTGGTGCGATCCCAACACTGGAAAGACTGGAGCCCGGCCTTTATGGTCGGGCGGCAAACCACCGGCAAGCGGTTCGGGGTGATCGGCATGGGCCGGGTCGGCCGGGTCGATCATCATGGGCAAGACGGTGACCACCGAACTGGCCGTTTTCGGTCCCGGAAAAACCACCAATCCCCACGACGTAACGCGCACACCGGGCGGCTCATCAAGCGGCTCCTGCGCCGCCGTGGCGTCTTTTATGGCACCCCTGGCGATCGGTACCCAGACCAACGGCTCGGTCATTCGTCCGGCCTCGTATTGTGGAATTTACGGCTTCAAACCGAGCCACGGCCTGATCCCCCGCACCGGCGTGCTGTCCTCCTCACCGCCGCTCGATAGCATCGGCACCTTTGCCAGATCACTGGACGACATCGCCCTGCTGACCGAAGTGCTGATCGCCCACGATCCGGCCGACAAACACAGCCAGTTTCGCGCCACCCCGGCGTTGCGAAATACCCTGAACACGGAACCGCCATTGACCCCGGTGGTGGCATTCGCCAAAACCGCCGTGTGGGATCAGGCCGACCCCGAAACCCAGGAAGCTTTCGAAGAACTGGCGGAAATGCTGGGTCAGGATTGTCACGATCTGGAACTGTCCGAACCGTTTAATCATACCATTGATATGCACCGCACGGTGATGGATGCGGACCTGGCCAAAAGCTACGCCGGATATTATCAACACGGCAAAGACAAACTGAGCGACACGTTGTGCAAAATGATCGAACACGGCCAGCAAATCAGCGCCGTTGACTACAACACCGCGATCGATGGCCAGGAGTTGCTCAACAAGGGCCTGAACATGGTGTTCGACCACTACGACTTCATCGTTACCCCGGCCGCGACCGGTGAAGCCCCGGTCGGCCTGGACAGTACCGGCGACCCGGCCTTCAACACCCTGGCGACATACTGCCAGGTGCCGTCGATCACCCTGCCGTTGATGGAAGGCCCGAACGGGTTGCCCCTGGGGGTCCAGGTCATCGGCCCCCGTGGCGACGATGCCCGCTTGCTGCGCAACGCCAATTGGCTGATGCAGCGGGTTATCGGTTAGATTTTTTTGTCGCTCGGCCCGGCCAGCGGATGGGCCTCGGCGACCAGCCGTTTCAGGCGTTCATCCAGGACATGAGTGTAAATTTGCGTCGTCGCGATGTCGGCGTGGCCGAGCATCTGCTGCAAGGACCGCAAGTCGGCCCCATGGGCCAGTAAATGGCTGGCAAAGGAATGGCGCAAAACATGGGGCGAGACACGGTCCGGGTCCAGCCTGGCCTCGGCTGCCAGTTTCTTCAATAGTTGGCCGAACCGGGCGCGGGTCAGAAACCCCTGTTTGGCGCGAGATGGAAACAGGTATTTGTCACTCACCTGGCTTTTTCTTTTGGGTAAAAATGTTTGTCGGACCTGGCGGTAAATTTCCACGGCCTGGGTCGCCGGTTCGCTCAACGGGACCATGCGTTCCTTGTCGCCCTTGCCGCGCACGATCAGCATGGTGCCGTCCCTCGACAAGGCGGCCAGGGGCAAGCCGACCAGTTCGCTGACCCGCAGGCCGGTGGCGTAAAGAATTTCCAGCAGGGCAACCAGCCGCTTGCCATCGCTGCCGCGCCGGTCTGCGGCGGCCCTGAGCAATTGATCGACTTCGTCTTCGTTCAGGTACTTCGGCAAGGACCGCCCCTGCCGGGGACTGTCGATGGCGGCACTGGGATCGTCCTGGCGATAACCTTCGGCGACAAGAAATCTGAAATACTGACGCAGGGCAGACAACTTTCGGGCGCTGGTCGATGGGGCCATGCCATAACCCGAGAGTTTTTTCATGTAGCCGCGCACAATACGCGTATCGGCATCTTCGGGATTGCGTTTGCGGGCACTGGAAAAAACCGCGAAGTCGTTCAGGTCGCGACCATAGGATTCAATAGTGTTGGCCGCCGCCCCCCGTTCAACCAGCAGCATTTCGAGAAAATTTTCGACGCTGCGGTGGGGTTGAGGCTTGGCCATCTTGATTTCACAAGCCCGCCGCGACCGCCGCTTCCAGGGCCAAAGCACGAGCCTCGGTTTCCAGGCCGATGGCGCGCATGGCCCCGATCACCCGGCTCAGCACGATCGGCGTGGCCTGGCCTGGTCCGCCGTCACCGAGGGCGATCAGGCCCAGCAACAAAGCCTCGCCGAAGCGCTGGCGGGGCACCGACCGGGCCGAAGCACCGGCGGCGATGGCCATCGTTGTATTGGGCATGGAGCCGGTGGGAATTTCGGTTTGCGGCGGCGCTGGCGAACTCGCCGCCTTGGTCGCCGAGGCCAGCCTGTTCCACAGGGCCGGAGACGGCATGACCACGGTCGAGCGTTGCGGACCATCGAGCAGGGCTTCCCACGAGACCGCCGAGACCGGTTCGTTCATGGCTTCGAACAGGCTATAGAGCAGGGCCGCTTTCTCCGGCCCGTCTTCTAAGTCCTTGTTTCTCGCCCACCAGGCCGGCAGGGGATTTTCGCTGCCCTGATCGGCCCCGGCCAGACGGGCGATGGGCGACAGCGCCGCAAGAGCGGCGAGCGCGTCCGTATCAAACATGGCCTTGGCCTTGAGCAGGGTAAACCAGGGCAACGCCAGATCAACTTCGCCGCCGGTCAGGAACGCCCGAATGACTTCCGGCGCGAACCAGGCCAGTTCGGTCGAGGGCGGCATCTGCCGCAATACCGGCAGGAAGACCCGCACGGTCGAGGGATACCTGCCGCCTTCACGGGCCAGCGCCAGGGCCCTGGAGATAACTTCCGCCTGCGCCGTCGGCACGGTCTGAACCAGCACCGTGCGGTACAACAATGCCCGGCTTAAAGGCCCGCTTTCCACTTCCGAACGGGACAGGGGATTGGCCAGATCCTGCTCGGTAAAGGACACACTGGTATAAAGCTGGCGCAGGGTATCGACATCCAGCGCCCCGGCCAGTTCCGCCCGTTCGGCGGCTTCCAGCCTTGTTTCGACGGGCGCATTGGGGCTGGTCGCGATGGATCGCAAAATCCCCGGCTTGTTGGAGGTCACCACATCGCCCGGCAGTTGAACCTTGCCGGCCCGGGCCATGGATAAATGCAGAGGTGTCGGGTCGGGCAGACTTTCCAATTTGCCCTCGGCACCCGTTAGAATGCCAACCAGGGTAAAGAACGCCTCGTCTTCGTCGCCGATTTCCTGCAACAGGGAAACTCCCAGCGCCGCCTTGTCCTGTTCGCCAGCCAGGGCCTGGCAGAAGATGAAGGCTTTTTGCCAGTAGGCATTGTCGAAACGACCGATCTGCCCGGCGGCCAGGGCGCAGGCGCGCGCGTTGTCGTTGGCCAGGAACCGGATATCGGCTTCGTAGCGGACCAGTTGATCGATTGCCTCGCGACCCGGTATGGCATCGAGCAACAGGCCGACCGCATCGACTTCTCCCATTTCCGCCAACAGGCCGACCCGCCGGACCACATGGGACCCGTCGCCCGGATGATCGGCCGGCATGGTCGCCGGGGTCAGCAGCAATCGCCGCATCAGATCGCGCATGGTGCTCGAGGCCACGTTGATGGGCATCCGCAGCAGCATGGTTTCGATAAAACGGCTACTGCTGCCGCGCCACATGTCGGCCCCGAACCCGCCGTGTTCCGGGTCCAGAATCCCGGCCCTGTCGGGGCTGATGGATTTAAGGGTATCGACCTGAATGCCCGGTTCGGGGGCAACGGCCGGTGCGCTCAAGGTCGGCACAATGGGCGCGGTGGGCGCGATTTCTGATGGCTGTGGCGGTGGCGGCGCTTGTTCGGTGAGCCCTTGCAACTGCACCGGCGGGGTCAGGCGGACCGGGCCGCTGTCGGTTGTCTGCGCGTACCCAAGCGAGGCGGTCAGGACCAGCGCGCCGGTCAGGACGATCCCGTACTTAGCGCGGGAATCGATCATCGGGCAGGACTTTTTCAATGGTGTTTTTCGGGGCCGGAATATCCCAGGTGGCGAGGAAGGCGGTGCCGCCGATGAGCAGGCCGAAAACCAGAATCAGGACAAGTTTTGAAATGCTTTTCATGGTCATTCTTGTAGCCGGAAATCGGTTTCAGTACAAAGTTTGTTTATCAAGTCGATATTTTCGCCGGGTCAGACTATATAGTGGGTTCAAACTGTGGCATTTTTTCGGCACATATTAGAGATTTTAAACCAATGATGACACCCGTGGAACCGGCGGCCAGTTCCGGTCCCCCCCTGCATTTAACCAAGCCAGTGGTGATGATCGGCATGATGGGAGCCGGTAAAAGCCGCATCGGACGAGAACTTGCCGCCCGCCTGAAATACGACTTTATCGACGCCGATGACGAAATCATCAGCGCCGCCGGGTGTTCTATTGTCGATATTTTCGAAACCTACGGCGAGGCCGCCTTCCGTGACGTGGAATTGAAAGTCATCACCCGCCTGCTGCAGGCGCCGCCGCGCATCATTGCCACCGGCGGTGGTGCTTTCATGAACGAAAGTATTCGCACTACCGTCGCCGCCAACGGCATATCCATTTGGCTCAAGGCCGATCTGGATGTGCTGGTCGAACGGACCAGTCGGCGCAAGGGCCGCCCGCTGCTGAGCGACGGCGACCCGAGAACCATCCTCGAGGATTTGATGAAACAACGCTATCCGGTATACGCCGTTGCCGATATCGCCATCAAGTCCCGCGATGTGCCGATCGATGAAACCGTCGATGAGGTCGAGATCGCGCTGGAGAACTTCCTGCTTTCGGGCAAGCCACAGCGGGACACGGGGTCGTGACCGAATGCCTGAAACTCGATCTCGGCCCCAGATCCTATAACATCATGATTGGCGAAGGGTTGCTCGACAAGGCGGGTGAGCATTTGGCGCCGCTGATGGCGGGTGGCCGGGCGATCATCATTACCGATGATACGGTGGCCCCCCTGTATCTGGACAGGGTCATGGGGTCATTGCAGAAATCCGGCATCGGCGTTTCTTCCGTGATCATTCCAGCCGGCGAGGCAAGCAAGAAATTCAGCCAACTTCAGGACCTGACCGATAGCCTGTTCAGGGCTTCCGTCGATCGCTCGACCATGATCGTCGCCCTGGGCGGCGGGGTGATTGGCGATCTGGCCGGTTTTGCCGCCGCCATCACCATGCGCGGCTTGCCCTTGGTGCAAATTCCGACCACCCTGCTGGCCCAGGTCGATAGCTCGGTCGGTGGCAAGACCGGTATTAATTCGTCCTTCGGCAAGAACCTGATTGGTGCCTTTCACCAACCGGCCCTGGTGCTGATCGACCCGGCGACCCTGGACACCCTGCCCCGCCGCCAACTGCTGGCGGGATACGCCGAAATGGTCAAATACGGCCTGATCGGTGATGCTGATTTTTTCCAGTGGCTGGAAAGCAATGGAACTGCCCTGCTCGATGGTGACAAGGCGGCCTTGCGTCACGGGGTGCTGAAAAGTTGTGCCGCCAAGGCCGCCATCGTCGCCGAAGACGAACTTGAACACGGTCGCCGCGCCCTGTTGAACCTGGGTCATACCTTCGGCCACGCGCTGGAAGCCGAAACCGGATACGGCGAAGAATTGTTGCACGGTGAAGCCGTCGCCATCGGCATGGTGATGGCGTTCGACTATTCGGCGCGGTCAGGCCTTTGCCCGGAAAGTGCCGCCAAGAAAGTCACCGATCATCTGAAAACAATGGGCCTGCCGGTCGATCTGAAAAATCTGGTGACCCGGTCGTGGGGCGCCGAACGCCTGATCACCCATATGGGCCTGGACAAAAAAGTCGATGACGGCACCCTTGTTTTTATTCTGGCCAGAGGCATCGGCCAGGCTTTCATTTCCGGCGACGTTGCGCACCAAGATCTAACCTCGTATCTGAATGATTTTATCAACGGATAACCTGCCATGCTGATTACCATTTCGATCATCTTATTTCTGTTATTGCTGTCGGCCTTCTTTTCCGGCTCGGAAACCGCGTTGACTGCGGCGTCACGGCCGTTGATGCATCAACTTGAACAAAACGGCAAGGCCGGGGCGCTCCGGGTCAACCGTCTGCTCGACAACCGGGAACGGCTGATCAGCACCATTTTGCTGGGCAACAACCTGACCAATATTCTGGCCTCTGCCCTGGCCACCAGCATCATGATTACGCTGGCCGGCGAGGCCGGCATTGCCTATGCCACCTTAGCCATGACCCTGCTGGTGCTGATTTTTTCCGAAATCCTGCCCAAGACCTATGCCATTCGCAATGCCGATCGCATGTCCCTGGTGATCGCCCCGTTGGTCAATATGCTGGTTGTCGTTCTGTTGCCGGTCACCGGTACGATAAATTTATTTGTGCGCGGCTTGCTGAGACTTTTCGGGGTTCACTATGGGTCCGGAAACGCCTTTTCAACGACCGCCGAGGAATTGCGCGGCGCGATTGATCTGCACAATGATGAGGATCGCGCCATCGATCACGAACGCGCCATGCTGCGCAGTGTTCTTGATCTGGCTGAAGTCCAGGTTGGCGAAATTCTTATTCACCGCAAGGATGTGGTCATGGTCGATGCCGACCAGGATCCCGAAAAGGTGGTCGAGGAAGTCCTCGCCAGTCCCTACACCCGGATTCCCTTGTGGCGGGGCAAGCCGGAAAATATTGTCGGTGTGCTCCATGCCAAGGCGTTGCTGCGGGCGGTTCAGGCATTGGATAAAGATTTAGGCCTGGACGACCTGGATGTGGTCGCCCTGGCGGTCGAGCCGTGGTTTATTCCCGAACAGACAAATCTGTTGGATCAATTGCAGGCGTTTCGCACCCGTCAGGAACATTTCGCCCTGATGGTCGATGAATACGGATCACTTATGGGAATCGTCACGCTGGAAGATATTCTGGAAGAAATCGTTGGTGAAATCAGCGACGAACATGACGAGACATTCCCCGGCGTGGTGGCGGGAGCAGACGGCAGCTTCGTCGCCCAGGGCAGTGTTACCATTCGTGATCTTAATCGTGAATTCGGCTGGGGATTACCCGACGAAGAGGCCGCCACCATCGCCGGGTTGATCCTGCATGAGACCCGGCGACTCCCGGAACAGGGGCAGATTTTTACCTTTCACGGGCTGAAATTCGAGATCCTGCGGCGACAACGGCAGCAAATAACGTCTATAAAAATTACCCCGTTATCCTGACTAAATTTAAATATCGCACCGTAATACTTGGTTTTTTACGGCTTTTTCCATAAGGTGAAAGTCGGCTATTCGCCATCATTGGATGAAGGGGAAAGATCATGCATCATCTCATTATACCCGATGTCATCAAAGAGACCGAGGTGCGCGGATTGAAGCGCTCCGACACCGCCCACGAAGCGGCCCGGCTGATGAAAAAACTGAATATTTCCGCCCTCATCGTTAGCGACGATGAGGGCAAATTGATTGGTATTGTTACCGAACGGGATTTGACCCGTCGCATTATCGCCGAAGACAAAAACCCGCTCGAAACCACACTCGGCGATATCATGACCGGCGACCCGGAAACCCTGGCGCCAACGGATTCCGCCGGTGACGCACTGGAACTGATGCGAACCCGCAGTTTCCGCCACTTGCCGGTGGTCGATGACGGGCGGGTGATCGGCATGGTTTCGATCCGCGATTTGTATTCTGCGGTCAAGTCCGATCTGGAAGATAGTATCCGGGAAACCGAGGCCTATGTTTTCGGCGACCGCTACGGGGCTTGATCGAAACTCTCCATGCCTTTGTCTGACCCCGCGTCGCGCCGACCCATTCACACCCGCAAGATCCATTGCCATGGATATAAGCGGGACGATGGCCTGTGGGATATCGAAGGGCAGATCATCGACACCAAAACCTACGACTTTGACAACAAGGACCGGGGCACCGTTCACGCCGGTGATCCGGTTCACCATATGATCTTGCGGCTGACCGTCGATGATGCCTTGAAAGTGCACGACATCGAAGCGGTCACCGAAAAAAGCCCCTATTCAATTTGTGGCGCCATCACGTCATCCCTGAAAGGATTGATCGGGGCGTCTATCAAACCGGGCTGGCGGCGGGATGTGCTCAAGCATTTCGGCGGCACCAACGGGTGTACCCACATTACCGATATGTTGCTTGGCCCCCTGGCCGTAACCGCCTGGCAGACCATTGTTCCGGCACGACAAAAACGCCAGGCTGCGGCGGCATCGGGCAACAGACCCCTATTGCTCGATACCTGTCACGCCCTGGCATCGACAAGCCCGGTGGTCGCCCGCGACTGGCCGGAATTCTACCAGTTTGATGCCGACTGAGGTCCCTTGCCGTAGGGGACGCCAGTTTTTGTGAAAAGAGAGTCGATAATAAGTATACTGTCACCGTAATTCACCGTAATTCACCGTAATTAAGTATACTGTCACCGTAACCGAGTGACCACGCCAGCGACCATTCTGCTATGACGGACGGATGACCCGCCTTAACACCCGCCAAATCCCTGACCTTACGCTTAGCCCCCTGCCGCCCCAGCCAATTTTTTTCGAAATCCGTGAATATTGAAATGTGTCTCAGGCCGGTTCCATATTAGGCACCGGATAAACGATTGTCGGCTTCCAGTTTTTCAGGTTTTGTTTGGCGTCCCATTCATCGACGGCGACCTGCCCGTTGAGCCAAAGTCGGCCCGTTGTTTGCAGGGCCATGGCGATGCGCCCTGCGATCAGCGGTGTAATCCGCTTGTGTCCGTTGATGATCTGGCTCAGGTGTTTCGTGCTGATTTCGATATCTGCCGCAAATTCTCTGTGCAGGATACCGCGCGGTTCCAGATATAACTTGTTTAACAGAACACCGTAATCAATGGGGTCAGAGTATATCGATTTAGGGAGCGTAGTGGAAATAAATAGCTCGATCAATTTACCCTGACCCC
>ENA-ORDP01001611-ORDP01001611.1-marine-sediment-metagenome-genome-assembly--contig:-NODE-1611-length-12122-cov-5.508246_pt1 | contig 12122 bp, 10 predicted proteins | sample MGYA00248627_ERZ508539 | MGnify/ENA primary metagenome ERZ508539 (study PRJEB26208, sample SAMN05571518) | marine sediment metagenome | biome: deep sea; feature: Hydrothermal vent; material...
GGTGCATTGGGAGCCCGAGTACATTCGTGATGGACGTTTCGGAGATTGGATTTCAAAAGCTAAAGATTGGGCGATTAGTCGCGAGCGCTATTGGGGAACACCACTTCCTGTATGGGAAAATACTGACAACGGTGAGCGTATTACCATTGGTTCTATTGAAGAATTAAAACAACGTATGCGACGAAGTGGAAATACTTATCTCATTATGCGCCACGGACAAGCGCAAAGTAATGTGACAGAAACAGTGGACACGAATCTTTCCGCTCGTAGAAAAAATAATCTTACCGAAACAGGGTGCAAGCAAGTATTGCAAAGTGCGAAAGAGATAAAAGAGCATGGAGGTGTTGATATCATCGTCACCTCTCCTTTTCCACGCGCGCGAGAAACAGCAGAAATTGTTGCTAAAGAATTGGGAATATCAAAAGACGCAATTCAAACAGATGAGCGTTTGCGCGAAACAGGTGCCGGAGAACTTGATGGTGCATCATATAAAGAATGGGACGCGTTTTTTGTGTCTACAGAAGAGAAACTTACCAAAGCGCCGCCAAAAGGAGAAACACACAATGAAATACGTCGTCGCATTGCTGAACTTCTGTATGAAATTGAGGAGCGTTATAGTGCCAAGCGAATTCTTCTGATATCGCACGAAGGTCCGTTGTGGATGTCACAGCTTGTGGCACTTGGTACACCGCATACGGGTACATATGACATATTTATGTATAAAAATGCGCAGTACGGCGTGCTTGATTTTGCGCCACTTCCACACAACGAAAACTACGAACTTGATTTGCATCGTCCATATATTGATGATGTTGTATTGGTTGGAAAGAAAGAAGATGACCTATATCGTGTGCCGGAAGTTATTGATGTGTGGTTTGACTCAGGAGCAATGCCTTTTGCCTCCGAACATTATCCGTTTGAAAATAAAGAGTGGGTTGAAGGAATTGGGTATCCCGCAGACTTCATTTCTGAGGCGATTGATCAAACGAGAGGGTGGTTCTATACACTTCTTGCGGTAGGTACACTTATGAATCGTGGCGCGGCATATAAAAATGTCATTAGTCTTGGGCATTTACAAGATGAAAATGGGCAAAAGATGTCAAAGTCAAAAGGCAACATTATTAAACCATGGGAAGCTATAGATAAGTGGGGCGTTGATACATTACGTTTCTGGATGTATAGCGTTAATCAGCCGGGAGAGGCAAAGAGTTTTGATGAAAAGACGGTGCGTGAAGCTGCTCGGACACTCTCATGGTTTGAAAATAGCACAAAGTTTTATGAGCTTTTCAAAGACCGTGCGTCCAGTGAGAAATCGGCACCAAAAATAATTGATCAGTGGATGCAGTTACGTACGCAACAAACAGTACGTGCGGTTACATCCTATTTTGATAACTATAAATATTTTGACGGAGCTCGCGCCATTGCAACCTTGCTTGAAGATTTGTCACAATGGTATGTACGCAGAATTCGTGACAGAGCGCGCGAGGGTGATAGCGCCACTATTGAAACACTTCGTGAGACATTGCAGGTTATAGCGCTTCTTATTGCCCCACTTTCCCCGTTTATAGCTGAACGAGTATTTCAGCATGTTCGTAAAAATACCGATGCGGAAAGTGTACATCTTGCGCAGTGGCCGGAAGAAGGAGTACCGCTTTATACATATGCAGTACGCACAGTTTCAAAAGAAGAGGATGATACATTACTTTCCGACATGGAGCGTGTTCGCTCCTATGCATCAGAGGCGCTTATGTTGCGACAAAAAGAGGGGACAAAAGTGCGCCAACCACTTGGTGCATTGTCTATTCCGGAAAATTTGTCAGACGAGCTTTCCGCAATTCTTGCAGAGGAGGTGAATGTAAAACAGGTCAAAACTAATGCGCAAAAACTGGAGCTTGACACCGTTCTTACACCGGAGCTTATTCACGAAGGAGATATGCGAGAGCTTTCACGTGCCATTGCGCAGGCTAGAAAAGATGCGGGGTTTTCTCCCTCAGATGTTATAACACTTTCAGTAGAGGCATCAGCACAGTCACATATGAGCGGGGAAGTGTTTGCGGGGGTGTCTGATATCACGTTTGCTTCTGTTGACGAGAAAACACATAGTGTAAAGCTCTCGTTTGGTCTCGTTCATTTTTCAATTCAACACAATGCGTCATAAATATTTTGTTAATGGATTAGTTCTCGCAAGGTTTCCTTTTTCGGAAGATAGCGAGTCGCTTATTCTTTTAACCGATGAACTTGGGTTGCTGAAGGCTCGCGTGCGTGCCATACGTAAACCCTCCGCAAAACTGGCAAGCTCACTGCAAACGCTAACCGAATCAAAGATGTCATTGGTGCACGGCAAGCTTGGGTGGCAATTATTTGGTGCGCGATGCGTGCGACAGTGGGCACCAAAGTTTTCTTTTGATGCACGCGCGCGTGCCGCGCGCGTGAGCGAACTTCTTATTCGTCTCGCCCCGGGCGAATTAAAACAAGTGTCACTGTATGATACGTTCATCGGATTTTTTAAGGCGCTTGATGAGTTTCCGGAAGAATTTCACGAGTCAATAGAACAACTTGCCGCACTGCGCACCGTGCATGCGCTTGGGTTGGATGATGGTGTATTGCCTGCGCGGTCGGGCGAGTCAATATATTATTCCGAGGTATTGCGTGCTTTGCGAGAAGACAGTCGTGAGTATGTTATGCGCATCAATCGCGGTATTGTTGCGTCCGGACTATAGTCTAGTGGTGTTATACTATATATACCATGCCACCAGAAGACAACAGGAGCTCTCTTGAAAAGGCGCGCGAAAAGCTGTACGCCGTGCCTGGAACGACACATGCCGATGAGCCAGATCTCGTTGCGCCGCCCCCAGACCGGGGCGCTCCGCGCCCCGGTCTGGGGGCTCCCGCGTGGAAAAATGATACGTTCACCACAAGACCGAAGCCACACAAGCATGTACGATTTGCCATGCTCTTTTTTTGGGTCGCGCTTACTTTTTTCCTGATTGCCGGCGGAACGTCCGCATACTTGCTTTTTTCAGGCACACGCTCGGTATCAACGGCTCGGGTCATACTCACCATGCAAGGTCCCGCAAGTGTTGCGGCAGGCGATACGGTTTCACTTCTGGTTACCATAACCAATCGTAATGTGGTGCCACTTAAAAATGTGAAGCTCTCTCTTGTTTTTCCAAAAGGAACGCGCTCACCAAGCAATGTGTTGGCACCGCTTGTGCGCACAAACATAGATGTCGGCACAATAGCCCCGGGAGAAACGGTAAAAAAACAAATAAAATCCGTACTTTTCGGCGGGCAAGGAGATACGCTTCCGATACAAGCCGCCATACAATTTAATGCTTCCGGTTCAAATGCCACATTTACTAAAAAGGCGGCGGGCGCCGTTTCTATAGTTTCAACTCCGCTTTCCGTTTCCATTGATGCTCCCGCATCGGTCATTCCCGGGCAAGTGATGTCCATCGTGGCGACCGTTCGCTCAAACAGCACAAAACCAATAAGCGGAACCGTACTTCATGCGGTGTATCCTGCCGGGTTTACCGTTAAAGAGTCATCGTTGTCGTCGCTTGGTGGGAATTTCTCAATCGGCACAATTGCTCCCGGACAAACTCGGGTTGTACATATTAAAGGTGTTCTTTTCGGCAAAGTGGGTTCGCAACAAGCATTTCAATTTACTGTCGGCACCGCAACTACTGCCTCAAGCGGAAGTATCGCAATTGCCTACATGACACAAACCGCGACAGTCACATTTACACAGCCGTTCATCGCGACAATATTGACGGTAAACGGCGGGGCAATCGGAAATACCACACTCATGCCCGGAACGAACGTAACCGTATCTATTGCGTGGATGAATACGCTTACGGTTCCGGTTACCAATGCGCGCGTTGCCGTTGAGCTTGGAGGAGACGCACTTGTTCCCTCAAGTGTGAAAAGCCCAACCGGAAAATATCAATCATCAACACACACAGTTGTATTTAGTAGAGATACAAATCTGGCACTTTCGCAATTTCCACCGGGAGCCCAAGGAACCGGAACGTTTACATTCCAAACACTGTCAGTTGCCAGTACCACCGAGGGCGGAGTATATCATCCGACAGTTACTCTTCGCTCGGTTGTCTCCGGAGAATATCCCGGACAAGACATTTCAGTCGGAACGACAACCGCCGACATGACACAAAAATTAAAGCTCGGCACACTTCTTTTGCTTAATGCGTACGCACTGCATGCCACAGGACCATTTGCAAATACCGGACCGGTTCCGCCCATAGCAAACACAAGAACCACGTACACTATTGTATGGCGCGTGCACAACACTCTTAACGATGTGGGCGGAGCGACAGTTTCCGCAAACCTCCCGACAGCGGTTACATTTGTCGGTTCGGTTTCTCCGCGCGATGGTTCGGTAACATACAACGGAAGCACCCACGCCGTTCGCTGGTCAATAGGAAATATCTCTTCAAATACCACGCGCACGGCAATGTTTCAAGTTGCCATTACTCCAAGCACCAGTGTGCGCGGTGTAGCGCCACCGCTTCTTGATACCACCACCGTAACCGCATTTGATCGTTTTGCGCAAATAACTGTCTCTTCGCTCGCCAATGCAGTTACAACCACCCTCTCTCACGAATCACAATATGATATAAACTCCGGTACTGTGCGGTAAACTAACGATAGTGTATAGTGTACGTACCAATATATCCTATGTCTGACGTAAGAAAAGAACCATCGTTAGAAACAATTATTTCACTTGCCAAACGTCGCGGGTTTGTATTTCCTTCATCAGAAATATATGGAGGGTTTGCCGGTGTATATGATTATGGACCACTCGGGGTAGAGCTTGAAAATAATCTCAAGGCGCAGTGGTGGAAAAAAATGGTATACGACCGAGACGACATCGTCGGGCTTGATTCCAGTATTTTTATGAATCCGCGCATTTGGGAAGCTAGTGGACATACAAAGAATTTCTCCGACCCCATGGCACAGTGCAATGTGTGTAATACTCGCGTACGGGTTGATAAAGCGCTTCAGGCAATTGGTATTGATGCTGATGAGAAAATGAGTGAGGAAGAAATAAGCAATCTTTTTGATGCGCACCGAAGTGAAATTGCTTGCGAGCATTGTGGAAGTAAAGATTTCTCAGCGGTTCGTGCGGTTAATCTTCTTGTGCAGTCAAATCTTGGTGATTTTACCGAACAAGGGAACAGCCCATCATATCTTCGTGGCGAGACCTGTCAAGGTATTTACGTAAATTACAAAAATGTACTTGACTCAACCCCGGTTAAAATTCCTTTTGGTATCGCACAGATAGGAAAAGCATTTCGTAATGAAATTTCACCGCGACAATTTTTATTTCGCGGGCGCGAGTTTGAACAAATGGAAATGCAATACTTCGTAGCACCGGAAGATGAAATGACCGAGTACAAAAAATTGCGAGAATATCGCTGGGATGCGATGCTTGCGCTTGGTTTGCAAGAAAAAAATCTCCGATGGAAACAGCATAAAAATCTTGTTTTTTATGCAAAAGACGCGTGGGATATTGAATATGCGTTTCCGTGGGGTTTTGATGAGCTTGAAGGTGTGCATGCTCGCGGTGATTATGATTTAACACAGCATACGAAAGGGAGCGGGAAGCCACTTGAGTATTTTGAGCAAGAAACAGGCAGGCGGTTTACACCACATATTATTGAATCTTCCGGTGGGGTTGGGCGTCTTTTTTTGGCAATGTTGGTGGATGCGTATCGCGAAGATGTGTTGAATGGAGAAACGCGTGTGTACTTGGCATTTCCGCCCTCAATCGCTCCGGTCAAAGCGATGATATCACCACTTCTAAAAAATAAACCGGAACTGGTGGAGAAAGCGCGCGAAGTATACACAGCGCTTAAAAAAGACATCCCGCAAATTATGTGGGATGATAATGGTAACATCGGCAAGCGATATCGCCGACAAGACGAAATCGGAACCCCATTTTGCATCACCATTGATTTTGATACGCTCGGTGAAAAACCGGAACTCAAAGACACCGTTACACTTCGCGACCGCGATACTGCCACGCAAACACGTATATCTATCTCTGATATATCTTCACGTATTCGCGTGGGTACTCTAAACAAAGGTATCTAACCACTTAAACCAAAATATCCCAAGATGGCATTTTGAGATAGTTATCTTGAGGCATTTGAGATAATTTATAAAAAAAGCTCGTTCGGGGGGTAATCCGAACGAGCCCACTGTGAGTCCTCACGGCTTATTGAACTGGGGACGATCATCTGGATCTGGATAAGCACGGTTCTTGCCAAACCCCTTCTTGTACTCGTCTTGCATTACGGCGATGTGCTGTTCCCAGTTAAAATTGCCTGGGACCTCTTTCACTGAAATAAAGTGTACTTGTTTACCCCCGCTCATCTCTTCAAAAACGGACTCAACTTTTGCGAGACCGCCAACTACGTCATCGTGACCACGATCTAGGTACATGGCTGACGGAATGTAGATGTCTTCTCCCCTTTTCGGAAGTGGCATTGCCATCGTTTTCACCGTGTCGGCGTGGTCCTTTTTCTCGCACTTTTTGATTGCCTCCAATCGATTCTTTCTTACTTCCGGATCGAAGGGCTGGAGTTGCGGGATCATAGACAAGCCCGGAAAAAGGTGTTCAAAATTTATCTCTTGTTGATACTCATGCGAAAACTCAGTGATATCCAAATCTTTAACATTGTCCGGAACCCGTTGGACCATCTTAACCTGTAGTCCACCAGTGATACGTGCGAGAAATTCGCTCACAAAACCATTTTTACCATTCATGTAAGAAGCCATTATTTTCCACGCGTCTTTGTCGTTATGTGCTTCAAATACATATGCCTGTGTTAGATCATCGGCTGTCCATTGCCCGCGCTCGTCCATAATTACTGTTAAGTATCTGTTCATATCGCCACCTCTCTCTCTAGATTTGAAATGCTACTGTATCCTATAGTATATTACACCAATTCACGCATGTGTCCACCCCACGCATTAAATCACCTAAAGAGAAAATGTATCTGACTACTTAAACCTTAACCCTTCAACCCTTAAACCATCCTTATGCGCCGGGAGATACTTTGTATCCCACTTGTGCAATAGCAACTGAACACAAATGTGGTAGTATTCTTCTATGGATATACATAACAATAAACACACCATATCAATTACACCCGGGACCATGGTAACAGCAGTCGTTATCGGCTTTATAGTATTTGCACTGTGGTTGTTGCGCGATCTGGTGTTGCTGGTTATTACCGCAATTATTCTTGCGTCTGCGGTGCGCCCCGGGATATTGTTTTTTGTGCGTTTTAAGATTCCTCGCGCGCTCGCTGTATTTTTTACCTATTTTATCGCCCTCGCAATAATTTTCGGCTCAATTTATTTCTTCCTTCCGCCATTGCTGGCAGAAGTGCAAAGATTTATAAGTGCATTACCGAACTATCTAAACTCAGCTTCGCTTCCGTTGCCATTCCGTAGCTCCTCGGGATTATTTTCAACGGGCTCCGGTGGTGCTTCCATAACTAATATTGTCACAGCACTTCAAAGCGCGTTCATCAACACTTCAACCGGCGCCTTGCGATTACTCACCGCAATCTTTGGCGGTATATTTTCTCTTGTCTTTGTGGTGGTGCTCTCATTTTATTTTGCGGTGCAGGAATCCGGAATAGAGGATTTTCTTCGCACCGTCACACCGCTTTCGCGAGAGAGTTATGTCATTGACCTCTGGCATCGCTCACAGAAAAAAATAGGACTGTGGATGCAGGGACAGATTTTGCTTTCCGTTTTTGTTGGCATGTTGGTATATTTGGGCTTGCTCATTATAGGTATTCCCTATGCGCTTTTGCTTGGTGTGTTTACGGCCATTATGGAAATAATTCCTATATTCGGCTCATTCATTTCTGCCATTCCGGCAATTATGATTGCGTTTAGTTTTGGTGGATTACCGCTGGCGCTTATCGTAACGGGGTTGTATGTGGTGGTAAATCAATTTGAAGCACACCTAATCTATCCGCTTGTGGTGCGAAAGATTGTGGGCGTTCCTCCGCTTCTGGTCATTATCGCCATGGTTGCAGGCGCTGAGCTGGCGGGATTTCTCGGTATTTTACTTTCCATTCCGTTAGCAGCAATCCTGCAAGAATTTGTTAGTGATCTTGATAAAAGTCGCCGTGCCCACGCAACCACCAAGTAACCACCACCCTGCTATAAAAAATATGGCGCGATATTTTACAACCACACTTCCATATGTGAATGCCGATCCGCATATCGGACATGCGCTTGAAATTATACAGACTGATGTGCTCGCGCGCGCAGCGCGCTCTTGTGGTGATGAGGTGTTTTTTAATTCCGGTACCGACGAACACGGACAAAAAATCCTACGCGCAGCACAATCAGCAGGACAAGAAGTACGAGAATATGTAACTCATTATACAAAACGGTTTGATGCACTTTTTACAGCGTTGGGTATATCTTCTCATGCGTTTATTCGCACCACCAACCCAGGACATATTTCTGCTGCGCAAGAAATGTGGCGCCGATGCGACAAAGTAGGTGATATCTATAAAAAGTCTTACTCCGGTTTCTATTGTGTTGGTTGCGAGACGTATAAAATGGAAAAAGATTTAATAAACGGTGAGTGCTCCGACCATCCCGGAGCACAGCTTGAGGAAATTACAGAAGAAAATTATTTTTTTAGACTTTCAAAATATGAAAAGTCACTGTACGAATACCTAAAAAAAGACGGCGTCATTATGCCGGATTGGCGCAGACAAGAAGCCCTTGCTTTTGTAGAGCGGGGTCTTGAGGATTTCAGTATTTCGCGCGATAAAGCTCGTCTCTCATGGGGCATATCTGTTCCGGGGGATGATACCCAAGTGATGTATGTATGGTTTGACGCATTGACTAATTATATTTCCACACTTGGGTGGCCACAAGATGTGGATGGCAATTTCAAAAAGTTTTGGGAGGGTGGGCGTACATTGCAAATGGCAGGGAAAGACCAAATACGCTTTCAATCAATAATGTGGCAGGCGATGCTTATGTCTGTGGGCATTAAAAATACCGACCAAATATTTTATCACGGCTTCATAAACTCCGACGGACGTAAAATGAGCAAGTCCATAGGAAATGTTATCAGTCCATACGAGCTCGTGGAAAAATATGGTACCGACGCCACGCGCTATATGCTTTTGCGTCATGTGCATCCCGCAGAAGACACAGATGTTACGTGGGAACGCATGGACGAATGGTACACCGCGAACTTGGTAAACGGGCTTGGCAATCTCGTTGCACGGGTGATGAAGCTTGCTCAGACGTATCTTACGGAGCCGGTCAATATAGATGACATCTCAGAACGTGCCTCAAAAGAAATTTTATTAAAATTAGATAAGTTTCGTTTTAATGAGGCGCTTGATGATATTTTTGTGGAGATTAGCGATGCGGACGCGCGCATGACACAAAGTGAGCCGTATAAAAAAATAAAAAGCGACGATGAGAATGAGAGAGCGCAAGCAGTTTCGGATATTAAAGAGCTCGCGCGCGCGTGCGCCCACATCGCCACGAACATCACCTATTTTATGCCGGCAACATCACAAGATATTCTAAACGCAGTTCGTGCAAACACAAAACCGGAAAATCTTTTCCCACGGCTCGCGTAGCGAGCCGTGGATATCGTTGTTTGTATGTGATACACTTGACACATATGGTTAAGACAAAAATAAATGCAAGCAAGTCAACCTATGTATGGAATGCGCGTGTTATGAAACTCGCGAGGCGCGTTGGGAATGATATACGGTCTAGAGAAAATAATGAAAAAACAAGAGGTGCGGTTATCAATACCACAACATAGTTTTGTATTGCTTGATACAAATGTTCTTGTGGATACGTCCAAGTACCCATTGGAATTTTCAGTTTTATATACGGAATTAGAGCGTCTTTTGATTGGGGCAATGATTGAAAGTACTGTTCGTTTTGAATTTTTACGAGGTATGCGAAATACCAAGGATGGTGAAAAATTGTTGGAGGAGTTGTGCGGTAAAGGGTATACTGTTCTTGTTCCTGATAGTAATATTTTTACACTTGCGCTTGCTGTTGCGCGTATATATATGAAATCAGACAATAAAAGTACCAGTGTTCCAGACACATTAATCGCTGCGCAGATGTGTAAATATGCCAGAACAAAACAAGAGAAGTCCCAGCTATTTCTTGCTACACAGAACCATCGCGATTTTCCGCCGACACTTTTTGAGCGTGTTGATGACACACTTATTACACTTACTGACGGATCTATAAAAATCGTAGGTTTTTATAGATTTCGCAAAGACAGGTTTGAGAAACTTTCTTAATATATGGACTTTCAATATTTTGATTCGCACTGCCATGTGCAAGGAAGTGAATATGATACCGACAGAGATGATTTACTAACAGCACTTGCGAAAAGTAAAATAGGTATGACAGTCGTTGGGGTTGATCGTGAAGCGTCTCAGAGTGCGGTGGCGCTCGCTGAAAAACACGAAAATATTTTTGCCGCGGTTGGACAACATCCAACTGATACCAATGAGCCATTTGTTATGAGCGCTTTTGAAATACTTGCGAAAAATCCGCGCACCGTTGCCATCGGAGAGTGTGGTCTTGATTATTTTCGCGCAGACAATCATGACACAGCACGTGCTACGCAAATACCACTGCTTGAATCGCAGATAGCACTCGCCGTGTCCGTAAATAAACCTCTCATGATACATGCGCGACCATCCAAAGGAACGATGGATGCATATAGTGAAATTATAGATGTGTTGAAAAGCGCCAAGCGCGAACATGGGGATATGCTTATCGGCAACATTCATTTTTTTGTGGGAGGTATTGAAGAAGCGCGAGCATTCCTTGAGATGGGTTTTACAATTTCCTATACCGCTGTCATCACTTTTGCCAACGACTATGACGAAACGATACGATACACGCCATTGCGTTCAATTCTCTCAGAGACGGATTCTCCATATGTGTCGCCAGCTCCAAATCGTGGGAAAAGAAACTCACCATTTGCGGTTGTGGATGTAGTACAAGCAATCGCGCGCATACGAGGCGAAAATGAAGAAACGATTAGACAAGCAATGATTGAAAACGCCACACGAGTATTTGGTCTCGGGGAGCTCGCCTAACCCCCACCCTTGAAAGTCAGCCCTCAATCCTGATTTTCAAGCAAGTCCTCAGCTTGTGGAAGTCCAACTTCCACCACTTTAAAAACTTTTCTACCGCCTGATTTTATTCGTTTCAATTTGCGACTCAAAAACAAATCCGGCAGAGGGGTTGCATAGTTTTTAATTTTGTGCCATAGTCTTCTTCAGAAGAGTGCCTCAATGGAGGCGCTCAACAGAAGAGTGCCTCAATGGAGGCGCTCAAAATGAGGTGGGAACAATGTATAATTTCTCTGTAGGGATGTTTATTGTTATTGGAGTGGCAATATTATTTCTTGGGATTACGGCAGTGATATGGCTACATGACAGCAACGATTTGAAAAATATGAGTATGGGAAAGTATGTCTGGATGCACTTCCTCCGCGTGCTGATTATATTTGTTATAGTGTGGGTTGGAGTAATGTGTTTTAATGCTGGGCAAGGGTCAGTCATATCCAGCCCGTTTCCGTATTCCCAACAGCTTCGCAGTGGAAATGTGTACACACTTTTAGCCGAAGTGAAGGACAGGAAGTCGTATATCCTGTTGGTGCGGAGCAGGGAGCACGATTTTCGCGCCATACGAATTACTGGAGCGCCACCACCACCGCGCTTCAGATTGGTGAATGGTCGGCCAGTTGCGGTCACAACCGCAACTGGCAAATGACGAAAACAAAAAAAGAACAAGAAAAAATACCGGTCGCACTGAAAAGGATTTCAGTGCGACCTTGCTTTTTATCGCTTTAGACGACCGGGATATGGGGATTATGGAACTTGTGGAAGTCCAACTTTCACCACTTTCGTAAGTCGTTCATATAATAGGTAGCTTTTGTGCAGGACTGATAAGAGGCTCGCAATAGGTAAGTATCTAACATAGTATGCTACAGCGCGCCGATCAGATACATTCAAAAACAAAGGTGCCTGACCATATTTACGACTTCTGTAGCTTCT
>ENA-ORDP01001612-ORDP01001612.1-marine-sediment-metagenome-genome-assembly--contig:-NODE-1612-length-12116-cov-3.806732_pt1 | contig 12116 bp, 16 predicted proteins | sample MGYA00248627_ERZ508539 | MGnify/ENA primary metagenome ERZ508539 (study PRJEB26208, sample SAMN05571518) | marine sediment metagenome | biome: deep sea; feature: Hydrothermal vent; material...
AAGAGCTTATATTGCGGCGACAACTATTTTAATCTACGCGACTACGTTACAGATTGAATCAGGCTTTCGATAATCTTTCGTATTTTTTCCATGCCACCTTTTAGGTTGATTTCTATTTCGCCCATGGTAATTTCACCATTACCACGCCCAGCCGCCTTATTGGCGACCACCGCAATACTTGCGTAACACATATCAAGCTCGCTTGCTAATGCTGCCTCTGGCATGCCAGTCATCCCAACAATATGGCAGCCATCGCGTTCAAGCTTATTCACTTCAGCCGCCGTTTCCAGTCGCGGTCCCTGCGTCGCGGCATAAGTTGCTTTATCGATGACCTCTATTTTTGTTTTTACAGCGGCCTTGATGATTTCCTGCCGCAACTCTTCACAATATGGCTGGGAAAAATCAATATGCGTCACACTTTCCAGTCCTTTATCAAAGAAAGTGTGTGCACGTGACCAGGTATAATCAATTATTTGATCTGGTATCGCGATGGCCTGTGGTTTCATATTTTCGGTCACTCCCCCCACCGCATTAATTGCCACAACTTTTTTAATCCCCGCTCCATGTAGAACCGATATATTCGCGCGGTAATTAACTCTATGCGGAGGAATGGTATGTCCAGAACCATGTCTGGGCAGGAATAATACCTCCACACCGCCTAAGGTACCCCTGACGAGTGGCGCAGAAGGTTCGCCATATTTACTGACATGAACTTCACGCCTTACACTCGACAAGCCAGCAAGTTGTGTAAGTCCTGTGCCACCAATAATTGCAATGCTCGTCATTTTTCATCCTTTATCGCGTAAATGCCCGGTATATTACGCAAATAACCGTGGTAATCCATACCATAGCCAAACAAATAACGATCGTCTGTTTCCAGGCTTACGAAGTCCGGCTTGTCCCCCTGTTTGCGGTCGTGAATTTTATTGATAAGTACCGCCGTATAAATTGTCTCAGCACCTTCTGAGGAACAATACTCAACTATCTCGCTCAACGTAATACCCTCATCATAAATGTCATCAATAATAAGGACGTCACGCCCCTTCAGTGGCAGAGTTGGCCTGACTAACCAGTTAAGGTTGCCACCTTTTGTTCCATTCTGATAACGCGTGGCGTGTATATAATCGAGCTGTAGCGGGAAATTGAGATGGGTTAAAAGTTGACCCGCAGGAATCATACCTCCTGTCATGACACACAATACCACCGGATCACAGTCGGCAAGTTTACTTTTAATCTCTTCAGCCATACTGGCAATCGCTTTTTGTACCTCTGCATTACTATAAATACAGTCTGCATTATCAAACGCTATTTGTGCATCATTTGCATCCATCAATCTACACCTAATAAGTAAATGTTACGACGTTGTCACTCATGGCTTCGCTAATTATATAGGCAGCCCCAACTGTTTCACTAATCTCCGGGATCAAATCATCACCCCATAGCTCCAATGTGGGTGTGCATACTTTAAAAGCTGCACCCGCATCGTGAGCCTCTTTAATGAAATCATAAATGGTTTTTGAATTTCCGTCGACTGCATGGATCGTCTCCGCAAATCCCTTTTTTGCAAGTTCACCGGCACGTCCCGTCATAACAACTTCAACCTCATAATCCATTGCGGCCGCAACCGTAGCCTGGAAAAACGGCGCACCCATTTCTGATGGGTTACTTGGGTCAGTATTGACCATAATAATCATAAGTTTATCCGGCATAACGCGGCCACTTTTGTTTAAAGTTGATACATTCAATAAGTATAAAGAGTTGCTGTGTCCAACTCAATTTATTGGCTAGAGGCCTTTATTTATCAGCCGCCGCTAATGTTACATCTGGCAAATGCACTGTCGAAGTTGGAAAAGCAATTTCCGCATTATGTCCACTAATGATAGTGTTTATTCTAAGCAAGACATCTTGTTTAATTTTGTGAAACTCGATCCAATCTGTCGTCCTGGTGAATGTATATACAAAGAAATCGAGTGAAGACGGTGCAAATGCATTAAAATTAACAATCATCGTCTGATTCTGTTCAATATCAGGATGATTGCACAGCATATTTTTTACGTCAGTGACGATCGCTTCAAGCTTTCCCACATCATCGTAGCGTATCCCAATCGTTTCGTAGATACGACGGTGTGACATCCGCGAAGGATTTTCAACGGCGATCGTAGCAAATACGGAATTCGGGACATATAACGGACGTTTATCGAAGGTGCGTATAATCGTCAACCGCCAGCCAATTTTTTCAACGGTCCCCTCTATATTACGATCAGATGAACGAATCCAGTCTCCAACTGCGAATGGGCGATCAAGGTATATCATCATGCCGCCAAAAAAATTTGAAAGCAGGTCTTTGGCAGCAAAACCAATGGCAATACCACCTATTCCGCCAAAGGCAAGAATGGCTGAAATATTGACGCCTATAGTTTGCAACCCAACCAGGGTACCTGTGATAAGAACTGACAATCGCAACAGTTGGGCAATCGCATCAGCCGTTGTACGATCAATTTTTTTGCCCAGCTTCTCACCATTTCTGAGGATTCTTTCTTCGACCTGTTTAATGAAACGAACCAGGGTCCAGCATATGACAATCACAAGACCAATCTCTCTAAATGTGGCAATTCGCTCAACGTTCAGAATCGCCAGGATAAATGTGCCGCCGATCACCCAGACAAATACACTCAAAGGCGCCTGGACTGCATGAACCAGAACATCGTCCCATACCGTTTTGGTCTTTGCTAATTTAACATGGGCCATCCGCAATAAAGCCTTGAGCATAAAATCGACGAGCAAGGTTGCAAAGACAATAAGAAAAATATCGACCATCCACGCATAATTGCCTGCATAGTCACTAATATGTGTATCTAACCATTCCAGCATGATAGCCTCTATATGTTTAGTTCCAGATTTGGATCATCAAGATAATTCTGTATATTTTTTGATACCTGATGCCACTTTTGCATTTTTTTTAATTCTTGCCAACTAGTATTATGGCGACCGTGCATTCGTGCAAGTCGCATCATACTAACGGGATCTATATGTCCGTGCAGAGAATCGACAATCTCTATTGCCGCTGGTCGATTATTGCAAACCAGAATCATGTCACAACCCGCTTGAATAGCGGCGGCGGCACGATCAGGATAGTGTTCCCCTGCCACACTGGCGCCATGCATATTCAGATCATCGCTAAATATCACCCCACGAAAATTCAACTGGCCACGAAGAACTGTTTTAAGCCAGTATGGTGAAAACCCAGCCGGCTGCTTGTCAAGCTTATCGTATATAACATGGGCTGGCATTATCGCAGCCAGATTTTCCTGTATCAATAGTCGAAATGGATGAATATCATTTTGATAAATAGAACCGTATTCACGATCATCTACAGGAATATCAATATGCGAATCCTCTTTAACGCTACCGTGCCCAGGGAAATGTTTCGCAACACTCGCCATGCCTGCTTCATCCATTCCTTGGCAGAATGCATGTGCCAATTCATAAACGGCCTGGGGGTTTGAATGAAATGCCCGGTCACCAATTACATCGCAACGCCCGTAATCAAGATCCACTACCGGGGCAAAGCTAAAATCCAGACCCACGCTTCGTAATTCGCTCGCCATCAACCATGCGACATCTTTTGATAACTGTTTTGCCACTTTCGGGGTTTTTTCGTATAGTTGGCCAATACGGCCCATAGCAGGTAACCGAGTAAACCCTTCAATGAAACGTTGGACACGACCACCTTCATGATCAACGGCAATCAGTAAATTATCGCCTCTGGCATTACGGATATTTTGTACCAGTAATTCTAGTTGAGTAATGTTTTCATAATTTCGAGTGAACAGTATTACGCCCCCGACCGCTGGATGTGCGAGTAAATCTTTGTCTTCTTGATTTAACTCGATACCTTCGATATCAAGCATAACAGGGCCTAATGTCATCTCATTACTCGGTAATAAATACTTTAGTACCAATATCCACCAGATCAAACAACTGGACAATATCATCATTACGCATTTTTATGCATCCATGAGAACTACGTTTTCCCATAGGATCGCCATCTGGACATCCATGTATATAAATAAAACGTTGCATTGTATCGACGTTCCCTAGTCGATTAAACCCCGGTTCCAGTCCGCTCAGCCATATAATTCGAGTTAAAATCCAGTCACGTTTCGGAAATTGATGCCGGAGTCGCTCAGAATATAATTCGCCCGTTACTCGTCGCCCTTTAAGGATGGTATTTTCTTTCAGGCCCTTTCCGATTTTTGCCCTTACTATATGCCAGCCACGCGGCGTCTGTTCGCTGCCATTTATCTCGCCGGCACCCTTTCTGGCACTTGCAATCGTTGTTTCAAAAACAGGTTCATCTGCATGCTTTAAAACCAGACGTTGTGTTTTCAGATCTACATGAATTACACATTTTTCTCGATTACAGATCATTTGCTTTATCATAGGTCCGGGCTACCAGGTAGAAAAAGGCCGTTTACCCAGGTTAACATTATAGTAACGGGGATCCTCTGAGACTTCCTGTCCACACCACGGTGGTAGCTCAATTTTTTGATTTTCTGACATTAGTTCGACTTCCGCGACAAGTAGGCCAGCATTTTCGGCCTCAAAAACATCAATTTCCCATTCCAGATCGTGATACACAACTATATAACGTACTTTTACGACAAGAGGGTGTTCACATAAGGTATCTAACAATTCGCGGGCTTCCTCGACAGGGATGGGATATTCATACTCTCGTCGATAAATACCTAAGGTTGCACTTTTAATATTGATAAACGCCTTTTCCCCTTCAATCCGAACTCGCACTGAAGCAGCCCCAGAACCCACCTCAGCACCCACCTCAGCACCCACGAGATAACCTTGCACATAGTTTGTACCTTGATCAGCCGATAGCTTCCAGTCATCGTTTCTCAGTAAATATTTACGTTCTATCTCGACGGGCATAACTAACCTTTTTCAAACACAGCAATAGATTCTACGTGAGCGGTATGCGGGAACATATCCATCACCCCTGCATTTAATAACTTGAAACCATGCTCATTCACCAGGATGCCTGCATCTCTCGCCAGGGTGGCTGGATTACAGGAGACATAAACAATTCTGGATATTTCCTTTTTTGCAATTAACGGAAGCACTTCTTCGGCACCACTCCGAGGCGGATCCATAAACACACAATCATAGGTTTGCTTATTCCACCACGGTAATACCGCAACATCACCCATTAAATTAGCAACATGATACGAGACATTATTGATATTATTTTTTTCAGCATTCTGTCTGGCCCGGGCAATCAAACTGGCTTCACCTTCAATGGCGTTCACTGTTGCAACTTGTTTAGCGATTGGCAGTGTGAAATTTCCAAGCCCGCAAAACAGTTCGAGAACATGCATGCCCTTATGGCACTGCAATGCTTCGATAACCAGCGGTATTATTTTGTTGTTGATATCGGCATTAATCTGCACAAAATCCGCAGGTAAAAAATCAAAGCGGATGTCGTATTCATCAAGGTTGTAGAACAGCTCTGGAGAAACAGGCGATAGTGGGGTAATCGAATCCGGACCCGCCACCTGTAAATAAATATCGACATGGTGATTTTCAGCAAAGATCTTAAGTTTTTCACTGTCATCATCGTTAAGTGGTTCTAAATGACGGAAAACGAGCGCGGTTGAATTGTCTCCTACCGCAACTTCAATCTGTGGAATGGCACGAAAACAACTTAGCGATCTGATTAGTGCAGAAAGTTCAGGCAAGCGTTTACCGACTGAAGGATGAAGCACTTCACATTGTTGTAAGTCCGCAAGAAGACGAGAACCCTTCTCCCTAAAACCAATGAGCACTTTCCCTTTTTTTTCTACATATTTGACACCAAGTCGTGCTTTACGACGATAACCCCATTGTGGACCCATTAGTGGTGTTCTGATCGATTCCGCTTCGACGTGACCGATGCGTTTCAGATTGTCGATTAATATTTTTTGTTTCAGCTCGATCTGAAACTCACTCGAAACGTGTTGCAAACTACAGCCGCCACACAAGTAGAAATGCTCACAACCAGGTTCAATGCGTTGTTCAGAGGCTTTGAGAACTTGATGCAGGCGCCCCTGATCATATTGGCGATTTTTTTTAAAATAGATAAACTCAACCTCTTCCCCAGGTAAGGCCTGATTAATAAATACCGTTTTACCATCAATATGGGCAACCCCTTTTCCTTCATGCGTCAAATCGGTCACATGAGCAGGAAAGGGTTCTTTCGGCAATGAGCATTTACGACGGGCCATAGAATATTGTTGTTATGTGATAAATTGTTATTTAGCTAACTGGAAATACGCCCGTCGACAGATAGCGATCACCACGGTCACAGATAATTGCAACAATAATCGCATTTTCTACCCGCGCAGATAATGCCAGTGCGGCGGCAACCGCGCCTCCGGATGAGATCCCGCAAAAGATGCCTTCACGCCGTGCCAGGTCGCGGGTAACGGTTTCAGCATCCTCTTGTGACACGTCCATGGTCAGATCCACTTTGGCCGCATCAAAAATAGAAGGTAAATATTCTTTCGGCCAACGGCGAATGCCTGGAATTCTTGCACCTTCTACCGGTTGCACCCCCACAATCTGGATAGCGTTATTTTGCGCCTTCAGATACTGGCCCGTTCCCATGATGGTCCCGGTCGTACCCATCGCACTCACAAAATGCGTTATCTCGCCATGGGTATCTCGCCAGATCTCCGGACCCGTACCGTGATAGTGTGCGGCAGGATTATCGTCGTTGGAAAATTGATCCAGTACCTTGCCTTTGCCCTCTGCCTCCATCTTTTTTGCCAGATCACGCGCACCTTCCATACTGGCCTCTTTTGAGACCGGGATTAATTCGGCACCAAAGGCATGCATAACGGCTCGTCGTTCATCACTCATATTTTCCGGCATAATCAGAATCATTTTATAACCTTTAATAGCCGCCGCCATCGCCAGGGCAATACCGGTATTACCACTGGTTGCCTCGATCAGGGTATCGCCGGGATGAATCTCACCACGCTCTTCGGCTCGACCGATCATACTCAAAGCCGGTCGATCCTTTACAGAACCCGCCGGATTGTTGCCTTCCAGCTTTACCAGGATTTGATTTGTCGTTTTGCCGGGCAGGCGCTGCAAACGAACAAGGGGCGTATTGCCGACAAAGCTCTCTATAGTTGGATACGAACTCATGGTTGGGTACGAACTCACGACTAGACCTATAGATTCAGATAATGCATTATTCTAACAGAATTTATTTAATAACAAAGACATAAGAAGATCATGAGCGACGTTATCGATTATCAACTCGCGCTGGAACAAGCCGCTGGCGATGAAGGACTTGCCAAGGAGCTTTTCAAAATGTTGCTCAATGAGCTACCGATCCTGAAAGAAAAATTGGCCAGTGCAATCAAGGCTAACGACCTGCAAGGCTGCTGGGACCATGCGCACAAGATCTATGGCTCAACCGCCTATTGTGGTGTGCCGGCGTTAAGAACAGCGGCACAGGCCATGGAATTGGTGGTAAAAGACGAAGATATGGGACAAATTGAGGGGAATTTCACCGCACTGTCGACCGCGATTGAGCGCCTCCTGGAGCGAGGGCAGCAGGCCCTGATGACAAACTGGGATAGCTGACCATCACATCTTGCACGGAATTAGCGGCGTGCTTCACGCATCAAACGTTTCATCGTTGCGACGGCCTCAGGCAATCCATTTAAAACGGCGCGTGCGATAATGGCATGGCCAATATTGAGCTCCCGGATCGCTTCAATCTCAGCAATCGCAGTAACATTGTGATAATCCAGGCCATGACCGGCATTTACCTGTAGACCGGCATCCATCCCCGTTTCAACCGCCTTGATTATGCGTGCTAATTCGAGCTGTTTTTCTTTGCTGGAATCACGGTCAGCAAAATGGCCGGTATGAATCTCAATGACGGCTGCACCACATTCAGCGGCTGCCTCGATTTGCGGCTGTTCCGCATCGATGAAAAGCGAAACACGAATTCCGGCATCGCCCAGCACCTGACAGGCATGTTTGACTTTATCTTTCTGGACAACCACATCCAGCCCACCCTCAGTGGTCAGTTCTTCACGTCGTTCGGGCACCAGACAGCAATCGTCCGGTTGAACTTTATTCGCGATGGATAACATCTCATCGGTGATAGCCATCTCCAGATTCATGTGCGTATTGAGCATATCTTTTAACATATGCACATCTCGATCCTGTATGTGCCGACGATCTTCTCTCAGATGCAGGGTTATCGCATCGGCACCATTTTGCTCCGCCAGCAATGCGGCCTGCAAAGGTTCGGGGTAACGCGTACCACGGGCCTGACGAATGGTGGCGACATGATCGATATTCACACCGAGCAGTAATTTTTGTGTTTCTTGTTTTGACATCGGCGAAGTATAAAAGAAAGTATTCTACTGTGACAAAGGTATTTTTTTATTTTGCGCGAAAAACTCTCGAGTTTTGATAGGACGTCCCTCAAGATGATAGTCCAGAATACTGCGGAGCAATTTTTTTGCCTCTGATTTTTGTTTTTCGGTGCAAATATTTGATGCGGCTAGCGCAAGTAAGGTATCGCCAGAAACATATAACAACGTGGTATCATCGCCCGATACTGAACTAAAGCCCATTTCCATCGTGTAGGCATAAAGTCTGTCGGGCAAAACCGGCTGTTCGGTCTGTAATTCATGTTCGAGACTCACGCCATAACCCAGTTCTTCGAGTAGTTGCAACTCGAAATACCGCAGTGTTAACTCTGTCTCTTGCCCCCGCTGCAACTTATCGAGACAATTTTGATACCGATCAAACAATGCAGGATGTGCTTCGTGCTTATGCAGCAGATAGATAATCAATTCGTTTATGTAAAAGCCTGAATAGATCAATTCACCAGCCAATTTGCCTGGTCCTGACATGGTTTCTGCCTTGTAGAGTGTTTTCATTTCGCTACGACCACCCCATACAACAAACAACGGGGAAAATGGCTGCAACAGGCCCTGGAATGGTGAGTTGATACGTTTTGCACCTTTGGCGACCAGCGCCATGCGACCATGCTCACGAGTGATGACTTCAATGATTAGACTCGTGTTTTTATAGGCACGAGTATGGAGCACATAAGCTTTATCCTGTTGCTGGCTGTTCATATAGTTGGCCACACGGTTACCGGCAAGGTCAGAACTCATCAATATAACCTAACTGTTGCAAAGCACGCTCGTCATCTGACCAACCTTTTCGAACCTTAACCCAGGTTTTAAGGTTTACCTTTTTTTCAAAAAAAACCTGGAGTTCTTTTCGCGCCTGAATGCCAATTTTCTTAATTCTTTCGCCACCCTTACCGATAACAATAGCCTTTTGGTTATCACGTTCAACGGTAATAAGCGCATGAATAGTTAATAACTTATCAGTATCATCATATTTCTCGATTTCAACCGTCGTTGCGTAGGGTAATTCATCGCCCAACGATCTTACAATTTTTTCGCGGATCATCTCCGCCGCAATAAATTGCGAACTACGCGTCGTAATCTGGTCACCGGGATAATGCGCCTCTGACTCTGGCAAATAACCTTTAACATGCCCAAGCAGATCATTTAACTGAAGGTTCTTGTTGGCCGCAACAGGCATAACGCCCGAAAAATTAAACTTCGAAGCCATTTTTTCAATGTAGGGTAATAATTCTCCTTTATCTTTCACCAGGTCAATCTTGTTGATGGCTAATATAACCGGGCATTGGCTGTGGGCGAGATGGGATAATACAATATCATCCTCCTCATTCCATTGCATCGCCTCAACGACAAAGATAATAACATCCATATCCTGAATAATACTTTGTGCTGCGCGGTTCAAATACCGATGCAGCGCATGGCGTCCACCTTTGTGTAATCCAGGCGTATCGACAAAAACATACTGGGTATCATCCGTTGTTTTGATACCAAGGATCTGGTGACGAGTGGTTTGGGGTTTGCGCGAGGTGATTGAGAGTTTTTGCCCGATCAAATGGTTAAGCAGCGTCGATTTACCGACATTGGGCCGACCCAACAACGCAACGTAACCGCATTTGTAATTTTCTTTCACTCTGATTCCAGTTGTTCAAGCATTTGCTTCGCGGCTTCCTGTTCCGCTTTACGCCGACTATTGCCGATACCTTGAGCAGGCTTTTCAGTCAGCGAAACGTGACAACTCACATCGAAACTTTGATTATGCGCCTGCCCCGTCGTACTCAAGATTTCATATACAGGTAAGTCACAGCCTCTGGCCTGTAGTAATTCCTGTAAGCGTGTTTTTGGATCCTTTAGATCCACATTAATATCAATCTTATCAAGTCGCTCTTTAAACATGCTCAGAACAAATTGTCTCGCAGATTCATAACCACCGTCGAGGTAGATAGCCCCAATAATAGACTCAAACACATCCGCCAGAATTGAATCTCGCCTGAAGCCACCACTTTTAAGTTCACCGCTGCCAAGATGCAAAAAATCACCTAGCGCGATGACTTTGGCCACCTGTGCCAGGGTTTCACCCTTGACCATCGAGGCTCGCAATCGACTAAGCTTGCCTTCTGTCGCATCCGAAAAACGGTGGTACAGGTCGTCAGTGATAATAAGATTTAGAATCGCATCACCGAGAAACTCCATACGCTCATAATGTTGTTTAGTGGCACTACGATGTGTTAGTGCCGTTACCAGGAGCTCCGGGGTTTTAAATTGATAGGAGAGGCGTTTACAAAGAACAGAATAATCAGACATTTGTTACTTTGGGATTTCCACTGACTTATTGAAGGCAAGTAATAAATAAAGATCGCCAAAAAGTGGTCGTCTCACCTCATACTCGACCGCAAGCGTGATGCCATTGCGATTTCTGGATATCGTAATATCCTGTGTGCTGACATCTTTGACCATATTGATATCCAGACGCTTCATTAACAGGGTGCGAATCTGCAGGGCTGATTTCCCTCTTGCCTGAGGGTCCGTCGTAAGTGACTCCATGGAAGTCGATACATTAAAACTGTCCATATACATAGGAAAAAGCCGGATACCGACAATGGCAAACACCATAATGAGAAGAAGGACAAGCACCCAGCCGACTGCCGTCATGCCCTTTTGTCTTTTCATTTTACGCATAACCTTCACCTCAAGAATATTGGACAATAATCTTATACCCCGTCATCGGATTCAAGCCCACTCCCTCCTGGTATCAGGAAACAGATAGCTTTAAAATCAATCGCTTACTCAATAATAGTACCAATCCGTGACCATTGCGATGGCCATTCACCCTCTTTTTTGTGCATCCAGATCAGAAACGCACGCCCCTTCAGGTTCTTATCCGGGACAAAACCCCAGTAACGGCTATCTTTGCTGTTGTCACGATTATCTCCCATGACGAAATAATGTCCTTCTGGAACGGTGGTGTCGACAGGCGGGCTCATATTCATACCAGGGAAATTCAGAATATTATGAGTCACCTCCCCTAGTTTTTCGCGTAATTCCATATACCGGGGGTTTTTTGCGTAGCGTCCTAATGGTTGGACCTTGACAGGCTCGCCGTTGAGGTAAATAACTTTGTCCCGGTACGTAATCTTGTCACCCGGCACACCCACCACACGCTTAATATAGTCGATATCTGGATTCTCAGGATAACGGAAGACAATGACATCACCTCGCTCAGGTGAACCAAGATCAATAAACTTGTAATAACCTAATGGCGAGCGCAATCCATACGAAAATTTACTCACCAGGATATAATCACCGGGTTCGAGTGTTGAAAGCATAGAGCCAGACGGAATTTGAAAAGGTTCAACCAGGAAACCCCGAACAACCAATACGACCATAAAGACAGGAAACAGGAAACGGGAAAATTCAACCAGTAAGGGCTCAGTGCGTTTCTTAGCTTCTGCTCCCGAGTCACTATCTTTTAAAGCCTGCTGAACAGCGGGTTGCTCTGATGATTTGTTTTTCAGTTTCTGGTAAACAACAAATGCACCCCAGATAGCGCCCGTTATAATTGACAATACTGCGAGTATTGCGGTGAAATCTACATTCATTTCTCTCTCCCCACATTCAAAACCGCCAGGAAGGCATCCTGTGGTATTTCTACTTTCC
>ENA-ORDP01001613-ORDP01001613.1-marine-sediment-metagenome-genome-assembly--contig:-NODE-1613-length-12114-cov-2.598391_pt1 | contig 12114 bp, 11 predicted proteins | sample MGYA00248627_ERZ508539 | MGnify/ENA primary metagenome ERZ508539 (study PRJEB26208, sample SAMN05571518) | marine sediment metagenome | biome: deep sea; feature: Hydrothermal vent; material...
ATTTAAAGATGCCGAAATATTAATTAATCTATAACTCGTGTCATGCCCCGATTCTCTCAAACTACGGTCATGGATGAAATATTTATCTAATTTTGGTTCTATTATTTCCCTGCTGTTATACTTTCTTATAAACTTATCAATTGACATTTTGTACTTCTTTGCATAAGGTTCGAGAATATGATTGAAATGACCCGGTTCAGTTTCAGGCGGAATTCCAAACCCTTCTCCATAGTACCTGCTAAGACCGGTATCGGTTAATCTTTGCTCATTCATCCAGACAGTATTGTATTCTTTTATTGCGGCTTTTAATCCACCAGACAGCCATCTAATATTTTTTGTATTTCTTTCCAGTTCTTCGAAAACAGCTAAAAGCATAGATGTGTAAAATGGCGGTTGGGATCTTGTTAAATAGTAACTCCGATTTGCATTAAGAATTTTACCATAGTGGTTTATTTCATAAATAAAATTATTTACCATCGATTTTGCTAATTCTATTTTCCCATCTTCAATAACCCGTAAAACTTTTGCTTGAGCCTGCAGGCTCATATCTCCGATTTCATCTAGATAAATTGTCCCTTTATGAGCGAATTCAAATTTACCGATTCGTTGTTGAACCGCCCCGGTGAAAGAGCCTTTTTCGTGTCCGAATAATTCCGATTCGATTAATTCATTAGGAATAGCTGCACAATTGACCTCTACAAAGCGTTGGTCTTTCCGGTTGCTTTGCTTATGAATAGCTCTTGCTACAAGTTCTTTACCGGTTCCGTTTTCTCCGGTAATTAATACACGCGCATTGGTCGGTGCAACTTTTTCGATTGTTTGTAAGATAGTTCTTATTGATTTACCGGAACCTAAAATATTTTCATCTTCTAAAATTGATTTTTTAAATTCTTTATTCTCAATTAGAAGATTTGCATGTTCAACTGCATTCCTTACACTTAAAAGTAATTTATCGCGATCGATTGGTTTTTCTATAAAATCAAATGCACCCAATTTAGTTGATTTAATCGCATTTTCAATACTTCCATGAGCGGATATTATTATTACGGAAATTGTTGAATTCATTTCCTTAATTTTTTTGAGCACTTCGAATCCGCTCATCTCAGGCATTTGGATGTCTAACAATAATGCTGAAAAATTATCAGCAAATATTTTTTTGATTCCTTCTTTCGCATTTGTTGAGTAATCGACCCGGTAATCTTCAAATTCGAGAATCATCTTTATACTTTCGCAAATCTCTTTTTCATCATCAATAATTAAAATAGAATTCATAAAGGGTATTTAAAAAATAAAAGTGAACGAATAATCATCACTTGAGACGGTAATATATTCTTGTTTTTTTTCAATAATTCTCCAAAAATATCTCCAAGTGAATCTGTTTGTAAATCTCTGGGATCAATAGAAGACTGAACCTTAAAATCATTTTCAAAAACTTCTACAAAATAACCAATTAAATTACTTAAATCAAAGATGTTAGAAGAGTATGAAATAAATGCACTGCCGAAGAAATGGGCTAATTTGTCTTTATCTCCGAATTTATCCTTAGGTGAATCGAAATATAATTCTTTAGGTAAATTTCTATTCTTCAAAATGAAAATGGAGTCCGGTGCGGCAGTGAGAGGGAAATGAATAATAAAAGGAAGCAAAGGTAGTTTTATCGGAACACTTTTATACGGCACAGTAGTAAAAATCAGTGCGAATAATGCATTCGAATAATCATTTTTTTCAAATTTTACCGCTCGTAAATATATTGTGTCTACCAATGCTAAATCATTGTTTGATTTTTTTAATTCTCGAAAATAATCGGAAGCGATAAATCCGGAAAGATAATTTACAGCTTTTGATAAATTACTTTGTTGTGCGAAAACGCCGGCATTAAAAATGACTGGAAATAAAAATAAACTATCTAAAAATATAGATATAAAAAATTGACGAGCATTTAATTGCATTTAAGTTTGAATTACTCCGATATTAAACTTCGGCATTACCGGATTATTATTAGCCACGTTAAGAGCCATCGAAATATAATCTCCGGTTAACGCCGGATCAATAACCTCGTCGACCCACAATCTGGCTGCCGCATACAAGGTAGTGCTTTTATTCTCATAAGAAGTTTGAATTTCATTTAACAATTTTTTTTTATCTTGTTCACTTAATTTTTTACCGCTTTTTGCAGCTTGGTTAAGTTTTATATCCAGTAAAACACTGCTTGCTTGAGAGCCTCCCATTACTGCTATTTTAGCGTTGGGATAAGCAAAGATAAATCTAGGATCATATGCCTTACCGCACATTGCATAGTTGCCTGCACCGAAACTATTTCCTACGATAATCGTAATCTTGGGTACAACGGAATTTGCTACAACATTTACCATCTTTGCGCCATCTTTGATAATACCTCCGTGTTCTGCACGACTGCCGACCATAAAACCCGTTACATCTTGCAGGAAAATTAATGGAATTTTCTTCTGATTGCAATTCATTATGAATCTCGCTGCTTTATTGGCGCTGTCGGAATAAATAACTCCTCCTATTTGCATTTCGCCGGTTTCTGTTTTTACTACGCTTCGCTGATTAGCGACAATTCCCACCGACCATCCGTCGATTCTGGCATAACAAGTTATTATCGTTTTCCCATAGCCGGCTTTATATTCGTCAATTTCAGATTTATCAACTATCCTCGCAATTATTTCATACATATCGTACGATTTCAATGGATCAGTTGGTAACAATCCATAAATTTCATGCGGTGAAAAAGCAGGGGGTGCACTTTCTATCCGATTGAAATTTGCTTTAGAAGTATCTGTAGTTTTGTGAACTATATTCCTAATAGCATCCAAACATTCAATATCGTTTTTCATTATATAATCGGTAACTCCGGATACATTTGATTGAACTTTAGCGCCGCCGAGACTTTCGTTATCAATAACTTCACCGATTGCCGCTTTAACCAAATGTGAGCCGGCTAGGAAAACCGATCCTTCACCCTCAACGATTAAAGTCTCATCGCTCATAATAGGTAAATAAGCGCCGCCGGCAACGCATGAACCCATTATAGCGGCAATTTGCGAAATTCCCATTGAAGACATAATCGCATTATTTCTGAATATTCGTCCAAAATGTTCTTTATCAGGGAAAATTTCGTCCTGCAACGGCAGAAATACACCTGCACTATCAACTAGATAAATTATCGGTAACCGATTTTCCATTGCTATTTCTTGAGCGCGCAGGTTTTTCTTTGTTGTTATTGGAAACCAAGCGCCCGCTTTTACAGTAGCATCGTTAGCAACTATTACGTGATACTTGCCATGAATTTTTCCGGTACCGTATATAGTGCCGGATGACGGTGCTCCTCCGTATTCTTTATACATATCATAAGCGGCAAAAGTATTTAGTTCATAAAAATCATTTTTAGTATCAACAAGTTTTTCTATTCTTTCGTGTGCAGTCAATTTTCCTTTAGATTTTAACTTTTGAATAGCTTTTTTTCCACCGCCCAATTTAATTATATTTTTTTCAGCATTTAATTTGCGAAGAAGATTTTTATAATAATCTTCATTCTTTAGAAATGATTCATTTTCTTGAATTGAGCTACCTATTTTTGTCATAACTTTTCAAATTTTCAATCTAGTAATTTTTCAATCTTTCAATACATCCCTGGAGATCACGATTCTTTGAATTTCCGAAGTGCCTTCACCTATCGTACACAATTTAACATCGCGGTAAAACTTTTCAACCGGATAATCTTTAATAAACCCATAGCCGCCGTAAATTTGGACAGCTTCACCGGCAGCCTTTTCAGCTATTTCGCTAGCGAACAATTTTGCCATAGCTGCTTCTTTAATATCGGGTATATTATGATCTTTCATGTAGGCTGCTCTAAGGGTTAGTAATCTAGCCGCCTCTATATTAGTCTGCATTTCCGATAGTTTAAATTGAGTTATCTGGAATTCACTTAAAGTTTTATTAAACTGTTTTCTTTCTTTTGAATACTTCAATGCGGCATCTAGACAACCTTGAGCCAACCCTACGCTCAATGCTGCAATTGAAATTCGCCCGCCTTCTAGTATTTTTAAAGCTTGAATAAAACCTTCACCTTCATTACCAATTAATTTATTGAACGGAATTTTACAATTTTCAAAGATAAGTTGACTAGTATCGCTGGCTCTCATTCCCAATTTATTTTCTTTCTTACCTGCAGTAAATCCTTCCATCCCTTTTTCCAGTATAAAAGCAGAAATTCCTTTTTTCCCCTTTGTTTTATCGGTAATTGCCATTATTACTGCAATTTTACCCACTGTTCCATGCGTTATAAATGTTTTACTACCATTAAGTAGAAAGTAACCGTCTTTTTTTTCAGCGAATGATTTTAAACCGGCTGCATCGCTACCTGAAAAAGGTTCCGTTAAACCCCATGCACCGATTTTTTGCCCGGAAGCTAAATCAGGAAGATATTTGTTCCTTTGGTCTTCATTTCCGAATCGGTAAATATGATTTGTACATAAACCATTATGGGCTGCAACAGAAAGTGCAATTGATGGATCGACTCTTGCTAATTCTTCAATAATTATTTCAAACTCTTCATACCTGCACCGCCGTATTTTTCAGGAACTAATATTCCTAGAAATCCCAATTCTCCCAATTGTTTGAAAATTTCCAATGGAAATTCTTGAGATTCATCAAATAGCATGATATAAGGTCGTATGTTTTTATTAGCGAAATCGCGTATGGTATCCCGGATAATAATTTGGTTTTCGCTAAGTTCAAAGTTAAATAATGCTTTCATAAACTGTCCTTTCAATATATTGATTCACTTCAACGATTAGTAGAAAATTGAAAGTGGTTTAAATATAATCTTTTGGATTATATTAAACTAATACGATTCGGTCATAAGTGATTTCTAAAATTGTAAATAATTTTTTCAGCCAGTTGATATGGAGATAAATCACCCGCTACAACTTTTTCCAAAGTCGAGTTTAATAAATTTTCACTAAAATTGTTCCACAATAAATTTTGAATATTTTCCTCCACAATATCCTTTATTCTTCGTTTGATATTTAATTCTCTATTTTTAATAAAATTATTTGAATTTTTCAAGTAAATGTGATGCCTGTTGATTTCATTTGCAATTTCATCTATTCCTTTGTTTTCCGTTGCTATAGTTTGAATTATGTTGGGTATCCATGAATATTCATCATGATCTTTCAACATTAAAATAGTTGTTAAAGCTGTAGTTGCTTGTTGTGCACCTGGTCTATCACTTTTGTTTAGCACGAAAAAATCCGCAATTTCCATTAAGCCGGCTTTCATAGCCTGCACATAATCACCGGATTCAGGCACTAAAACGACAATGGTTGTATCGGCTGCATTTGCGATATCCAATTCAGATTGACCGACGCCGACAGTTTCGAAGATAATATAATCGTAACCTGCAGCATCGATAACATCAGCAGCATCGATTGCTTTTTTGCTTAACCCTCCCAAGCTTCCTCTACTAGCCATACTACGAATGAAAACATTAGGATTTTGTCCGATCTCGGTCATTCGAATTCTATCACCGAGCAATGCTCCTCCGGTAAAAGGGCTGGAAGGATCAACAGCGATGATTCCGATTGTTTTATTTTGTTTTAAATAGTATTTGGTTAATTGGTTTGTAATACTACTTTTGCCGGCACCTGGGGGCCCGGTTACTCCAATTCTGTAAGCTCTTCCAACATTAGGATGAATTTTTTCCAATAATTCAACGGAAGTTGAATTGTTTAATTCAACAATTGAAATCGACCGGGCAATTGCTCTACGTTCTTTGTTCAACAATTTTTCTATTAACAAATTATCTATCATTATTCGATTAATCTTATCAAGTAAATTAATTTAAATCGGGAAACAATTTTCTAACTCTGATTTTTAAAAAATTCAACTGTTTTCTTTAACCCTTCTTCCAAAGTAATTGATGGGCGCCATTTAAATTTATTAAATAATTTACCGGAACTTATTAAGCTTCTCATCTGCTCGCCCGGTGCAGCAGGACCGTGCTTTTCCTTTTGACCGTTTTCAATTATTGTATTCAATTTATTAAAAATATCAATAACATTATTTTCTATACCGGTTCCGATGTTAAAAATATCACTGTCCGCATCATTTAATGTTATTAAATTTGCTTTTACAACATCACCGACAAAAACATAATCCCTAGTTTGTTCACCGCTGCCGTTTATAATCGGTTGATCACCTCTTAGTAATTTTGTAGTAAATATTGCAATTACGCCGGCTTCACCGAAGGGATTTTGACGAGGACCATATATATTAGCATATCTTAAAATTGTATAATTAAGATTATACTGGAATTTATAGAAATATAAATATTTTTCAACAGATAATTTTGAAATTCCATAAGGGGAAAGTGGTTGTGTCGGATGTTTTTCATCAGCGGGAAAATATTCCTGTTCTCCGTAAACAGCACCGCCTGTAGATGCAAACATAAATTTTTTCACACCTGTTTTCACGCAGTTTTGAAGAAGATTAATGGTTCCTAATATATTGGTATTTGCATCAAAAGTGGGATCAGCAACCGAACGGCGTACATCCATCTGTGCCGCATGATGATTGACTACATCAAATTTTTCTTTCTCAAATAAGTCGGATATTTCTTTATCACCGATATCCGCTTTCACAAACTTTGCTTTAGGATTTACATTTTTTTCAAAACCGGTAGAAAGATTATCGATGACTACAACATGATGTCCTTCATTAATAAACGCATCTACAATATGAGAAGCAATGAAACCTGCTCCTCCAGTTACTAATATTTTCAAGTTTTATCTCCTTTATATAAATTATATTTATGAATATATTCTTTAACTTTATCAGGGACTAGAAAATCAATACTTAATCCTTTTTTTATTCTCTCCTTGATATCACTCGAGCTTATTTCAATTGTGGGAGTTTCTACAAAAATTGCCGATTTGTAATATTTATCTTTTTGTTCAGGTTCATCTACCGGCTTTCGTTTCATTACAACAAGATTGGCTAATTTTAAAATATTATCGGGTTCTTTCCATTTATTGAAGGCAATAATATTATCATATCCTATTATCAGGTCGATGTTATCATATTGTTGTTTTAACTTTTGTAATGTAGTAATTGTATAGGAAATTGAAGTTTTCTCAATCTCGATACTAGAGCATTCAAAGTACGGGATATTTTCTATTGATAACTGTATCATTCGAAGTCTATGACTAGCCGGGGCAGCTTTTGCATTCGTTTTATGCGGCGAAATAAATGCGGGTATAAAAATTATTTTAGCAAGTCCCCTCATTTCTTTAACGGCACGGGCAGTAATTAAATGACCAATATGAATAGGATCAAAAGTTCCCCCAAGTATACCTATCTTTCTCATTTAATAAGTTCCTTATACTCAATAAAGAGATTTGTAAATAATTCATGGATATTATGACTACAATACGATAAACTTTCTTTCTTAGAAAGTTCCTGATATAAAGTTTTAAAATCCTCCAAATTTTGGATAGTCATAAAATTTCCAAAAATATGTAGAAAATAATCTAGCCGACTAAAAACAGATAATGATTTATCAAAATCCCTCTCTTGCAATTCAATTGATGTTGCCAATTCGCAATGGTAAGTGTTAAAACCCATGAATGCAATATTACCGTTGATTGACTTGCCGATTACAAGCGTTTCATCTTCCATTGCAAGTAAATTGAAAGCTTTTACTATATCGGTAGTATTATAGCCGATTGAGTTATAAAAAATTAATAGATTGTTCGAAAAAGAATTAAAAAATTTATTAGATAATATATTTAAAAAATCTGATATAGATGATGATTCGTTCCAGATTACTGAGTCGGGATTATCATCAAATCTTTCAGGTAAATATTCTTTATCCATTTTATCAAAACAGTAAAAAATATTTTTAGAGGCAGTTAAATCACTTAAAACCTCTTCATGATTTAATTCTAAAGCGGAATATAAATCCCGGCTTCTTTCTTTATCAAAGCCTTCGAATAGAGGGACTGCATCGACGTTGGAAACCGGATGAGGAGGGAATATATATATTGATGAATTATATTTCATTTAATGATTAAACTGCAATTACGAAAGTAAACCGTGAATAAAATTTCTGTAATAATCAACTTCTTTTTGGAAAAATTCTTTTTTAGAATTACCGGAGTTTTTTAATCCTATTTTTCGAAAAGCCAAAGTTGTTGTAGCGTTAATATATGATTTCCTAATCCTTTCATCAACCCAACCGAAATTATTTCTTCTGGTAGAACTTAATATTTCCAGATGCCTGAAGGGGAGTAAACCGTTTTGTGCTTCTTCTTTTAACTCTTTATAGATAATTTTTTTTTCATTCCGGACAGATAAGTAAAGAATAATAATAAAAATTGTTAAAGTGAGAAATATGGAAACAAATTCTAAACCGGTTTTTGATTGAAAACCAACACTAAAATTCCATACGGAATGAATAAATATTGCAAGTAATAAACCGGTTATCGTAAGAATAATTTTATGAAATAATCTTTTAAATTTGGCAAATTCTAAAAATGCACCGAAAGTTGCAGTCGCTATACAATGTATTATGCCTGAAAAGAGACTTCTGATAATTACTATTGAAACCCATTGTGATAAAGATGAACTATAAGCTATAAAGTATAAAAAATTTTCGGTCATACCAAATCCGAGACCAATAGCGCCGCCGTAAACAATTCCTTCAGTTAAATTTTCAAATCGTTTGTATGAAAGAATTATAAAAAGAAAAATGCCTTTTGTTATTTCTTCCACAAAAGGAGCGACGAGAATTGTTTCTAAATGATTAAGCTCCGGTTTATTTATGACAAAAGAAGCAACTTTTGATGAAATTAGCCAACTTCCCAAAAGAGCTAATATTATTGCGCCAATTGCTCCCCAAAAATAATTCACCAAAACCAACTTAAACGGTTCTCTGCCATACCGGTCAAATTTCCAAATGAGTATCAGGAAAAGAAACATTGGAATAACGGCTGCTGCTGCAGAGATGAGAATAGACATATTTAAAATTAAATTTAATTGTAATTATATTTGAATCGGTTTATTATAAACTAAACGAATATTGGGAAAAGATATCACAATTCAACTCCAAACAAGAATATTATTTTTATCTAAATTGAACGATTGTCGATACAACCTTAATAAGACCATGCTGTTGCGAGAGAACCTATATGATTTCGAAGCCCTCCAGGCTGCCTTGCCGGTAGGTAATCATTTATAAAATTTCCGTTTCTCGCTTGCGCTCCTTACAATGACAATCAGGAATCACTCAATTTAGGCTTTATTTGATCCATTCGATGATCTCTTTCAACGAAGGTCTTTTTCCATAAGATAATATACCTATTTTAAAAATTCTGGAAGCGAGCTTAATCGTAACAACAATGGATAAAATCATTATGATAAGTGTTATTATTATCTCGGTAATAGTCAACGAAATAATATTTAATCTTAATATCATAATTGATGGTAATGTAAAGGGTATATAAGATAATATTTGTACAAATAAAGAATTCGGATTTTCCATTACAGGAACAATCAGAGCAATAGGAATAATTAAAATTACACTTAAATAACTCGTTATCTGTTGAGCCTCCTGTTCCGAATTAACTATTGAACCGATCCCCACAAAAATTGCCGTATAAAATATAAACCCCAGTATAAAATAAACTAGTATAGGAATAAGATTGGTAAATGCATTATGCGGTATTGTGTTGGTACTTGCCGCGATCGATATTCCAATTAGTAACCAGATCAATATTTGAGTTAAACCTAGTGAACTTAATCCGAATATCTTCCCTGTTAAAAGCTCATCGGGTGAACAACTTGAAATTAAAATTTCAATAAGTTTGTTCGATTTTTCTTCAACTAAACTTCTAACGAGCATTCCACCGGAAGATAATATCATAAACATTAACAGAATGATGAAAATAAACGAAGTCAAAGCTATCATCATAATATTTGAGCCGGATTCTTCACCGCTCTTTTCTATTTTAATCGAAGTAAATTTAACATTGGTTAATACAATTTTTATTATTCCTGAATTAACACCCGCTTTTTTAAGTTTTTGAATAATTCTGACTTTATTTACCGTTCTCTGCAGTAGATTAATTTCCCGAATATTTCCAGTGTTTGATGACCTGTATTCAACTTTTAAGGAATCTGTTCCGGCATTTAAGAATAATAAATATCCCTCAATTCTGTTATCAATTACTAATTTATCAGCCGAATGTTTCAACTTAGTTAAACTTATGTTTTTTCTAAAAAGATTAATCGGAATAAACCTCGGTTGTCCATTCTTCAGCTTAATATTTCCCAATTCATTAATAAGCGTTTGCGGGAATGTATTTGAAGTATCTACAATACCTATGGCTTTTGTAGTAGTCTCACTCTTATTTGAAAATATAGTTGGTGCTATAGTGAGTCCTATTATTATTGTAGGAGTAAGAATCAGGGAAATTAAAAAAGTTTTAGTCTTCACTTTTTCTAAATACTCCCACTTTGCAACAGCAAATGTTTTCTTAAAATTCATAATGTTTTAATTCTTTTTGATAACATCAAGAAATATTTTATTTAAAGTAGGTTCAATTACGGAAAAATGGGTAACATTAATTTTATCAATGATACTCCTCAAAAAATCAGAGGGCTGTATATCTTCTTCCAGCTGTACTTCAGCATAATTACTGTAGATATTAACATTAACTACATAAGGAAAGGAACGGATAAAAGATAAATCACCTTCAAATTCAATTTTTACATTATTAGAACCAAATTGTTTTTTTATCTGAGAGATACTGCCGCTGCAAACTTCTTTACCGTTATTAATCAGAAAAATATCAGCGCATAATTTTTCTGCAGTATCCATTTGATGGGTGGAGAGCATAATTATTTTTCCCGAAACTGCAAATTCAATAAGAATATCTTTTATCTCTTGTTGATTAATAGGATCAAATCCGCTGAACGGTTCATCCAAAACTAAAATTGATGGGTTGTGCAAAATAGCAGTAATAAATTGTACTTTTTGTTGGTTCCCTTTAGAAAGCTCGATTATTCTACTATTAACATATTTTCCAATTGAAAGTTTTTTTAGCCATCGTACAGCTTCTTCTTTGGCATAACTTCTGCTCATATTTTTTAATTCGGCAAAATAGAGAATCACATCAATCACTTTACTTTTTTTATATAAACCGCGTTCTTCAGGTAAATATCCGATTTCGTTGAAAAAATTAATATCAATTGGCTTTCCACCCAAAGAAATTTTCCCTTTTGTAGGTTTGATAATATTCAACAGTATTCTGATAGTAAATATGATTTCTCGACAAGCACTTTCTAATTTAAATCAAAAAGTCGATTTAATTTTATATTTACAAGACAATATCAGTTATTACGATGCAATCAGCTTAACAGAACAAGTTAAACAAATACCTGGTGTTAAAAATGTAGAATATATTTCTAAAAACGAAGCACTCAAAGAAATCTCTAAAACCTATCCCAACACTACTAATTTCCTGCACAAATTCAATATCCAAAATCCCCTTCCACCTTCTTTATCTATCACTACTAAAAAAGCGGAAACTTTCCAAAATATTATCAATGCAATTAAAAATTCTCCCTATAAAAACGAAATTGTTATTCCTAAAAGTAGCCAAAGCCGCAATGAACAAGCTATTCTCTCTAACACCGCAATAAATCTGATTAATATCAACAATTTCGTCAATCAATTGATTTTTTGGGTCATATTTATTTTTATCATCGGTGGTTCTTTAATTATTATCAGTTCTATTCAACTCACTATTTATACCATGCGATTAGTTGGTGCCACTCCTTTCTTCATTCGTTTACCATTTTTAATTGAAGCTTCTTTTTATGCCATTTTCGCAGTAATCACCAGTTTTATTTTACTGGCTATAGCGGGATATTTCTTAGGAACAAGCAATTTTCAATATTTACAAACATTACAAAATTTCAGTTTAATTAAATTCTTTTTTCAAGAACTCTTAATAACCATTATCCTCAGCTTAATTGGCAGCTTTGTCACCGTAGATCATCATTTGAAATCAAAACTAATTAGTC
>ENA-ORDP01001614-ORDP01001614.1-marine-sediment-metagenome-genome-assembly--contig:-NODE-1614-length-12108-cov-4.083880_pt1 | contig 12108 bp, 12 predicted proteins | sample MGYA00248627_ERZ508539 | MGnify/ENA primary metagenome ERZ508539 (study PRJEB26208, sample SAMN05571518) | marine sediment metagenome | biome: deep sea; feature: Hydrothermal vent; material...
AAACAGATATCCGGCGAAGTGGCAGAGTGGCTATGCAGCGGATTGCAAATCCGTGTACCTCGGTTCGACTCCGGGCTCAGCCTCCATTACTGTTGTTAAAATTACGCGTAAATCCAATTATTTTCCCTTTTCTCGCCAACATACCTTCAACCAACCCTCCATATCGTATAGAATCCCTTCCTCACCCATGCCCGGGTGGCGAAATTGGTAGACGCAAGGGACTTAAATAAAATTGAGCACCCAGTCGGGAAACCACTGGTGTGAATGGAGTCAAATTCGGGGAAACCTCAGCGCTGAAAGGCAGTGGCAATCCCGAGCTAAGCTTGAATATCGATGCCTCACCCTGAAGCACCCTCTCCCCCAGGGAGAGGGTTAGGGTGAGGGGATCAAAAACAAGAAAGTGTAGAGACTTGACGGCTCCTGCCTAAGTTCCTGTTAACATTAGGATACGGTAAAGAGAAAGTCCAGACCACAAATGCGTTTTAAGTAAGCGCAGCAGCTAAAGCTGTAGTTGGTACGAAAATCCCTCGGAGGAAACTCCGTGCCGGTTCGATTCCGGCCCCGGGCACCATTTCCAGCCTCAAGTGACTTCTCGTAAGGCGCTAGTTTTCTATCCATTCGCGCATGAGCTGTTTAATCTGCGTCTGGTATTTATACCCATGCAACCCACACTTTTGACGGAAAGCCGCTAATAATGATTCTGGCACCTTCATACTGATGAGTTTGCTTTTGTCTTCACTCCCCTGCATCTGGCGATAGTTTTCCAGAAAAGTAAGAATTTGTTCAGGTGTTGCAGTGCGGCATTGATCAAGGTAATCGTCACTAAAATATTGAACAGGTTTCATATAAGTTTCTCCAGCGCTTTGATATCTTCAATATCCTGTGGGCGACCTGCCTGCTTTTTCATGGCGATTAAATCCGGAATACTGGCTACCTTGATAGTGAACTGACCAATCTTTCTGGTGATGGTGTTCATCGATTTCAGATCATGGGTTATGAGGATGTCGACAACTTCCAGGGGATTAACCGGATTATAAAATGACCAGGCTACGAGGTTTTTATTACTAATATATTCTTCACGAAAATCAAATATCTGATCAGCGTTGACGGGTAGACGAGGTTGCAAGTCAATGGCTAGCAGGGCCTGTTCTGCTGCTATAAATTGTGGCTTGTTGATAGTAATCACCAGATCAATATCAATGGTACCGCGAATAGCGCCGTGTAAAGCAACCGCATAGCCACCGACTATGGCGTACTTAACGTCCTTATCAGCGAATGTTTGTATAACTTTTTTGATAAACATACTTAAAAGTATATACCAGTATATACCATATTGGAAGCAAGCCTGGGTATAAGGCTAACGAGACATCTGCAAACACTCATCCCAATACGGCGTCCCCTCAAACCGTTTAACCAGAAAATCAACAAACGCCCGTACGCGTTGTGAAAGATGGCGCGTTTGTGGGTAAATCGCATAAGCATCTATCTGTTTAGGCTGGTAATCCGTGAGTAACGGAACCAATGCACCACGCTCAATCTCTTTATACACAATAAACGATGGCACAAAAATAATACCCAGGTCATCTACCGCTGCGTCTTTGAGAAACTCACCGGCACTGGCCTTTAAGTAGGGATGTATCTTTGCCTTGATAGCATTGCCTGCGGTGTCGATAAAATTCCAGACCTCAAAATCACGTATCAGACTGTACACCAGACACTGATGGTTGATTAAATCATCCGGTGTTTGCGGTGTACCCATACGCTCTAGATATGCCGGGCTGGCACACGTCACCAGTTGAATCGGTGCAAGACGACGTGCAATCAGGCTTGAATCCGGCAGTTTCGCAATACGAATGGCCAGGTCAAAGCCTTCCTGTATCAGATCGACTTCGCGGTCGTTTAAGTCCAGGTCAAATTCTATTTGCGGGTGTTCTTTTAAAAACGCATTAATCACCGGGGTCATATGCATCAGACCAAAACTGGTCGGCAGAGCCACCTTCAGGCTGCCTTTCAGGGTGCCATGGGCCTGCGAGGTAGCCAGTTCTGCCTCAAGCACATCATCCAGTATGCGTACCGATTGCTGGTAAAAGGCGCGTCCACTGTCGGTCAGGTTCATGCGCCGGGTAGTGCGGTTAAAAAGCGCGACACCCAGATGTGCTTCCAATTCCTTCAGGCGTCGGCTGACAGCTGACTTGGCCACACTTAGCCGGTCAGCGGCCGCGCTGATGCTGCCGGCCTCAACCACACGGATAAAGGTGTCCATATTCTCAAAACGGTTCATAGGCGGCCTCTTGTTTCGAATCCTATTGTTGCGATATAAAGAACAGTTATTTCATATATTAGGTATTTATTCTTACAATCGCAACCACTATGCTACATCCACAGTAGATAAAGGAGAACATCATGAGCACACAGTCAGGATTATCCAGAGTCATACCCGCGACAGAGGTTACCGAAGGGGCCGGTGTCACTGTACACCGCACGATAGGTACACCGACGCTGCGTAACCTTGATCCATTCATGATGCTGGATCACTTCAACACCGATAACCCGGATGACTATATTGCAGGCTTTCCGTCGCATCCTCATCGTGGCTTTATTACCTTCACCTACATGATTGATGGCGATATGGAGCATAAAGACAGTATGGGCAATACCGGTAACCTCGGTCCGGGCGGTGCGCAGTGGATGAAGGCAGCCAGTGGCGTCATCCATTCTGAGATGCCAAAGCAGGAAAATGGTTTAATGCGTGGATTTCAGCTATGGATCAACCTGCCTGCAGCCAACAAAATGGATACGCCTGAGTATCAGGAATACAAGGCAGATGCATTTCCGGTGGTTGAAACATCAGGCTACCGGGTCAAGGTCATCATGGGTACTTTTGCTGATGCCAGCAGTCCGATAAAAGACGAGATTACCGATGTTTCATATCTCGATGTTCAGCTTGAACCGGGTGAAAAGTTTTCGCATGATTTACCAACAGTGAACAACAGCTTCCTGTACGTATATGGAGACAGTGGCCAACTTGATGGGCAGCATGCGCCGTTGCATACACTCACAACACTGGCTAACAAAGAGGCACCCCACAACTTTGTAGCAGGTGAGCAGGGTGCACGCTTTGTGCTGGTCAGTGGCAAACCAATTAACGAACCCGTTGTTCAATACGGCCCGTTTGTGATGAACACCCGGGAAGAGATTGATCAGGCCATGCGTGACTACCAGGAAAATAATTTTGTGCGCGACCGCGCATGGGTCAACCGAAAAAAATGATTCAGGGAAGCTGAAAAATGAAAGCACCAGAAGCAACCAGTAAACAGAGGATAGAAGCAATGGGCGGAAAACTGAAAGTAGTCAAAGGTGAATTTATTCGAACCGATTCGGGTTTCAGAAACTGGGTCACTAAAGAGGGCAGCGCAGGCCCCAGCGGAGAGGGTGGTTTTGTCGCAGAACCTGACCGCTATCATCTTTATGTGTCTTATGCCTGCCCGTGGGCACATCGAACATTAATCTTTCGTGCCCTCAAAGGGCTGGAAAAGATAATTTCCGTATCGGTCGTTCACCCACTGATGCCGGCAGAAAGCTGGGTGTTTGGTGACTACCCGGGTGCCACGGTAGACCATGTTAATAATGCCCGGTATTTATATGAAAACTATCTGTTGGCCGATCCGGATTTTAATGCACTGGTCAGCGTCCCGGTACTGTGGGATAAAAAGCGCCAGACGATAGTGAACAATGAATCTTCTGAAATCATTCGTATGCTGAATACGGCATTTAACGATTATGGTAATGCCGAGCTGGATTTTTACCCGCCGGCATTACAAAAAGAAATTGATGCAATTAACGCCGTTGTTTATGATAGCGTGAACAACGGGGTTTACCGTGCTGGTTTTGCAACCACACAAAGTGCGTATGAAGATGCATTTGACAGCCTGTTTGCGACACTGGATATGCTTGAAGACAAACTGTCACAACAACGTTATCTGGTTGGCGACCAGATCACCGAAGCAGATTGGCGCCTGTTTACCACCCTGATACGATTTGATGCAGTGTACTACAGCCATTTTAAAACCAACAAAAAACGCATTATGGATTATCCCAATCTGTGGGCCTATACCCGTGAGCTATACCAGGTGCCGGGCGTGGCAGAAACAGTGAACATGGATCATATCAAGTATCACTACTTTGGCAGTCACCGCTCAATTAACCCAACCGGTATCGTACCCAAAGGGCCGGATATTGATTTCATGCAGCCGCATAGGCGGGAACATGTATCATAAACTTATTCTCTCTTCCCAGGGAGAGAGGAAGTAAAACCACTGGTTCCCACGCTCTGCGTGGGAATCCATACAGCGCTTCACCAGAGGTAATATGCATTCCCACGCAGAGCGTGGGAACGAGGGTAAATTAATACACGGCATCAAAATACATTATTAAGCTTTTATCAAAAGGAGAACATCATGTCAGAACCCGTATCCCCACAAAATGCACCGTATCAGGTCGACGTCGAAGAAGGAAAAACCTATTACTGGTGTTCCTGTGGCCGAAGTAAAAGCCAGCCGTTTTGTGATGGCTCACATAAAGAAACCGGTTTCGAGCCAACAGCCTTTACAGCAGAAAAAACTGAATCGGTTTATTTGTGCGGCTGCAAAAAAACCGCTAACGCACCTTTTTGTGATGGGACGCATAACAAATAAACCTGATGGCTGGTTTGCTACTGGTTCCCGCGCTCCGCGTGGGAACGCGGCCCACCCTCAATAACAGTTTGTTACGTAGCCAGCTCCAGACTCCAGCGATTAAACTTGCCAACATCCTTCCCCAGTAAATCGGCTACACGTAATTGCCAGTTACCCTGTATCGATTCACTGATCAAACCGGCTAATGCAAGATTGGCAACAGAATCGTAAGTCCTGATCAGATTATCATCACCGGCACCGGACTGGTTATGCAGCACTACCTGTTGGCCAGACGGCGCGGTCAGTTCCACACGAAGATCACCGATATAGGTGTGCGTGATGTCGACGCTAACAATCAGGCTCTGTGCATTTCCTGCCTGGGCGATGTTTATAATGCTGCTTACGCCTGCAGGGTCGTTGTCCGGAATGGCAATTCCGGGCGATTCCTTACCCTGTACCACTTGTGTGGATGCCTGCAGATCCATCTCGAGTTCCCAGCGGCGCAATATGCCGGTATCAATGGGCGCGCGGTCGGCGATATTCAGGGTCCAGTCACCCTGGGCAGATTCGCCTATCAGTGTTTGCAGTGCCGGCACATCATCACTACTGTATGTGGTGATCAGGTTTTGTGTATTGCTGCCTGCTCGTTTGTGCAGCACAACTTCGGTCCCGTCAGGTGCGACCAGACTTACTTGCAGGTCACCGATATAAGTATGCTGAATATCGATAGCTACCGTTAACTGTGTAATTCGTCCGGCTTGCGTTACCTGCAGTGTGCTGCTTACCCCTGCCTGCTGATTGTCCGGGATCGCCAGGTCTGGTGCGACAGACACTTGTACATCGGGTGTCTCTATTGGTGGAATGGGGGTCGGAGTGGGGCCCGGCATATTGAAGTCGGCTACGATGCCGGTAACCGATGCGCCATTGGACTGTGCATTAACCCCCATGCCGAATTGAGCGAAGGCCTGCCAACAGCCGTTACGATTAGTTTCATAATCAGCAAGAGACATTTGCCCCGCATCGCGCTTGTCGTTAAGTGCTTCAAGAATTGCATCACGTGCATCCAGAAAACCCGGGTTGGCCGACATAAGCTTCAACGCATCAACAACGAGTTGTGCGCCCAGTTCTTTTCCGATATTTCGGTTCATTTCCAGCAGCGTAGCGCACCAGATCTCACCCAGGGGGTGCGGCCAGCGTCGGCCGTTAGTCTGAAAACCGGTGTAGCGACCATTGCCAAGATTACCGAAATTATCGGGAAAATTACTGTCATAGGGAAAATCGCGAATACCGTTCGGTCTGTTGGTAACCCAGTCGCCAACCACAATCTTGTCATTGATGGTAGAGCCAAAATAATCGCTCCAGCCTTCGCCCATGCCACCGCTTTGTATGCTTTCAAGTGCGCGCGCATCGGCAGGGCCGCCCACCAGGCGGTTGGTTACGCCGTGGGTAAACTCATGAAACACCACACTGGAATCAAATGCGGTGTGGCGCCCGGTAGAGGTTACCAGCCCCATGTTCATAATCGGGCGAGCACCGTCTACAGGCGTAGCCATGTTGGCGGTACCATTGACAGCCCCACTGTGAGCGCGCGCATCTACACGATCCCTCGGCTGTCCACCACGGCCCAGGTTGTCACTCTGGAAATTACCGTCGGCCTCACGAAATCCAAGCAGATAAAAATAGTCGTGCATCACACAACTGAAATAGAAGATGTTCAACACTTTTTGCTCGTCACCGGTCGGGTCGGCGGGGTCAAATACAATCGTACCGTTGTCATTGTTACCGGCTATCGAAGGGCCGCTGACACCCAGATGAGCCTCGACGTTGTTTCCTTCTGTTAGATCGCTCGCGACCCAGTCATCAGGAAAGGTTCCGGGTAGATCGTTAGGCAGCGGCAGGCCGTAGTCGGTCATCTGCCTTGGGAAATCTGTCATCTGTCTGCCTTCGCTTCCATCAATACGAAATACGGAACCGCGTGCGGCAATATGTTGCACGGTCTGGCGACAGTAGAGAATGGACCCGTCCTGCGCGTCAACCAGCGTGCGGTATTGTTCGCTATAACCCGGGTGGGTAATCATCACCTCCCACGCCAGATGCAGTTTGTCGTCCAGCGGAAACCACACCAGGCTGGCTTTTATCGCACCTTCAAACGGACCGGCCTCAAGCACCGTCGCCTGGTCAGGCTTTTCGATATAGGCGGCAATGACTTTTGGTTCAAAATCCTTCAGGTCAATACTGGCGAACGACATCGGTTCACCAAACTCGTCTCTTACATCACCCTGTGTTTCCTGTTCATCGGGTGCTGCAACATGTTGTGCGGCAACCAGTACCGCTTCCTGTACGGTCATTCGGTTTGCTGTGGTGGGTTCGTGATCAATGGTTATACTGCTACCCACTGTTTCCTTTATCCCGCCGGCCGGGGTATAGCGCACGGTTTCAGTTGCACAAAAAACCGGAATACTGTGGTACAACTGATGCAGATGCACCGCAACGGCACCACTACTGGTACGCTGGTAGTCAGGGTCGGCAGCATACTCGGCAGGTTGTGTTGCCACCAGCCCCAGCGCGCCACGAATACCCCGCACATGGTCAAGCGCGCGTTCTACATAGTTACCGGGTTCAGAGGGTGCATACTGTGAACGAATATGAGCAGGATTGCCGGTGCTCGCGTCGAAGCGTGCAATGCGGATGCGGTGCCGTCCGGGCAGCGAATCCGACAGTGTCGCTGCCGTGGCGTTAAGCACGTTCTCGCGTGTGTTGTTGATTTTGCTTCGGCTGAAGTCCCTGCGGTCTAACTCTCTACTCATGATGAATCCCTCCAATAGTTCAGACAGTCGCTATGTGATACGAGCAATCATAGAACAGAGTTTCTGACGTGCGCCACATGCACAACCCGCATAAGCGCAACTGTTCTGATTAGTATAATTTTAGCACATGGGGGGATCTTCGTTCCTGCGGGGAGGGTGAATTCCTTACTTGATATTGGGTAATTTGCACTTGAGAAACGGTTGCAGTATTAAGCCTGATGAAGGGTTTGGGATATCGGTAATTGGTGTAGGCATTCCCACGCGGAGCGTGGGAACCCATACACAATCTAATTAACACCCACCACCTTCCAGCTATCATCCGGATCAAAAGTTACCATCGATGAATCTACCTCGGCAGTCGCCTCACCCAGGTCTTTCTCGAAAATAGTCCCTTCATGGTTCATTACAAAGGTCATCACACCCGATTGACCGTACTCATCCGGCCAAGCTACAATCGCAAAGCCCGCGATCATACTGTCACCGACGATGTACTCATAACTGCCGCCTTTTGCATTGGGGCCCTGTGAAGTCAGTATATGAAAATGATAACCCCTGAACGGCGCATCATCACTTTCACGGGCCGATAGATATTCGCCGGCCTCGGTTACAAAACTTTGCAGCGGACTGATATCCTGTTCACTGACACCCTCCGCAGAATCCCAGAACAGACCATCGTGCTGACCGGGTGTGCTGCTGAACTTTCGGGCATACTCAAGTACACCATCGTCGTTCCTGTCTACAGATGCATACTTTATCTGGGCATCCAGCACCGATTTCATGGTATTGATCGCAGCCAGCTCATTTGCACCCACACGACGATTAATAATCTCTTCTATCCCGGCGCGGGTATCAAACCGCCATCCGGCATCCTCTTTTATCAGCGGGATGGGGAAGGGCCATTCGTTATTGCCGACAATCAAGGTTAGCAACCCGGTAAGCGATGTTTGCAGTTTATGAGCTTCCTGGTAAGCTTCGTAGAATTTTGCACGCTGCACTTTTTCAGAAGCCTTGTCGTCAGTCATCAGCAGGTCTTTGTATTTCTGTCCAAAAATAGTGAGCAAGGCACTATCATCATTCTCTCTGGCAGCTGTTATTAACGCATCAACGGCCTGTTCTGGTGTGTCATAGGAACGTTGTGATGAAGTAACTGATGTTACTGGCTTGTTAGTAATTTCTGCGGTTTCTGGTCCGCTGTCACACGCAGTTAGCAACAGCGCGAGCAGGGCGCCAGAAACACCCATCGCCAATTGTTTACCAAAATTCTTGTAATCAGGCTGAGACATAGTTAAGTCCTCGTTCATAAAATATTCTTGTTCTAACTTTCTTTAATTAACGTCTGCCCCGGCCACCACCACGGCCGCCGCCACCCCGGCTACTAAAGCCGCGGCTACTGTTAACGCGCGCTCTGCTGCCACTGGATCTTGCGCCACCGAAGGAACTGGGACGGTTACCTAACCTGGATGAAGAGCGACTTGAAGGTCGGCCCTGAGTCGATGGTCGCGAAGCGGAGCGTTTGCCGGCATCGGGCCGTGATGCGGGTCTGTTAGCAGGTCTATTGGCATTACCCGTACCGGCCCGGTTCGCCGGCCGATTGGTGCCACGGCCAGCTGGCAAGCCCCTGGCCTGGCGTTTTGCCGTATCGCGGCGAGCATTGTACTGCGTTCTGGCCCGTTTGCTGGGTTTCCAGGCACCGCCACCCCTGTTGACTGTGCGGTTCCGGTTGACTGTGCGGTTACTGTTATACGAGCGGTGTACATTATGACCACCCCAGCCCATATGGCTATAACCCCAGTGACCGTTATGAATAGCAGCGCCAACAAACAGTCCAAGCGTAAAACTGACAAACGGGTCTGGATAACTGTAGGCCACCACAGTAGTCGTAGTGGAAGGCACATAATAAGTAGTGGGTACATAAATAATCTCAGGCTCGGCCTGAACAATGGTCACCACCTCTTTCTCGACAACCACCACCTGTTTCTCATTCGATTCCAGCTTGCCAGCCGCCTTGGCCGCCTTACGTACCCGCTGAACCGCATCCATCACATCACCTTGCTGTGCAAACACCGCATCGCCCAGCTCTACCGTCCACGACAGCTTGTCATTCATCATCTCCAGTACCGGCGGCACCTCAAGCAATGCGATAATCGACTGGTCCCAGCCCTTGTCGGGCACCTCGGTAACCTTGCCGCCCTGTTCCTTTAAATAACGGGCCGCCTCAACAATCTCCAGCGGCAGGGTAGAGGCAGGCAGAACCTGCGCAATCAGCGCATCCGGGTACAGCGCAATCGGTGCTACCAGATTATCCAGCTCCTCGGCAGACAGCTTCTTGGCCGGCGGTCCATCTGCCGCATCAGCGGGCGGCGCCGTATCGGCCTGAATCGGCCCGGCATACAGCAAAATCAGTGATAGATAGATCAGAAAGCGGGGGATACCAACTGTGTAATTTTTATACATTTCCATCTCCGGCGGAATGAAATCCTGCAACGAATATAACATAAGGCACTGCAATTAAAACCGTTAACACCCTCTGCCTCCCCACCCCTATACTACCCCCATGCAATTCCCCACCTTCGCAACCCTCTTCCTGCTGGCCATGGCCCTGATGAACCTCTACATCTGGCGCCGCTTCCTGCGCCACATCTCCCACGCCAAAGCGCGCTACCTGATGATCATCCCCATCCTGCTCATGGCAGGAGACATCTTCTTCATACTAGAAATAGTCACCCGCATCATCCCGGATTCACCCGCACTGTATGTCATCACCAGCAGCTTCGTCGGCTTCACCTTCATGCTGTTTGTCATAGCCATTGTTTACGACACAACCATCACCGTGTCGAAACGTGTACCGGTCAACCAGCAACGCCGCCGGGTACTAAAGCTGATCTTCGATGTCACCATGCTGGTAGCCGCGTTCGCATACCTGTTACGCGGCTTCAGCCAGGGCATCAAATTTCCGGAAACCAACCGCGTACAGGTCAAAATAAAGAACTTCCCGCGTAAACAGCTCAACCTCGTACAGCTATCCGACATCCACGTAGGCCGCACCATCAAACGCGACTTTATCGAACAACTGGTAGCACAGACCAACCAGCTAAACCCGGATATAGTCGTGATCACCGGCGACCTGGTCGATTTACCCGTCAGCGAAATCGAATACGACCTGTACCCGTTAAAAAACCTGAACGCACCCACCTACTTTATACTGGGCAACCACGAATACTTCCACGGCCCCGGCGAAGCCATCGCCTACATCAGAGAACTGGGCATCACCCCGTTATTGAACGAACACATAGTAATAGGAGAGGGCGACCAACAGTTCAACCTGGTAGGCCTGACAGACCTGGTCGGTGCCCGCACAGGCCTCTATCCCCCCGACACCGCCAATGCCTTCGCCGGCTGCGACCAGAACAAAAGCACCATCGTACTGGCCCATCAACCCAAAATGATCACCGAAATGAACGGCAAGCGCTTCGACCTGATGCTAAGCGGCCACACCCACGGCGGACAGATCTTCCCGTTTGGCTTTCTGGTGATGGCCGCGCAGCCCTATCTGGCCGGTTTGCATGCCCACACACCAGAACAACAGATATTCGTCAGCCGCGGAGCAGGGTACTGGGGCCCACCCTTACGCTTCCTGGCACCCAGTGAAATAAGCCAGCTAATCATCCAACCTGCATAGTACCCTTAACACTCTCTCCCTCCGGGAGACGACTACACGGATGTAGTCGGTAGAGTCACGCAGGAGCAGTTACCGAGGGCTGGGGTGAGGGAATAAAAAGCGTTGCGCAGCAACACAACACCACAGTCATCGCGAGGTGCCTCGACCCGCAGGGTGAGGTATGCATAATGAAACTCGTAGAGGTTCTATGCTCTATGAAGCAATCTCCTGAGGTGGGCAATCTAATGTAAGCCCAGGGTTAACATTATTTCGTATGCCAGCAGGCTACTCGTAAACGTCTTTACGATGGCCAACGCGCAGCACCAGAACAATCAGATCGATGTCTTCAATATGACAAACCATGCGGTAGTTGCGAATACGGTAACGCCACAGGCCCGCTAACTCACGCGAAAGTGGCTTGCCAAAACGGTGTGGATCATCTTCAGTGGCAATGCGTTCTCGGAAATAGCGAAGAATATCCTGTTGGGCTTGTCGGTCAAGTTTGCGCAGTTCTTTAACAGCAGCGGCATCCCACTCAACCGTCCAGGTCAAGATCTTGCTCCAGTTCTTCTAGCGTCCAGCGCTTGCCGGGGTTCTCTAAACGATGGATGGCCAGATACTTGTCTTCGATCTCGTCCAGGTGCGAAAGAATCGCTTCTTTGGCATAAAAGGTCTTGGTGCGACCGGTTTTGGCAGCCAGATCGGTCAGGCGCTTTTCAATCTCTTCTGGTAATCGAATTGCCAGCATAATTAAACCCCCAGTGCTATACGTGTATTACATGTATAGCATAGCAAGGTAATTTGTTCAATGCCAGACAAACAAGTAAAGATGTTCCCGCTGTGCTACCCGCTTCATAAAAGGCCTGACCCACCCCGCATCAATATATCCATGCCACCAGCGATGCGGTACATTCTTCACCACATATATGGTCTCCTCCCGTCTTGCAAGATATTGTATAGTCGATGTCAG
>ENA-ORDP01001615-ORDP01001615.1-marine-sediment-metagenome-genome-assembly--contig:-NODE-1615-length-12083-cov-3.370635_pt1 | contig 12083 bp, 10 predicted proteins | sample MGYA00248627_ERZ508539 | MGnify/ENA primary metagenome ERZ508539 (study PRJEB26208, sample SAMN05571518) | marine sediment metagenome | biome: deep sea; feature: Hydrothermal vent; material...
AGACTTCTGCTTGACCGAGTTCCTTTTTCATCTTGTCTGTGAGATCACTTAACCAGCCCAAAGGGGTCTCCATACGGCCACTCTTCGACGACCAGCTTACTTATAGCAATGTGTTAACTCAGTTAAAATATCTCAATGAGGGGCATATCGGGTGAGTCAGGATTGACCTCAAGCTTCTCTTTCACACAATCAGGATGAAGATCAGTATACTCCAAAGGGATTTGTCCAATAAGAATCTGAGTTCCTCTGTTCTCTACAACACACATCACAGTTGCTTCTCTGCCATGGTCCATAAACGTAATCCTCACTCCATCAGCGATTTTCTTCTTTTTCTTTGAGCCATCCGCATAATTGGCGGTCACTTCCTTCACAATTTCCAGGCCAAGCTGATCAACAATCTCCTCTGGCAGACAGAGATAGGTGGCCCCTGTATCCACAAGCCCCTCTGTAACAATAGATCTCACCTTATCTTTAGTAATATATCCCTTTTCAAGCATGACAAGATCATCTTTGTTTGTCAATTTAATTTTACTGATCACTTTTCCCATAAGACACCCCTCGAAACTCAGTGTCATAAATATAAATAATACAAAGGGATAGGTCAAGTCGTATGATGACAAATGACAAAGACAAAATCTCTCACCTTTTCCCCAACACGTAATCTAGGGCAGACCTTTGTCTCTGCCCTGTGGAAAGAAAGCACATCGGTTCGCTCCCACTCAGTCCCTCATAAAGATCACGGCCACACCGCCACTCCAAAAGCCAGACTAACCCACCCAAATACCAAATAGACCGCCAAACGGTGTTACACCCCCGTTATAAGTGACCTGATTGGTCCCTATCATGTCATCAAAGCGGTAGACTGTGGTGTTACCATTGTCACTGACGTAAATCCGGCCGCTGGAATCCAAATAAACACCTCTTGGATTGACAAACGGTGTTCCACCCCCACCATAAGTGATCTGGTTGGTCCCGGACATGTCATCAAAGCGATAGACCAAGTTGGTATTATCATCAGTGACGTAGATCCGTGCGCTGGAGTCCACAAAAACACCCCTTGGAACGATAAACGATGTTCCACCACCAGCATAAGTGACCTGACCTGATCCTGAGAACAGCAACCGAGAACCTTGATCCTTAAAGAACCACCATCACAGTATTGCTGGGCGTGCTGGATCCGGTGTTATTCTTGGCGATCACACGATACTCAAGCTCTCTACTCCTCGTCTGACTCATCAGATTGATCTCGCTTTGCATGGCTGAACTTATCAATCTCCATCCAGAAAAACTGCCGTCGTCTCGTTTGTCCCGTCTCTCAACGTCATAGACTCTGGTGCTCCCACCTGTCCCTCTAGCTGGACCTTTCCAATCCAAGAATACAGTACCCGCTCCCTGGATCACCGCTTCCAGATTTCTGGGCTGACCGGGTGATTGAGATGTGGGATCCGCCTTGGGCCCCCAGCCAATGTATCCCAGTTTCACAGGATCATTTGATGTGGAGACTTCTGCTTGACCGAGTTCCTTTTTCATCTTGTCTGTGAGATCACTTAACCCATCATCCTTGGCTTCTGTGGCGAGTTGAGCCTGAGCTTGAAGATCTAATTGAGTATCTTTCCGGGTTTGGTAGGACGTTCTGAGTGATAATAATCCCGGTTGATCATTATTTGGGAAATCAGCAGCATGACTTGTTAATCCAGCTAATATCTCGTCACAGAGCTGGATGACATCTGCTTCTTTGCTTGGAAATCTGGCCATAATGGACCCTCCTTTAATTTAATTTATTATTATTTAATGATTTAATCCATTATAAAGGCTTTTTAGAAAATGATTTTTCTAATTCAAAATTTGGTTTTTTAAACTTAAAATAAAGATTTCCTAATTAAGAATTCCATTTTCTTAACTAAGAATTTCATTTTTTAAATTAAGAATTTGGATTTCTTAATCAAGATTTTGATTTTGTTCATTAAGAAATTCATTTTGTTCATCAAGTTTTTCATTTTCCAGATTAAGAATTTGCTTTTTAAAAATCACTATTTTGTCCTTTCACTCATAGCCTGAAAAAACCAACTGAGAACAAAAAGAATCATTTGTTCATCCAATCATCTCTTGCTATTCCTGCTTTTCTGAGTATTTCCATTAACAAACCAACGCTTAGATCTTTCTTTTTGTGGGGGTTTGGAATGGGTACTTTCTGCTTATCCTTCTTCATGTATAAGTGCTTTCCACCATCTTTTGGACCTTCAAAACCAAATTGTCTAAGTTTTTTTACAAGCTTATTAAAAGAAATAGGATTTAATTTAGCCATTATGACACAATTTCTGTTCCCTTGATTTCTTTGATCTCAAAATCTCCAAGTTTAGGAAAAGGATCATTTTCCTTAATTCCCAACATTATCCATCCTTCTATCACTTCTTTAAGAGTGTCTCTACACTCCTCAAGGGTCTTGCCCACAGCCCAAACTCCCTCTAGTTCCTCAACTTCACCATAATAAGGGTCTTCGTCTTCGATCATTTCGTATTTAGCTCTTCTAAGGGCTTCTTCAATATATTCTGTTAACATTTCACTCTCCTAAAAAGGATATGGGAATAAATAACATTCTTCCTAAGGAAAGTCAATCAATTTTTCACTTAAAACGCATCCCTCACCTAACCAGCCCAAAAAGGTCTCCTCACTTCCTCACTTTACTCCATGACAACTTATTGCTTTTTTCCCCTACTGACAGGGAACCGATATGCCATACTTTTTAGAGAGATAGGACTCAACTCCCAGCCTGTCAGCATTACTTATTGGATTGTTGTAGATTATGATTTCTGCTATGTCACCGTTTAAATAATTTGTTGAAGAACCTGAAAATTTACCTAAAGTCGGTGGCGGTCCAGTCGTCCAAGTGGTTGTTGTATTATAACCTGCATTTGAAGCACTTAGCATGGCACCATTATAATACACATTTATTGATGTCCCAATAACTATATTTGTACCAATAAAATAAGATAAAGTTGATCCATTTACTTGACTTATCCAATTTAAGCTCGTATCCTTAATCGCAAACTCGTAACCCAAACCAAATCTATACCAAATAGTTATTTCTCTATCATATAGAACACCTCCATAATCATGAAAAAATCTTTGAGAGGCACCACTAGCACTTTTGCCTACTATAATTAAAGTTGGCTGACTGGAGTTCATAAACTCAGGCATAGTCATGAAATCATTAGTCCCATCAAACCGCACCACAGCCTGATTGTTCAAAGTTGGTTCTGAAGCAATGAAAGCAGGTTGAGAAGATCCTGTTCCCTGTGTAGCATTGTTCCCGTTACCAGACTGATCAGCCCAATTACTTACACCTGTTGCAGTAGTAATCCCAGCATCTGCTTTGAGCCATAGTTTCAGTCCTGATATAGCATCAGGTTGAATCGGTTCACACAGAGTGTCCCAGAGCTCGTGGCGGTCTATACAGCCTGAGAGTAATAGCCCTCCAGCAGTGAGAGCCGTGTTTTTAATAAAATCTCTTCGTTTCATGTTGCCTCCTTTATAATATCAGACAGGAATGTCTGATCTACTATTATGTACACGGGTAGAACAGACATTCCTGTCTGTTCTACTCCCCTGCCATCAATTATTAAAAGCGATAAGTCACTCCCAGACTGGGGATCAGATAATAATCAAAATTACCAAACCGATGCTCCTTGACATCCTGAGCAATGAAAAATGTGCCCTCTAAAACAATCATCCAGTCTTTCCCTATCGTGTAGTCCAATTCTATAGAAGGTTTCAAGAGAATAGCCCCTCCAAACCCACTCTTCAAATTGGGGATATTCGTTTCTGAGTAAAATATCATGTAGCCAAGGCCTATTTTGGGATGAAAGAGAAAATCTCCACCTAATTTAATGTCCCACACAAGGGATAAGGTGACAGGCATCACGTGTTCCGTGATGCTGTCTATGAATGTATCCTTTGATCGATAAGCAAAATAACCCAATTCCAGTTCCCAGAAAGCTGTTTTACTGTTATAGAAGTTCTGTTTATAGGTGATACCGAAATAGGGCAGCTTGAAAGCTGTCTTCCCCCCGATGTGACCAAGGATAACAGGAAAACCTCCTTTTAGACCCACCGTTTTGGAGTATTTATAAGGGATAGGTTTGGGCATCGACTTAAATACCGATTTGGGTCTTTTGCTTTCCCCTGCAATAAAGTTTTGGGTGAGTTTGTTGAGTTCCTTTTGTCCCAAGAGGTTTTCACCTTTATATTTGTATAGAACCTTTCCCGTTTCAACATCCACCACGTAGATGCTAAGTATAACCTCATCCCCCCGCTTTTTATAAGTTCCATAGATGACAACAACAGCTCCCAACTCCCGTGCAATGGACAGGGCGTTCTTTTTTTCTTTGAGATCAGTATTTACGAACTTTCTTCTTTCCATCACCTCAAGAAAACGACTTCTTGGAAGGATATTAAAATCCCTTATATTCAGTAAATTGTCCTTCATGATCTCTGGAATACGTTTTGAGAGATAGGGATAATTGCTGACACCCGATTGATCAGCCAGGTCCAGGATCAATAGTTTGGAAGGATCGGTGGGTGGTAGGTTTGGGATTTTCTCAATAGTATTGTAGTGCTTATTGATGAAAAGATCCAATGCGACATAAACTTCTGTCACAGGCTTACTTGTATGAATTAAAACAATCCGCTCCTCTTTGACAGAGAGGACTTGTATCTGGACTTCAAGTTTCCCATCTGTGACACGGTAAGAAGTCATCATCACCAGATCGGCTTTTAGGGTCCAGCCTAATTTGATGACCTTTTGAGGGTCCTGGAAGTCCTCTTTTGTGATCTTAGCTTTTTTCATAGCTTTACGTAATTCTTTACGGGTATAGAAATAGTAGCTATTCTTCGAGTTAAAATCTCCCATAACCCGCTCGGACTCCAACTGGGTCTTGAGGATTTTGGGGATGGCTTTGGAGAGAGAGCCAGGGCTTTTTTCGGTGGACAGATCAGTCCTGTCAAGGATGAGTATTTTCTTCTTAGGCTGAACCAGTGTCTCTTTCGGTTTGGAGGGTTTTAATTTGTATTGAGACCGTCCCAGACTGGGGGAAAGCAGAATGCAAAGGATGAACACCACTGTAGAGACGCATGGCAATGCGTCTCTACAGATAATATTTCGGGTGGGGTGGGGTAACTGTTCGCTATTTAATAAATTAGAAACCATCATCATGTCTTTCCGCAGGGGTGTTTTCTTAAATATACTGTAAATGATAAGTGAATACAAGTCTTTTTCTTAGTTAGGATATATAGCAAATTTGTTATACAATAAGCAATGGAGCTAAGTCATTGATCATGAAGTGACTCCAGTAAACATACGCTATTGGGCAAACCTGTCAAGAGCAGTTAATTCAACCAAGCCTTTTCTACACAGGAAAAATCACTGATCTCATTAAGAAGATCCTCTGTGGCAGTGACATTAAACTCATTTCCCGCTTTGACAGTCAGGGATTTGGCTCCTCTTTCGGGAGGGAAGTGAATGAAAATCGGGGACTGACCCTCGTGATCCTTAAAAAACTGCTTTAATTGGTCTAAATCCTGGGGGTCTCTTTGATCTATAAAATCCTCTTTGATCTGGATATGGACTCTCTGGTTCTGTGGAAGAGTATTTGAAACATCGGTCGGCTGTACTTTTTTCTTGAATAATGGAGTCTCTCTGGACTGAACCTCTCCCCTGGGCTTTGCGAGATGGCTTTCATCCGCCTCATCTATTGGGAGCACTTTGTCAGCAATGATTTTAACCTTTGGCTCAACACTTTCCAATCTTCCTCTAATAAAAAGAATGGAGTCAATATTAAGGTGAGCCTTGGCATCACTAAAACATTTTTTGAATAAAAGAACTTCACACATGCCTGTGAGACCTTCAAGGGCAATAGCTCCCCACTCAGCACCTTTTTTCGATATTCTATATTGCGCATCCTGGACCAGTCCACAGATTGCCACCTGACTCCCTTCCTTTAAGTCTTTGAGTTCTGAAATCCTGTTTAGATTGAGGTGAGCTATCTTCCCACGATACTTTCCCAGAGGGTGTCCTGAGAGATAAAAGCCGAGGACTTCCTTCTCATACGCCAATCGCTCCCGTTCAGACCAATCATCTTCTGGGCTGAGAATGATTAAGGGCTTAATGGTAGGCGTTTCGTCCTCTCCAAAAAGAGATATCTGGTTGCTATTCTTGTCTGCCTGGGCTGATTGGCCAAAGTCCAATGCCTGATCGATGAGTTTATGTTGGCTCGGCCGATTGAGATTAAAGCCATCGCAGGCCCCTGATTTGATAAGGCATTCCAGCACTTTCTTGTTGACAACTCTGAGATCCACCTTCTCACACAAGTCATAAAGCGTTTCAAAGGGTCCCAAAGCGATACGGGACTCAATAATGGATTGGACGGCTGTTGAACCCACATTTTTGATCGCTGAGAGGCCAAAACGTATCTTGTTATCCTCTATGGCAAAATCAACCATACTATGATTGATAGAGGGGGGGAGGATATTAATACCCATTGTCTTTGATTCAGCCACATATTCAACAATCTTGTCCGTATTGTCTTTATCACAGGATAGGAGAGCCGCCATATACTCAATGGGATAGTTCGCCTTAAGGAAGGCCGTTTGATAAGTGATGAGGGCATAAGCGGCACTATGGGACTTGTTAAATCCATATTCACCAAACTCTGCCATCTGGTCATAAAGGATTTCAGCGAAATGTTGATCAATATCCCTTTCCACAGCCCCTTCCACAAAGAGAGCTTTCAGGCTGTTCATCTTATCCTTAAGCTTTTTCCCCATAGCCTTACGAAGTTCATCCGCTTTGCCCATACTAAAGCCGCCTATAGCCCGTGCGATCTCCATCACCTGCTCCTGATAGACCACAACACCATAGGTTTCTTCCAATATATCTTTCAGTAAAGGATGCTGATACTTTATCTTCTCAGGATTCCGTTTACGCTGAATAAACTTCTCCGCCATCCCGGAATTCAGTGGCCCAGGGCGGTATAAGGCGTTGAGGGCAATAATATCCTCAAATGCCTCAGGTTTCAGATTGCTCATCATCTCTTGCATACCGGAGCTTTCCAACTGGAAAATGCCGAGGGAGGCACCTGATTGGAGGAGTTTGTAGACCTTTGTGTCATCCAGTGGGATATGATCTATGTTCAGTTTTTCGTGAGTCCTGCTTTCGATAAGCTCCAGGCACTTCTGGATCACGGACAAGTTCCTTAAACCCAGGAAATCCATCTTCAGAAGGCCGCATTCCTCTAGATAACTTCCCTCAAATTGGGTGGAGATGCTCTTTGTTTTGGAGTCCGCATAGAGTGGAACAAGGTTCGATAGATTCTCTGAGCCAATCACAATCCCGGCCGCATGGGTTCCGGCGTGTCGGTTCATGCCTTCCAGCTTTTGGGCAAGATGAAATAACTTCTGATAGTTTCCTGAACCATCGATCAGAGCTTTAAGATCCGGGACGTTCTTGTATGCGTCCTTCAGCGTGACACCTGGGCCTCCCGGGATGAGCTTGGCGATACGGTCCACTTCATTCAAAGGGATATTCAGGACTCGCCCCACATCACGGATCACTCCTCTCGCCTTCAAGGCACCGAATGTGATGATCCCGGCCACTTTTTCCTTTCCATAACGCTCGATCACATAATTGATCACCTGATCTCGTTTCCCATCCTCGAAGTCCGTGTCAATATCCGGCATGGATATCCGTTCAGGATTGAGAAAACGCTCAAAGATAAGATGATATTTCAAGGGATCCAGATTGGTAATTCCCAGAGTATAAGCCACCAAGGATCCCACAGCACTCCCTCTCCCCGGCCCAACCGCTATATCATGGGATCTGGCATATTTTATAAAGTCCCAGACAATAAGAAAATACCCCGCAAAGCCCATCTGACAAATGATACCCAATTCATAATCCAGACGCTTTTGGGTCTTAGGGGTAATATCAGCATATCGATTGGTCAATCCCTTGCTACAAAGATGATGAAGATAGGTATCCGCATTATATCCCTCTGGAACGTCTATCTCAGGAAGGTTCGATTTAAACTTCAGCTCCAGATCGCACATCTCTGCAATACGTAGGGTGTTATCGAGGGCTTCTTCATTGTCAGGAAAGGCTTTTAGCATCTCATCACAGGTCTTGAAGTAGAACTGATCCCCATAGTAACGTTTTCTTTTTTCGTCCGTCACCTTGGATTGCGTCCCAATACAGAGTAGAATGTCGTGGGCTTCCTGATCTTCCTGATTCAAGTAGTGAACGTCATTGGTGACGATGAGAGGGAAATGATACTCTTTGGATAAGGTATTAAGGACTTCATTGACCTGGTGTTGCTTTTCAATGCCATGATTTTGAAGTTCCAGGAAGAAATACTCTTTTCCAAAGATCTCCTGGTACTCATGAATCACCCTGATGACTCTCTCACCATCGCCTTTCAGGATAGCGTGAGGAATTTCCCCTCCCAAACAGGCGGTAAGGCATATTAGCCCCTCAGAGTACTCTCTCAGAGCTTGTTTATCGACACGAGGTTTATAGTAAAAGCCATCCGTATAAGCCATGGAGGCCAGTTGCAATAAGTTTTGGTATCCCTTGAAGTTACGAGCGAGGACAATGAGGTGATGATAGTTTTTCTCTCCCCTTGGAATCGCCCTGTCTTTGTGTGGGCCGTTACTTACGTATAATTCACAGCCGATAATGGGTTTAACACCCTTCTTTTTGGCCTCTTTATAGAATTCGATGGCCCCAAAAAGATTCCCATGATCGGTGAGGGCTAAGGCGGGCATCTCCAATTGACTGGCCTTTTCAACCAGACTCTTAACGGTAACAGCTGCGTCTAAAAGGGAATAATGGGAATGGGTATGAAGGTGAACAAAGTTTTTCATTTTTAAGGGCCCGCACTATGACTGAATACTTAATAAAGTACAATATTATTCAATGGATCGTCAAGAGGAGGGCCAAAATTGATATCTTTATCTCATGGGCCCCACAAATCTTCAAGACGCTTCTTGATAGCTTTTTCATGGCCCAGATCGCCAGGCTCATAAAACACTTCACCTTGAATCGAGTCGGGGAGATAGGACTCATATACAAAATGCCCTTCGTGATCATGAGGGTACTGATAGCCTTTGCCATGTCCCATTTGTTTCATCAGCTTTGTGGGTGCGTTTCTTAGATGCATGGGGACGTCATAACCCTTTTCCTTAATGGTTTTCATCGCTTTCTTGATGGCAATATAACTGGCATTACTTTTGGGAGCACACGCTAGATAGCTAACCGTTTGAGACAGTATGATCCTTGCTTCAGGCATCCCAATATTTTGGATCGCTGTGAGGCAAGAGACACTGAGGACTAAGGCTTGAGGATCAGCATTTCCAATATCCTCTGAGGCCAGGACTATCATTCTTCGGCCGATGAACTCAATGTCTTCCCCCCCCTCCAGCATGATGGCCAGGTAGTACAAAGCGGCTTGGGGATCACTTCCCCTCATACTCTTTATGAATGCCGAGATCACGTCATAATGGAAATCTCCCTTTTTATCATAGAGTATAGCTTTCTTCTGGGTTGCTTGCTGAACATGATCTTTGCTGATGGCGACGATGGATCCTTCCTCTTCAGCCATTTCTACAGAGCTTTCCAGGGTATTCAAGGCGATCCTGGCGTCTCCATTCGCCCATTGAACCAGGACATCGAGGGCTTCCTCATCGATCTGTACATCCATGTTTTTCAGGATGATGTCTTCATGAATCGCTGAGTGAATCACCTTTCTGATTTCATCTGAGTCTAAAGCCTTGAGTTTAAGGACCTGACAGCGTGAGAGAAGAGGGGAATTGACTTCAAAGGATGGATTCTCGGTAGTAGCCCCAATGAGGACAATATCCCCATGTTCTACTGCGTGGAGGAGAGAATCCTGTTGGCTTTTATTGAATCTATGGATCTCATCAATGAATAGAAGGATCTGGCGACTGTAATGCCTGGCCTGAAGGTTCCCCTTCTCGATGACCTTTCTCACATCCTGGACACCCGAGGAGATTGCGTTGAGTGAGAACATCTCCAGCTTACTCTCTTGTGCAATCACATAAGCTAATGTGGTCTTCCCGCTGCCGGGTGGCCCCCATAAAATCAAGGATCGAAGGCTCTGTCCTTTCACCATAGTGGGAATAAGAGATTTGTCGTTTAAGATATGCTTTTGGCCAAAGAAACGATCGAATGACGTGGGTCTAACTCGTTCTGCAAGAGGTTTGAGTTTAGAAGAGGCCTGTGATGGGTTGTTAAAAAGCTCCATAAAGTCCCTGCCTCATGGGATAGTGATTAGTCTGTAGGGGCAGACCCACGTGTCTGCCCCCGTGGAAGGGTAAACACGTGGGTTCACCCCTACAGGGAATTAATAAACTTGTCAGTTATTAGCTTATCACTAGCAATACTTTATATAATAAGTATTTCAATGGTTTTTTCACCCGAAGACTCACCGCTTACCTTTGCTTCCACCCGATAAATTCCCGGTACTACCGTATTGCCACTCAGGTTTTCCCCACTCCATGTGATCGTAAAGCTTGTGGCCGTCGCCGTTTGACTGAGTGTCCAGACTAGCTGTCCCGCCTGATCCTTGACGGTGATCGTAACAGTTGTGTTCGTTGTAAAGCTGTTCAGGCCAATCTGGAAGGTGGCATTCCCGGAGCTTGCGTTATAGGGATTCGGGAACATGAAAAAGGTGTTAATGTTGTCCTGATCATCCTGAACGCAGGACGTGACACTGATAATCAGAATGGTCAAGAGAATGATTTTTTTCATAGGCGTATCGTCTAATTATATCTCATTTTTAGAAATGTTCAAGTCTTTTTTACTAGTTTAGGGATAATTCAAACTTATTCAGTTTATATTTCCCTTTTTCTTTATAAAAAACAATGTCTAAAGAGCGTTTTGTTTCACTATTCTTCTGCTGAAAGGTGATCGCTCCTCTTACATACATATATTCCTTGTTCAGGTCATTGGTTGATTTCCAGGCACTAATTACGTGAATCTTTGAGACCTTGCCAAGAGCATTGATTTCTTTGGACATACTTTTAAATCGACTCGAATCAAGTCTCACTTTCAGGGGCTTGGTGATAAGCCGTGACATCTGCCTGTAATTCCTGGCAGCAAAGGCTTTAAATACCTGTGTGTAAAGCTTTTTGGCTTCTTCTTTGCGTCGTTTTTCCTTTTCCTGATAACTTAAGGATGAGTATTGAGATCTCCTCCTAATTCTTTGCTTTGTATAGACCTTGATTCTCTCTTTGACAAAAGCTATCATATTCTTCACATCAGTCGGGTTGATGGATCCTTTGATGGCAACAGTCCTGGCATCACTCACAATCTCCATCTTGTCCACCAGCTTTTTAACGGGCTTCATATTTCTAAAGAGTAGATTGGATAAATGTTTCCCGCCAATCAAAATGCCCTTAACATCTTTAACGTCCTGTAGATTAGAGAACTCAACACTCCAGTAATACTGTACATCATTTCCTGATTGGCCTATCCCAAGAATGGAGCGTTTCGATGTCAACATGGGGAAATATAATGGGACAACATCCAGGAAATCAGCCTTCATACCAGCGTCAATATCTTTAACAGCCTTTTTGGGGGGAGTGTAACTAACCATCAAGAGTCTTTTACTTAAAGCTTTATCGATTAACTTTGATGAGAACTCCCTTTTGAGCCTGAGTTTCCATCGTCTTGAGCTTAATATTTGATTAGCCTTCAGGATCTGCTTTATGGGAGAAATGATCATTTTACTGGATGAAACAATTATGGAAGGCTTATCCCGATCCTCAGGCTGAAAAAGCTTCTCACCCCTTCTAAGCCCCCGAAGTTTAGACCGCTTGAACTTGCCTTTAAATAACTCTTCCCATGAGACATCCTTAAAATCCCCGTCCACACGAACCATTATCCTTTCCACCCCTTCTTCCGATGAGTAGAGACCGTTCACCAACACAACTCTTTTAATGAAATCCTTTGCCACAGAGTCATATCTACTCTCTATCATCTCTTTCAGACTCTTATCATTGAGAAAAGT
>ENA-ORDP01001616-ORDP01001616.1-marine-sediment-metagenome-genome-assembly--contig:-NODE-1616-length-12080-cov-3.043992_pt1 | contig 12080 bp, 12 predicted proteins | sample MGYA00248627_ERZ508539 | MGnify/ENA primary metagenome ERZ508539 (study PRJEB26208, sample SAMN05571518) | marine sediment metagenome | biome: deep sea; feature: Hydrothermal vent; material...
TTTCCAATGAAATAAATTCATGAAATGGGCCGTCAGATATTAAATAATTAAGTATCCAAAACTTGTAATAAAATAATTTATGCAGTTTTTGGTCAAGTCTTACGAGGTAATCTAAATCTTTGTTTAATTGTTTTTTATCTCTCTTTACAATTTCCCTTGTTATAGAAAATAATTCCTTGCGGTTCTGTTTGGATAAGTTTATAAACTTGTCTGGATAAGGAAGATAATTATCAACTAAATCCTTGTAAATCTTAGATAAATCATCAAACTTCCTAACATAATAAAAGTAAAAATTTTCCAAATCATTTGGAAGTAAATACGGTAATGTATAATTAGTAAAATATTTTTTATTCTCCATAATAAACTGAGCCGTTATACGCATCAACAATAATCTTATCCCCGTCTTTGATTTTAGATGTGGCCGATTGTGTTCCAACAATACATGGAATCTGTAACTCTCTTGACAAAATTGCGGCGTGACTTAATCTGCCTCCTTGGTCAGTAACAATCGCAGATGCTCTCTTAACCTGAAGTAAAAAAATAGGGCGTACCATATATGTTACTAGTATATCCCCTTTTTTGAATTTACCTGCGTTTAGTGTTTCAGTTTCTTCTAGATTTACTATTCTGGCAATACCCTCTACTTTCCCAGGATATGCTGGGAGTCCGCTTACTATTTTGGTTAATCTTTTCTCTTTAGAGAATATGATATTGGATATTTCTTTTTCGGATTGTATCCACTCTTTTGATTCTTTTATCCAATTTCTTTTATTATGAGAAACCGGCACAAAATCCAAGTGCAACTCTCCGACTATCTGTTTGATTTTTTGCTCTTTTGAAAGGCCTATCTTATCATATAGTGTAATAAGCCTGCCTCTCCTGAAAGTGTTAAAACCATACCTATTATTACCTCCAATTCTGTAGCCATACCACCCAGTTATGACATGTTTATTTGATAGAGTAATCGATATTGGGATTTTTTCTTCAGAGTGAATGCCAATATCTGTTGGCCCAATTAGTTTATCCCCAACAAAAATTGACACCCTCTTATTTTTTAAAAATAAAGAATATCGCAAAGCAATATGCGCCTCAAGTTCTTTAATTTTCTTGCTATTTATTTTAATCTTAAGCCTAGAGATTGTTATATTAGTACCAGAGTTAAATTCACTATTGCCAACTTCTTCTAAAATGGGGAATTTATTCCAAGACCCGTTTTTAACAAAATCATCAATATCAAACAGGAAACCGTACTTGTGGTTTTTTTTCTTGTGATTTACTGATTCCACTTTTATTTTTTTACCTATAGATAAACACGATGTCTTGAATCCTAACCCAAAAAAACCGAGTTTATTAAAATGTTTTGACGAATATCCCAACTTCATTAGATTTGAGATTGTATCATAATCCATTCCGTTGGCATTGTCGTTAATTTTTACACTGGCCTTCCTTAAAATGATTTGAACTATTAATTCTTGACAACTGTCTTGTGCATCAATTGCATTGTCAATCAGCTCAGCTACAGCTTCTTCAAACGCATAACCAGAGTTAGATAATTTATCAAAGATAGATTTGTCTGGAGTTATATCTATAAGGACTTTCTTCTTCATATAAAATCAATTATACACCAAAAGCTTTTTCATGCTATACTATATTATGATATGGAAAATCTCGATAAAATAACAAAAAATAAAATAGAATCCAGGCATATTCCTGAAATACCACGGGAGAATTGGGAATCGTTGTTTTTAATTCAGCGTCATGGAGAATATGTTAATGACGCTCAAGATAACTTAGGAGAGCAAGATGATAATAAAAAAGGTCTTGGTAGCTTAACCACAGAAGGAATAAAAGAGGTTAGAGAAAAAACAAGCGAGCGGTTGGAAGAAATATTAAAAATTAATCCTGAAAAAACAGATTTTCTATTAATACATAGCCCAACAAGTTTCAAGGACAATCTTGGCAGACGAGCGGAGGAAACATCATCTGTTATAGTTGATGAAATCAAAAAGACACTTACGGAGAGAAATATAAATATAAAAAATATTCTCAACCTATCTGAACATAAAGGACGAAGTGTATTTAAAGGAGGAGATTCTAGACCAGAACCAAAAATTGAAGAAGCTCGTATGTTTAAAATTCCTGAGTTTGTAGATTTCTTAAATAAAGAATACGGAGAAGGTTCAGATAAATTCTGGGAAGCGTTTTTTAGGGATGAAAAACAATTAAAACGAAAAGAATACGGAGCTGAAGGACCTGTTGAAATTGGAGACAGGATGAAAAAATTCATGGATATCCTTTTTAGATTTTCAAGAGCATATCACAAGAAATACACAGACCGTAGGTTGGTATTGTGGGTAGTCACGCACGGAGATACACTTACACCATATATGCAAAGAGTTTTAGACATACCCGAGGAAGACTCTTATGCGGGTTATAATGACGCAATCGGTATAGTTGTGAATCCAGATGGAAAAGCATCAGTAAATATCAAAGGGCAGTCATACAATGTAAATCAAAATAACAAATAATTCAAACAGAATTTATTCAATGAAGAAAAAATAAAAGAATTAACAAGATAGTAGTTTTTTAGAACCTAGCAAAGTTCAAGTATCCCAATTTTAGTTTCGTATTGTTGGCTAATTTATAAAGTAAAACGACTGGTTTATACACCAGCCGTTTTACTGTTCTTTAAGAAGATACTCAAAAAAAACGATATTTGTTAATGTTTTCTGGGCAGAAACTTGTAACAAGATACATACTAAACTATACTAGTGAGCACACTATACACTGCCGGGATGGTGAAATTGGTATACACGCCTGCCTTAGGAGCAGGTGCCGCAAGGCATGGAGGTTCAAGTCCTCTTCCCGGCACTAGAGTTAGTTAAGTCCTGATGCGAAAGCATTAGGGCTTTTCTAATTCTTGTTGGTAGAGGACTTGAAAGACGGAATACCACACTCTCAAAGAGTGTGGTATGAGTCGGGGTCGAGAATACTTAATATTTTAGAAACGAAGTGCACTAAAATATTTAGTAATTCGTGACCAAGTCCTCTTCCCGGCACTAGAGTTAGTTAAGTCCTGATGCGGAAATATTTTGACATACGGTAAATAGCGTGATAATATAAAAGCCGTTTTGTACTTTAAAAACTTGTGTGAGCCGTAGCAGAAAGTGCCTAAACATTGGACATTTTCTGCTACGGCAAACCCGAAATAATCGGTTAGGCCCACTGGCAAGTAGAGAGGAACATCCCATGAAAAATGGAAACACCCTTTCGCTTGGTCAACAGGCGAACTTTATTGCGGCAGTAACGAAAGCTCTGCCACGCGATATTAACCACGGTACTGCTCGTGACTGGGAACAAAACGGTGAAGCACTCGCGGAAGCGCTTCGCGAAGCGCTATGTCTACAACAGTCGCAGTTCCAGCGTGCGGAAGCGCTTCGCGAAGCGTTATGTCTACAACAGTCGCAGTTCCAGCGTAACGAGTATGGTCACATCGTGCTTAGATTAACTGGCATCGACCTAACTGGCGAACAAGAAATCAATCGGCTTACCAAAGCTGGTTTCAGTATGAGTGAAACAGCGAAGTCATATCTGTTGTCGAAAGGTGAAGACGGATACAACAACCACCGTCTCGTCTCGCGTGAGCAGTACAAGGTCGCGCTAATGCCTACAAAAGAGATTGGATGTGATGATGACCGCACTACTGAGAACCTATACAATAGAGGAATCAAAAAATACGACTATAAAAAGCCTCCCGCTGATATCATCCCGCGTATCTGTGAATTCGTTTCAGATGAGCAGATGGAAAAAATGAGGTTATCGTACATCGTAGCTCTCCATGATCTAATCAGAGATTCTGACGGTGATCAGTGCTTACTCAGCTTGGACCAATTCGAAAACGAACTGGAACTCAACACATACACTAGTTTTGACTGCTGTCGGTGGAATTCCAATGGAGCGGTTGCGTTCCTCGCTCCTGCAAGTTAAACCTGATGTTGGATTCTTAAGTGGTTGCACTTGAATCCTCTTCAATTGGCTCCGCATATACATGCGGAGTCAATTTTTTACTAAAATAAAACTTACTTAAAAAATTAAAGAATATAACTTATTTTACATTAGACACTTCTTGTAGTCTAGCGCGTGTCTTGGGACCTACCAAACCATATCCAGTTGTTCGTTCATCTCCAAAAGATACTATGCCGTACTTTTTCTGGAATCTACGCACAGCGTTTCGTGTTAAACTTCCAAAATAAGTTGTTTCATTACCCCTAGAACCAAATCCAGAATCACTTACTTTAGTTAATTCATTATTATCTAGCAATTCTTGTAAAACCTTTACTTCTTTATTTACATCTCCATACCGTAGAGTTCGCGTCAATTTCCGCAATATTGCATTTGTATGAGATGTTTGTTTCGCGCGTTCTATCTTGTTGTTTATTATAATACTATTTTTTGCATTAAGAGCATTTGCCAATTTGCGTGTTGAAGGTCCAAAGAATCCATTTGCATATGCAAGACCAATTGGAAATAATATTTCTTTCTTATATTTCTCTTGAAAGCGTTTCAGCGCATTTATCGTTGCACTACCAAAATATGTAGTCTCATTTCCTACAGATCCTAAACCATTTTGGGCAACATTAAAACCATTTTTATTCAAAAACTTCTGCAACTCTTTCACATCAGTATGCGTTACACCTTCCCTTAAATTGCGTGTAAACATAACGACATCGATGTTATAGTTTGAGGATATTGATTTTTGTTTGGTTGTATATATTATGCTGTCAGAAAACACTTGTGAAGAACGCCAGAACCGCGTATAAAACTTCACATATACAGTATATAAGCCCTCAGTGCATTTTTTCAGTTTGATAGCCCCAAATTTTGAACACAAATCCCATTGCAGTGTAGGAGTATACGACCCTTGGCTCGCATCTTTGAAGTCGCCTGTATTGGAAATCGTGACTCTTTTCACATTGGAACCCGCGCTAAAAGAAAGACCAACTGTTCTGTTGCTGGTTGAGTCAGCACCGCTGTTTATTGTAATCTTAAATCCTTCTGGCGGAGCTTTTGGTTTATCAAACATTCCTTGTATAACTCCTCCACCACCGCTTGACCCGCTTCCAGATGACCTACTAGAAGCTGGTCTCCAGTCGGTACGAACCTTAAAATCAGACGACCCGCAAGAACTTGTATTTGTGCAGTTGAAACTAATACTTCCTGTAACGCCACCACTCGCGTATCCGCTGAAATATCCAGAGCTGTCAATTGTAACACCAGAGAAATTTATCCAACCAGTGTTCTCACCCCACACTTGTCCCGAAAGTGTCCCCTCACTATTATTGATTACTCCGTAACTTGAAGGATTTAGATTTATCCAACCATAGCTACTACTCCACGCATAACCAGTCATCCCTGAGTCGGTTACAGTTACATTGCAGTTGGAGCAACCAAAATCTATCCATCCAATATTCTCGCTCCACGCATATTTATTCGTAGAATCGATTGTACCATTTGTTTCCGAAGCCAACACAAAGTTAAACGGTAAAATTAAGATTACCACTAAAATAAATATTCTTAGTTCTAAATATGTTACTTTCATAAAATATTACATATGAAAGAAATTTTACTTCCTTGTCTTTTGACTATCTTTAGCTCCTTTATTCAAACACCCAACACTTACTATTTTGACTTTCTTGTTACCTTCATACAAAGGCACCACAACACACTTCTCAACTTGAGTTATCAATATTTTTATGGAGTCAGACACTCCTTTCCTATAGGCACTTTGGGAATACCGTATTTTAAATCTTTGCCACTGGTCATAAGCTACATAACCGACGGAAAATACTATCCACGTCGCAAGTATAAATACAAGAATTTGTCTTTTGGTAATATCTTTGATTTTTATATTTTCTAACATATTATTTTTTATATTATTTAGAATAATCCACCCATCCACCTAATAAAGTATACCCCGTTCCAACATGAAGTATTAAATAATTATTAGCGGTTGATTTCACTACTCTAGCTCTATAAATATCACTGTAAGAAACATCAGTTATAACCTCTTCTTCGGAATTGGCAATATTCAATACTTGTATAGCATCATTTATAAGAGTTCCATTAGCTCCAATACTTACAAAGTTGTATCCATTAATCCAAGAACTAGTTGTACCTATATACATCCTATAAACTGTGCCGTACTTTCCACCCTGTTGGTCAGGACTGTAATACTCAACACCATCTGCAGGAACTACATAAGCTCCATCTGAAACTCTTTTTAGTCTTCCTGCAAACCCACCAGAACTTATACCGTTTCCGTCAACTCTTACTTTCGCAGTATTATTTGCATAAATATCTAAAATTCCATCACCGTTTTGTTGTAGACCAGTATCAGAATCACCTATAGCTAACTCAATAGCAGGAGTTGTGCCAATACCAACTCTCCCACTTGAATCAAGTCTCATTCTTTCTACATTATTTGTTGCAAATGTAAGTGTCCCATCTGCAGGAGAAAACATACCACCATCAGTATCTCCTGATCCTCCATAAAATGAATAACCCATATCTCCATTAAATGTACTTCCACCCAACACACTAATACCTCCATTTACTTGTAGTTTTTCCACAGGAGTAGTGGTTCCGATACCAACTTTGCCTCCTGTATTCTGAAGAACCAGATTCCCCCACACTACGCCTGGATTAAGTACATTTATAACTCCATATCCTCCAGCACTTGTAAATCCCATACGGATACCATAATTATCATCACCACTGTTATTAATTATTACCTGTTGATTATCGGTATTTTCGTTTGTAAATGCTGGAACTTCAATCTGTAGTTGTCCTACTGGTGCTGATATACCAATACCAACATTGCCCGCATTGAGTATTGTAAATAAATCCCCTCCTCCTGTTGAAGTATTCAACCTCGTCCTATCTCCCGTTTGTTGCCATTCAGACCAGTTACCATACCAGCTACCATTTGCTATATATTTTAATTGTATAGCTGCTCCTGAAGAACCTGACACAAGTATTTTTGTATCACCACCCACTACTTCTAGTTTTTGAGTTGGTGATGTTGTACCAATTCCTATTTTATTGTTTGTTCCGTCAATTACAAAAGTATTTGAATCAAAGTTTACAGTATCGGTAACTGCTACCGTTCGTCCAGAACCGATAGTGCCGTTGGCGGAATAAACATTACTACCAGCACTTGCCCAACTTAATATTCCAGAGCCGTCAGTAGATAATATTTGCCCATTAGTTCCGTCAGTTGTCGGAAGTGTCCAAATTACATTTGACGCAACTGTTGATGAAGCTTGAAAACCAACATAATTTGAGCTGTCTGCATCAGCTAGTCTAATATCTCCTTGAGCGTTGATGATTTCATTGCCAGTTAATGTAAGTCCTGTAAATTGAGGTGAATCTCCAGTGCCTACACCAAGTGATGTTCTTGCTGTGTTGCCGTTTTCAGCAACAAAATTTGTTCCATCACCAACGATAAAATTACCGTTAGTAACGGCCAGTCCCGCGACATCCGTAAGTTTAGCGTCATAAGCTTGAACATTCGTGCCAATAACTAAGCCAAGATTACTTCTGGCGGTCGCAAAGTCTGCTGACCCAAGTAATGTTTGAATGTTTACTGAGGGCGTAATCCCAGCGTAAGTAGTTAAATCAGCGTCATAAGCCTGAACATTTGTGCCAATAATAAGTCCGAGACTTGATCTTGCCCCAGAAATTGTTGATGCTCCAGTACCACCTTGGGCAATACTTAAGTCCGTTGTTAACCCAGTGAGCGCTGTAATGTCGGAATTTGAACCGGCACCGGCAACAGATACTGAACAATTAGTATCCCCTGGAGAACAAGATGGAGATAGAGTCTCTCCAGGAGAATATTTAGATGTCGGAGGGGCTGCAAAAGCAATTGAGGTAAATACTAACACCGTAAATACCAATACTGTAATAAAAATTTTGATTCTTGTTGTTAAGTATTTTATTGTACTAATTATTAAGTATGATATATTCTTCATAATAATCATTATTATTATGCTTTAATATTCTTCATCTACATTATATATTAAACATTTTATGAAAAACTTATATAATAAAATAAAGATAGATACTATAAAGTATAATACAATATTGTGATATATCACCAGACTTATTGTTCATAACAAAACAAAAAACGGTCAGAGTATTCTGGCTGTTTTTTATTTTACCTTTCCTGTTATATAAATTTCTATAGACCAAACGTATTTCCAATAATGTTAATAATTCCCCACGCGGCAATCATAATAAACATACCAATCACTCCCCAGAGCATGTGCTTAACACCTTCACTTCTACCTTCTTCATTATCAGCCTTCCAGATAAATACCGTAATCCCCCACAGAAAATATAAAAGTCCAACTGAAAAAAACAAAAGCAATATTGGATTAATAATAAATACTTCAATCTTATTTATTAGTGTAGATGCGGTCATATATAACTACCGTCTTATCTGATTTTACCTGGCACAATTGGGTTTGTGTCTTTCACGTTGAATGTCTCTTGAAGTAACCTGATTAATCCCCACACTGACACCATAACAAATAGCGCGATAATACCGTAAATCATGATATTTCGTCCCTCTTCTTTCTTTTCTTCATTTGCAGAATTCAATATATATTGAGCCAACCCCCAGAAGAAATAAAGAACAGCAAGAGCAATAATAAGTGGAATTGCCAAGTTTATTAAATCAGAAAATGTTCCAAGTACACCTTGAAGATTCTGCGCGTTAGCAAACTGTGGCACTATAAGCAATCCTGATAATACGAAAAATATTTTCATATCTGTGTTTAAAAATAATCTTAAAATTAAAAACGACCTCCTAAATAATTGATTAATAACTGTATGTTAATAATAGCCAATAATGACTATAAAGAGCAATGCCTATAGTGTGGATTACAAGAAGGTACGAGCGAGTATCTTAAGAATTCCCCATAGAGATACAGCAACAAAAAGTCCAAGTATGCCATATACCATAACTTTTCTTCCTTCTTCAATCTTAGTACTATCATTAGCTGACAATATGTACTGTGTAAGACCCCAAAAGAAACCCAATACTGCCAAGGCTATTATAATTGAAATAGCTATATTAATGAGAGATATAAAGAAATAAACAAGGCTAATAAAATCCCTAGGAGCGGCAAGGGCAACAAATGGGACAAAAAACAGAGCTGGTGGTAAAAATATTGTAAAGTATTTAAACATGTTTATCCTGTGAGTAATTTAATAGTATTCTCCACAATAAGCGCAAGCGCCCATGAACCGAGAAAGATTGTAACCCCAATAATCGTGTAGAAAAATGTCTTTTTTGCCTCATCAATTTTTGTTACATTCCCTTGAGCTGTTACAAAAAGAAATCCTGAATACACAATGAATAGTACTGCGATAGGCAATCCTATATCTATAACCGCTTTAAGAAGCAGAGCTACAAAATCCCCAAAATTGCATATATTTTTCAAAGGGTTACTTAATCCTCCGCCAGTTGAACACCCGCCAGCTGCGTATGCTACTGATACTGTAGTAGTAAAAAATATTATTAATATTGATAATATATATTGAATGTATTTCTTCATATTATTTATTTTAACAAATTTCCAAGCTCTTGGTTAGCTGTATTAACAGCTCCACCTATACGCGCCCTACCAGAAACAACTGATTCAATCATAGTCTTAAATATCGCATCGGTCTTATCTACTTGAGGGTCAAGCCACGCCCTTGACTGTAATGCCGCGTCATTAAAAATAACTTTAAATGGGTCAGACGGTCTTTTTGATAAAAGTAAGCGTGATACTGGTGCTAAGCCCATTTTCTCTGAAATCTCTTTGAGTACAGAATCTCTTGTTAACGCAAATGCAATCTGTATTGCTCCATTAATATTTTTTGACGTCTTTGGAATTGCTAGTGATACTAAATTCCCGTATGTTACGCTGTTTCCACTATTTCGCACCTGAGGTACAGGAGCAACATCAAAATTCAAATTTGCATTTTTCTCTCTAATTGACGTAAGCTCACTTGCAAAACCCACGTAATTAGACAAAATTCCCGACACAAATGCTTGTTTCGCCTCTGGCAGTGAACGATTCCATGTATATATTGTCTTTGCTGGATTTGCAAAATCTGTATAAAAACGTAACGCATTCTCTGACGGAGTTTGCCCATCATTAAGGCGACGGAGTAATCCTGGTGATAAAGGACGACCTTCTTCTCTTACTACTAACTTTCCGCCAGCTTGTAGTATAAGCATTGAAAGCAACCCTTTTGCATTCGCAATATTCTGATATTCTCCAATTGAAAATGCGCTTCTAAGTATCGCACCGCTTTCACCACGTTGAGTTAGAACACCATTAAGCGCAAGAGGTAACAACTCATCCCAGAATCGTGGTGGTTGTGATATCCCAGCTTGAGAGTAGTGGTCTCGGTTCCAATATAAAATCATTGGGTCAATAACAAAAGGTAATGCAATTATTCCTTTTTTGCCCAACAAAAGTTCCCCCTCTTGTATAAACACATCCTTGAATTCCCTTTTTGACATAAGACTGTACGGAATCGGAAATATCTTATCTTTATGTCTTAAAATAGTGTCCTGTTTCAAGAAAAATATATCAGGACCACTTCCAGATGCTAGTGCTTCAACAAGATTCTTATTAAAAGACCGAGGGTCTTTTTCAACATACATTACTTTATCAAAACGAGAGTCATTAGACGATAGTTCATTTAATATCCCATTCATAATCCGATTATCATATGTCCCCCAAATAATCACTGCACCAATCTTAGTGTTTTTACCACCCAAACCTCCAACTCCAGCAAACAGCAGCACCCCAGCAACTGTAAAGAAAATAAATACTCCTATAAAAATTATCTGAAATGTACTTAATTTTTTCATATCTTTATTATAAAAAACATAAACATAAATAATCTATATTATTTTAACTTTTAATTTTGAATATAGCACCATAATGATGCGCGCCAACTTGTATTTCATTATTAATATTGAAATTATGTATCCCAAAAATTTCTTTCACTTCACTAAGTGATACTATTGACTCCGACTTGGGGCCCAGACCTCCAAATGAATCTTTCCAATCAACTACCAATACTTTGCCACTTAGTTTTAACACGCGAGAAATCTCTTGCACAAGACCATCTTTATCTTTTATTAGAAATAAGATATTTGAGATAATTACTGCGTCAATTGTCTTGTCTTTCAAACCGCTACCACCCTGCGTTTCAACATCACCCCATATTACCTCAACATTATCTAATCCTTCTTTATTCGCAATGTTTTTAATTCTGCTTAACAACTCTTGCTGAATATCAATAGCGTATACTTTACCGCGTTTCCCAACAGCCCTAGCTGAAGGAATTGTGTATCCGCCACCACCAGCTCCAAGGTCAGCTACAAACATACCGGGCTCAAGCTTAAATCGTAGAATATTTTCCTCTGGGTTAGAGAACCGCATAAGATTTATTATACCCATACATTGTCGTTACCGCCATTATACATACTGTCTATAATCAAATATCTATATGTAGATACAATAAAAATAAAATCCAAAATACTTATTATTGAAGATGTCCGACATCAAAGTAATGATATTACCATCTGTTTGTTGTTTTACTACAAACAGTGATATACTAAGAATACAATTGAATAGTTAGAAGACCTAACCCTATTAGATTTTATCTAATAGGTATGGTACAAGTCCTGAACAGTAAAAAACTCCTCGTGAGGAATGCTGTTCAGGCCCTATCAGGAAACTGATAGTGGGTAGTCAAACTACCACCTTACGGGGAGCTTTTTGTATAACTAACATCAAAAACTATGACAATGCGCGTATCAGCAAGAAGAATAGATATGGACGACAAAATCCTTCAAAAGCCAGCATTGAAGGATTACTCTAAAGTCTCATCTGCTGTAGTGTCATCTCTTAACTCTGTAACACTGGATATGCAGACAGGTAATGTATTTACACACACAACCACAGAGAACACCACATTCACATTCTCCAATCCACCTTCCTCAGGCA
>ENA-ORDP01001617-ORDP01001617.1-marine-sediment-metagenome-genome-assembly--contig:-NODE-1617-length-12070-cov-2.672160_pt1 | contig 12070 bp, 10 predicted proteins | sample MGYA00248627_ERZ508539 | MGnify/ENA primary metagenome ERZ508539 (study PRJEB26208, sample SAMN05571518) | marine sediment metagenome | biome: deep sea; feature: Hydrothermal vent; material...
CGAAATAAAAATCAGGGAACTACCTGACAACAAACGGGGGGTATAACAACCATGTCCAGATCATTTTTCGTAGCGGTTCTTGTGGCAGGGTTGCTGGGTTATTTTGTCGGAAACCAGTCCTGGAAGAGCGGCGACACTCCGGCCACCGATAGTGAAGTTGTTGATGCCATCGCGCATACAAAGTCATCGAGTTATGTCTGTCCGATGCACCCCGGGATTACTGCCGATACAGCAGGCAGTTGTCCCGTCTGTGGTATGGACCTGGTCATACGGGAAAACGGCGCGACTGATGGCGCCCGGAATGGATTGCCGGTGGTATCTGTCCCGTCTTCGGTGGTTCACAACCTGGGGGTACGTATCGCTACCGTTGAGCACGGCGACCTGCAGCGCAGTATAGAAACCATTGGCAAGATTACGCGTGTGGATCCCATGGCGCGGCGCACTATTACCCCCCCCATTCGTGGCGAACTGCTGTATATCGCGGACAAGCAGGCCGGTGAGCTTGTCAATGCAGGTGAGCTTCTGTTCACCGTTGCGTCTGAAGAATTATACGAACACCAGAAGGCATTTCAGGATGTTTACCAGTCCGGTGACCGGGCTACCGCGAACGCTATGATTCCGGCGCTAAGTGAAATGGGCCTGACATCCGAGCAGATTGCCCGCCTGCAGGCGGGCGATGAGCCCAGCATGCCGGTGGAAGTGCATGCCTTTGAGGACGGGTTTATCTATACCCGCCGCGGCCATGTCGGTGAGCAGGTACACACCGGATTTACCGTATTTAACGTGGGTGGTAATTACCGGGTCATCGAGATTACGGCAGAGATTTTCGAGCAGCAATGGAGCTGGGTGAAGGAAGGCCAGCAGGCACGTATGACAGTGCGCGGTCTGCCCGGTATCGTATTTGAAGGACAGGTCGTTCGTGTCGAACCTCCTGTGGGTTACACGACGCGTTCGCTGGAAGTGGGACTACAGTTTAAAACCGATAATCCACAGCTGTCACAAAGTATGTTTGCCCACGTGAGTATCATCGGACAACCGCTCAGGAATGTATTGCTGGTGCCGACCGATACTGTGATCCGTACGGGTCAGGGTGACCGTGTGGTGGTGGTGCGCGGTGACAATATCTTTCAGCCATTGCCCGTGGTGGCCGGTGAAGAGTCCGACGGTATGATAGAGATTCGCTCGGGTTTACAGGTCGGCGACAAAGTGGTGGCGTCCGGGCAATTCCTGATTGATTCTGAAAGCAGCCTGCGGGCCGGGTTTCGCCGGATGGCAACGCCCGGCGTTGAGCAGCAGGAGCACGCCGGCAGGCATCAGCACACGGAGCCGTCGCGCGCCGAGCCGGCTGACCGTGCGCTTGAACAGGGATCACGGGCAGGCAAGGTGTCGCACGACACGATACCGGAACCCGGCTACCGGCAAGTCACCTATACCCCCGCTATCCAGTACTGATCGGAGCGGCTTGTGATCGCAGCCCTGATTCGCTGGTCTGTTCGCAATCGCCTGTTGGTGTTGCTGGCAGCGGTCCTGTTGAGCGCCTGGGGCGTGTACTCGGTGCGCACCATTCCGCTGGATGCCATCCCCGACCTTTCCGATGTGCAGGTCATTATTCGTACCAGTTATGCCGGGCAGGCGCCACAGGTGGTCGAGGACCAGGTCACCTACCCGCTGTCGACCGCCATGCTGTCAGTGCCCGGCGCGGTCACGGTGCGCGGCTATTCCTTTTTCGGCGATTCCTATGTCTACGTGATTTTTTCCGACGACACTGACCTGTACTGGGCACGTTCGCGTGTACTGGAGTACCTGAGCCAGGTGTCAGACCAGTTGCCGAGCGGCGCAAAGCCGCGCCTGGGGCCGGATGCCACCGGGGTTGGCTGGATCTACCAGTACGCACTGCTGGACCGCAGCGGCCGGCACGACCTGTCGGAGCTGCGCACGCTGCAGGACTGGTTTCTGAAGTACGAGTTGCAGACAGTGCCGGGCGTTTCGGAAGTCGCCGTAGTGGGCGGCATGGTGAAACAGTACCAGGTGGAGATTGATCCGGATCGCTTGCGTGGCTATTACCTGACGCTGGACAACGTCAAACGGGCTATTGAGGAATCCAATCAGGAGATCGGAGGCTCGACGCTGGAGATCGCCGAAGCGGAGTACATGATCCGTTTCAGGGGTTATGTAAAGAACAAGGAAGATATCGGTATTACCAGTGTGCCCACGGTGCGTCGCCGCCTGTCGATTTCGTCGGTGTTGCTCGATGATATCGCGCGCACTATTCAGATCGGCCCCGCCATGCGCCGGGGTGTGGCCGACCTGAACGGGGAAGGCGAGGTGGTGGGCGGCATCATCGTCATGCGCAGCGGCGAGAATGCGTTGACCACCATTGCAGCCGTGAAGGAAAAAATTGCCCTGCTGCGCGACAGTCTGCCGGACGGTGTCGAACTGGTTGAGGTCTACGACCGCTCCGAGCTTATCAACCGGGCAGTGTCTACGCTTAGCAAGCGACTGGTCGAGGAATTTATCGTCGTAGTGCTGGTGTGTGCGCTGTTTCTGTTACACCTGCGTTCATCGCTGGTGATCCTTGTCAGCCTGCCGGTGGGTATTCTGGCGGCATTTGTCGTTATGCGCCTGCAAGGTATTAATGCCAACATCATGTCACTGGGCGGCATCGCCATCGCTATCGGCGCCATGGTGGACGCTTCGATTGTCATGATCGAGAACGCGCATAAACATCTGGAGCGAGCCGGGCAGAACGGCATCAGCCGGCTGCAGGCGATACAGAATGCCGCGACTGAAGTCGGTTCGCCGCTGTTCTTTTCGTTGTTGATTATTACCCTGAGTTTTCTGCCGGTGTTTACCCTGGAGGCACAGGAAGCACGCCTGTTCGAGCCGCTGGCCTACACCAAGACCTATGCCATGGCAGCGGCGGCGGGACTTTCGGTCACGCTGGTGCCGGCTTTGATGGCGTATCTGATTCGCGGGCAAATACGCCCGGAAGAATACAATCCGGTTATCCGGGGATTGATTAACGCCTACCGGCCATTGATCGGCTGGGCGCTCAACCGGCCCTGGATGACCCTGGGCCTGGCAACCGTTCTGGTGGTAACCATGCTGTGGCCGTTGTCACACCTGGGATCCGAATTCATGCCGGAAATGGATGAGGGCGATTTACTCTACATGCCAACTACATTGCCCGGTATCTCCATCGGCAAGGCGCGAGAGTTGCTGCAGCAGACCGACCGTTTAATCCGTAGCGTCCCCGAGGTGGAAAGCGTGTTCGGCAAAGCCGGGCGGGCGGAGACGGCGACCGATCCTGCACCGCTGACCATGATCGAGACGGTGATCCGGCTCAAACCGCGCGACCAGTGGCGTCCAGGTATGACGATGGACAAGATCCGCGACCAGCTCGATGCGCGCGTCCAGGTGCCCAGTCTGCATAACGCCTGGTTGATGCCGATCCGTACCCGCATCGATATGCAATCGACGGGTATCAATACGCCGGTAGGCATCAAGATCGCCGGCCCTGACCTGGACGGAATACAGGCACTGGGCGAACAGGTGGAGGCGGTACTGGCAGCGGTGCCCGGTACGCGTTCAGTGTTATCCGATCGTACCTCCGGTGCCCGTTACATCGATATCGAGATCGACCGTCATGCCGCCGGCCACTACGGTCTTAGCATCACCGAGATCGAAGATGCCGCCAACATTGCCATTGCCGGCCAGGACATTACCTATACGGTGGAAGGGCGTGAACGCTACCCGGTGAATTTGCGCTACCCGCAGCAATGGCGTGATTCGATAGCTAAACTGAAACAGTTGCCGCTGGTGGTCACCGAAGACACCACGGTGCAGTTACAGGACCTCGCAGAAATCCGCATCAGCGACGGACCGCCGCTGGTCAAGAGTGAAAACGGCCGACTCAACGGCTGGGTCTATGTGACGACGGATGGCCGGGATATCGGGTCCTACGTCGCTGCGGCGAAGCGGGCATTAAAGGAACAGATCGAGCTACCGCCCGGCTATACCCTGAACTGGGTCGGGCAGTACCAGTACCTGCAGCGTGCCGTCGAACGTTTGAGCTATATCGTACCCTTGACGTTGTTCATCATATTCATTCTTTTGTACCTGAGTTTCAGGACACTGAGCGAAGCATTGATGGTGATGCTGGCGGTGCCGCTGGCCCTGGTGGGCGGTGTGTGGCTGTTGTCATGGCTGGGCTTCCACCTGTCGGTGGCCGTGGCGGTCGGGTTTATTGCGCTGACCGGTGTAGCCGCAGAGTTCGGTGTGGTGATGCTGGTGTACCTGCGCGAAGCGATCAACCGGCACCAACCCACAACAGACGCCGAGCTGCGCAGGGCGGTCACTGAGGGTGCAGTGCTGCGCGTCAGGCCGAAGGCGATGACGGCTGCTGTCATTATTGCCGGCCTGCTGCCCATTATGGTGGGCGGCGGCACCGGTTCGGAGGTGATGCGCCGTATTGCAGCGCCAATGATTGGCGGCATGGTTACCGCACCCCTGGTATCGATGTTGCTGTTGCCGGTTATGTATTTTCTCTGGTATCGAAAAAGTGTCATGAATAAACCCGCTTCACGGGAGGAGGAATAATGAGTTTACGTTGGGGGATAATGTTGTTTCTGTTGATGTTGTACGGTTGTACACAACCGACAGACGCTATTGATACGGCCAAGGTTAAGGTTGCAGCCACTGCCGCAGATTCAGCCGCAGTCGATGTCAAAAAAAAATACCGGGAAGGGCTGGAGTACCATCGTATCGAGCCGCCACTGCCGCTGTCTGAGCAAAGAAAACCGGGCCACGTTGAAGTCGTGGAGATGTTTTTCTACGCCTGTCCACCTTGCTATAAGCTCGATCCAAAGTTGAAGAAGTGGCTGCAGGATAAACCTTATATCGATTTCCACCGGATACCGGCCATTGTCGGGCCTACCTGGGCGGATCAGGCACGCGCCTTCTATATGGCCGAGCAGCTGGGTGATGCCGAAAAACTGCACCAGGCACTGTTCAAGGCGATCCACGAGGATGGAGAACAGATTTACAACCAGTATGCGGTCTTGAAATTTTTCACTGGGCAGGGATACGATGCAAAGAAAATCGAGGAGCTGTATTACTCGCAGGAAATAGCTGACAGTGTCAACGAAGCGCGGGTCAGAACAGTCAAATACGGTTTGCGTGGTGTGCCCGCGGTGATTGTTAATGGTAAGTTTAAAACTGCTCCCTACTTTGTACGAAACCAGGAGGAAATGCTCAAAGTGCTTGAAGAACTGGTTAACATGGAAAGGGCCGGGGCTGTGTAAGAGCGTCCTCTGGAGAACAGCGCCCGACAAGGAAGTGATATCTCCGCTGCTAACCAACAGGGAGAGCTTGTTCATCGGCGCTGATTAAACAAGGGCTGGCGCGCCCTGACACAGTTGATCCTGATAAATCATGGTGTATGTGAAGAGAGAAATTATTATGAATAGTAAGCATAAAACTGTATTCGCCGCTTTTATTCTGGGTATCGCAATGAATGTATTCGCGGCGTCCGGAGAAGTGGCAAAAAAACACCCGGTCGAAGGTACCCAGGGCTTCCGGGATGAAATCAATCGTCCGCCGGAACCGTACACGGGGCCACCCCGTAACGGCAAGCAGGTGTACGCCTACCGGTGTGCTGCCTGTCATGCCAAGACCACCCAGGGTGCGCCCATGCCGGGGGATGACATCGAGTGGGGTTTGCGGGCGCGTAAAGGGATGAAGGTGTTGATGGAGCATGCTATCGATGGCTATAAACAGGGCCTGATGCCGGTGCGTGGCGGTTGTCGTAATTGCAGCGATGCGGAGGTCAGGGGTGCGGTGGTTTTCATGTTGCGGGAGAGTGGAATAGAGGTACCAAAATAAGGTACCAGCTAAAAAAATTATACCCAATGTGCCTTTTACTACATACAGTACGTATAAACCCATACTAGTATACGCCTGCAATATATATAAAAATATACCCCTATTTTATAGGTGTGTATTAGCTAATACGGGAAGAAGTCGCTTTTGGAAGGCACAGGTTTTACTGGCCAGCCAGATCGATAAGCAATTGTTATTTTTTGTAATTAAGTGGAAAAACTTAATATCTAACGGTTGCCGGTTTAGTTGCCCGAGTTGAATTCAAAGACCCGCTTGCAGTGATTGAGCGTATCGGGTTGGAGGAGTCGGAAACATTGCCGGTCGCCGTTGCATCCTGATCATCCAGACGATTGGAGGGAGTAATGGCAAAGAGAAGAGACATACTCAAAGCAGGGGCGATGGCGGTTGCCAGTACCCCTGCGATATTTGGAGGGGTTGCCCTGCCGCGCATGGCACAGGCGCAGCTCTGTCGCCCGGAGGGTAACCGCAGCCCGCTCACGGAACCGGACAGCCCGCCAGTGAGGAATTACACGGAGCCACTGTATATTCCGCCGGCCATGCAGCCGGTCGACCCGGCCTCGCTGACGCCGCCGCCCGATCCCAACCGTCACCAGCGCTTTGACGAGTTTCTGCCCGCCAAGCACTATGTTCAGCATTTTACCGAAGGTTTGTGGAACTATCATCCGGATCTGTCACGCCTGAACCCGCTGAATGATGTATTCGGTGGATTTGGATCTATTGCGTGGATGATGAACGGCGCGACACCGGGTGAAACACTGGTGGCACGTTATGGCGAGCCGGTATTTGTGCGTCGCTACAACGACCTGCCGGCGACCGAGAATGCCTACATGCCGATCGGTCTGCCCTATGCTTCCACCCACTTGCACAACGCACATACCGCATCCGAGAGTGACGGTTTCCCGATGGACTTCATGGGGCCTGGCCAGCACTGGGATCACCACTACGCCATGATGTATGCGCGCAACGATCCGCGCGAAGCGCTGGCCAGCCTGTGGTACCACGACCACATGGTCGACTTTACTGCCACCAATGTGTACGCCGGTCTGTCGGCGATGGCGATCTTCTACGACGATCTTGATACGGGCGACGAGAACGACCCGAACCCCGAGGCGCTGCGCCTGCCGGGTACCTACGGCAAGTATGATAACTATCTGATCCTGCACGATGTACGTTTCGATCAGAACGGCAACCCGGCCTACAACGTGTTTGACACGGATGGCCATCTGGGGGATCTCATTACGGTCAACCGCAAGGTCACGCCGTATATGGAAGTCGAGCCGCGTAAATACCGCTTCCGCATCCTGGATGGCGGGCCATCCCGCTTCTATGAGCTGGGACTGTCTGATGAGTCCGAGATGTTCGTCATTTGTAACGATGGCAACCTGCTGGAAGAGCCGGTCGGTGTTACCAGTATCGTACTCGGCCCGGCCAACCGCCAGGATGTGATCATAGACTTTTCACGTTACCGGGTCGGTGACGAGATCAACATGGTCAACATCATGGAACAGATCAACGGCCAGGGTCCGACCGGACGGCGTCTGGAAGGTCCGGAACGCATGCCGGTGATGCAGTTTCGCGTCAAGCCACTGGAAGGTCCGGACAACAGCCGGATACCTGATTTCCTGCGTGCACTGCCGCCCGTTAATCTCGATGAGGTGGTCGCCGAACGCGAATGGGTGTTCGATCATGACATGGGACTGTGGACCATCAACCACGATTTCTTTGATCCCACCAGGATCGATGCGTCGGTCCAGCAGGGCACTGCCGAGATCTGGACATTCCGCAACGCGGGCAGCTCCTGGGCACACCCGGTGCATGTGCACTTTGAGGAGTTCCAGGTGCTCGAATGGAACGGTCGACCACCAACCGGTGTACTGCGCTCCAGAAAGGACGTGGCCATGCTGGGGCCAAACGATGTCTGCAAGGCGTTCTACCGCTTTGACGATTTCCTCGGTCGCTTCCCCATTCATTGCCACAACAATGTGCATGAGGATAACGCCATGATGAAACGCTGGGACATTGTGCCCAACAGCGGCGGCCACCACGGAGGTGACAGCAAATGGCGTCGCTAATCCCGGTGAACCCCGGCTGTGAATCGCATGAGCGGAATTCCCAAGGAGTCTTAACATGAAAAAGACCACGAGAAGAACTTTTCTGGCAGGCGTTGCTGCGGCTGTCCCGGTGGCGGCCACGGCGGCGGTGGTGCCGGATGCAGCAAAAGACAACCCTGCATTCAAGACTTGTCCGCGGGCCACCGGTGGCAAGAATGCGCACCATTTCCCGCAAGTGCTGGTGCAGGACCAGTACAAGCAGAAAGCCTGGTTCTACGAGGACCTGCTCGCCAATAAGCTGGTGATGGTGAGCTTTACGTCAGTGAGGGGGGAAGACTATTACCCCATGCTCAGTAACCTGGTCAAGGCACGCCAGATCGTCGAAGACCGCGTAGGTAAGGGTGTGCATATGTACACCGTCACTACCGATCCGTACCGCGATACGCCGGAGGATTTAAAAGCGCTGGCTGAAAAGTACGGTGCCAAATGGCGTTTCCTGACCGGTGCACCGGAGGACATACGGGAGATACTGGCGTCATTTAATGCGCGTGGCAGTCTGTACGGCCTGACCTGGATCGGCAATGAGCGGACCGGGCGCTGGATGAAAAAGCCCAGCCAGTTGCAGCCGTTGTTTATAGCGGAAGCGGTGGGCCGACTCAGTACCGGTAAACAGCACAAGCCGTTCCTGGGGGACATGCACAGTGTCTGAGCATCCGTGCTTACAGGAAACTGATCTGGTTAAAAACACAATGTCCCGGGAAGTGGAAGGTGCTCAGGTGCTGATCACTGTTCGGGAGGAGGTGAAAAGTCAATGAAACACAAGAGAGCATTTGTTAAAGCACCCGTTGTTGCGGCGCTTGGCCTGCTCGCCGGTGGTATGGGTTCGGGCAGTATAGCCTGGGCCGGGTGCGAGCCAACCTTTGACCCGTTCCTGTCCAAGATGATGGGGATGGATGTCTTTCCGATCATGGGCCACCCCTGCGCTCAACCGCATCCAGGGCCGTCCATACAAACCTTGTCAGCCGACAAGGTGACCACATTCGTTGTTACGCCGGAAGGTCATTTCCCACCGCGGGACCCCTTTGCAGATCCGCCGGGAAGCAACTTTCTGATGACGGTATATGAGAACATGAAGGATCTGAGTGGCCGGGACATGCCCAATACCCTGCCTTCGACGCCGGACAATCCGTATAACCTGCACGATGGGCCGGTGCTGACCCGATCGATCGATCCGACCAATCCGGAAGACGATCTGGACATGATCATCGACAAGATAGAAGCCGCCGCAAGCAAGGGCGAGCAGGGGGTGGATGATGACCTGATCGAATTTGCGATCAAAATCCTTGAGGGTCGCCCGGTAGACCGCGCTTACAGTGGCTTCCCGTTGCTGCACTACACCGGCTCGAAAAAGGTCAAGGTGATTGAACCGATCTTTGACGATGATGGCAATGTGGTGAGTGGTAACGTTGAAGTCAACATGATCTACTTCAACCAGCACATCGAGGCGGACACCGCGTTTCTCGACCCGAGCGCTGTGCAGGAAGTACCGTACACGGTTACTTATCACGTCAAAATCCTGAACCGGGGCATGGAAGATTTCTCGCCCATGACGATGAACTTCAACCGCATGATTAACCCCGTGACGGGCGAGGACATGCGTGGGCCGTTTCATGCTTCCATGGACAAGAGCTACTTCCCTATGCTCGACGAGGGAACCGAGTACACCGTCAAGATCAAGGAGAACAAAGGCAAGTACTTTAACCTGGTCTACACCTGGGGCTGGCGCATCCATCCGCCACGCGTCCAGGTTATGGAAAACGCCCTGAAAACGGCCGGCCCCGACGGCTGGACGTTACCGCAGTGGGAGAAGGCTGCCTTCTGTGAAGGTGGTGCGGAAGATACCGATTGTGATCCGGTGAATAACGCACACGACAGGGCATACGCTATTGCCCAGATCGGCGACCTGTCTCCGAGCAAGCGTATGTGGAACATCTTTAAGTCAATGGACGACGACAACAGTAGTGATGGTCACCGGAAAGGAAAGGAAGGTAATCTGCAACAGGTCGCAGCCAGGCTGCGGGCAGCCTACCTGGACTGGACGGATCGCACCCGGTTGCCGGCCGGCGTGGAAGCCGATCCGGATGCCACGTTGACCCTGCTGTATGTCAACAATACGATCTACGGCAGTCGACAGGGCATGACGGGCGCCGGTAGCAACCTGGGTCCCGCCAGCTACAAAGGCATTGGTAACGGTAGTGCACACGACTGGACCATTCGTCCGTACGATTACAAGGTGACGCTGTATAACGGTGACCACTTTCCGCACGGCTACATGAACGTGGACTTTGGTGGTTCGCGCGGTTGGGAGAACCACTTCCAACTTACCGATCCGGCCACACTCCAGGGTCCGCATCCGGACATTCCTCCGGGGCATCCGGCCGAGGAAGACCCGTTCACCAATCCGGCTAATCTGGTGGCAGGAGCGGACCGGGTATTCCCCGTAAACCGGGGTGGCACAGAGGAGTTCCTGCAGCCGACACCGCGTAATCTGCTGGATCCGGTCAACGGTAGTCCGCAGTTCGGGTCGGGTTGTTACTTTACCTTTGGTCGTAACCATGCCTGGCCGAATGCGGGCGGACCCTGGGGTGGTATTATGGTACAGCCGGTGGCAGATGACGGTACGCCGGGCATGCACAAGGTGGATATCACCTATAACTTCGAGCCCACTATCCGCCTGAAGATCTATCAGTTTGATCCTCTGCACCACGACGTCGCGATTTACTCTTTGCACTAGCGGCGTGTAATTTGTGACAGTCAGGCCCTTCCCGGATTGTCGGGAAGGGCCTTTTTTTTCAGGAGTTGTGATGATGTCAAAGAAAAGTTGTTTCAAGCGTTGCCGTATGCGGGTGCTCACGGGGGTTATTGCCTGCTGCGTGCCCTTGCTGGCGCTGGCCGAGTATGTCCCGTTTCCCGGCAAGCTGGCGGTGCATCTGCTTGAGGTGCAGGCGCCGAACATCATCTTCGTAAATTTTGAAACCTGGCCGGGTTTTCTGCGCAGCGTACAGGTCATTCTGCCGGATACAGCGGTGCCGGAAGATACGCCGCAGGCTGACAGCTGCGAGCGTGAGAAGGCACACAAAGCGCTGGGTTTTACACAGGAGTTTCTTGCCGCTGCAAAAAAAATATACGTAAAGGATATGCGTATGAATACCAGCGCGGACGAACAGGCCTATTCGGAAATTCTCACCGACAAGGGTAGTCTCAGTCAGGCATTAAAGAAAGAAGGGCTGGCACGTTCAGAAAGTGTTCCGGCGGATACTTCCTGGTGTCAGTAGGCTGACTGCGCGATCAGGTTGTGGAAGTCGTCGTGTCTTCAGGTGTCTGCATCTGTCCCGACGCATCCATATGAAAATTGCATTTTGCCTGTTCGGCAATTTCATTGAATTCCGCAAACAGATCGGGTGTATCAGCCTCACCATTGGCCAGCGATTTTTTCAGTTCCCCGGCGGCAAGTTCGCGGTCGATATCAGCCTTGACGCTGTGCACCTTGGCCTGTGCCTTGCCAATCCACCGTCCGGCGGTCCTGGCCAGGCCGGGTAGCCTGTCCGGGCCGATAACCATTAGCGCGACGACCATAATCAGCGCTAACTCCCAGAAGCCGATGTCGAACATAAGTGTGGCCGGGTTAACGTCCGACGCGAGTTGATTTTTTACCACTGACCGACGCGGGTACAGCGATACTGCCAGGTACGGGTGTATCGTCCCGCATGGCCTGTTTGAAGCCCTTGATGGCACTGCCGAGGTCAGAGCCAAGACCACGCAGACGTTTGGCGCCAAACAGCACCAGAACAATCGCCAGAACAATGAGTAGCTGCCAGATACTGATACCCATGAAAATCCCCCTGCAACAGCCCTGAGGCTGGTTAAAGACAGTAGTATTTATACCACAAACAGCCACTCTGGTCTGTAGCTTTTGTTACATTTTCGATGCGGCTGGAAGGGTTTTTACTTAAGCCGCTATGGTCAAAGAATAAATATAACTACCAGGATGCCAGGTTTTTTATTTTTGAACCGCCAAGACGCAAAGATCGCAAAGAAAAACAAATTTTTTTCTTTGC
>ENA-ORDP01001618-ORDP01001618.1-marine-sediment-metagenome-genome-assembly--contig:-NODE-1618-length-12068-cov-2.557146_pt1 | contig 12068 bp, 9 predicted proteins | sample MGYA00248627_ERZ508539 | MGnify/ENA primary metagenome ERZ508539 (study PRJEB26208, sample SAMN05571518) | marine sediment metagenome | biome: deep sea; feature: Hydrothermal vent; material...
GGGCAGCAAGACCGGGGTTGTCAACCCCAACTGTATCCGTGCCGGTCAGCGCACCTGGCCGGGCAGCAAGACCGGGGTTGTCAACCCCAACTGCATTCGTGCCGGCCAGCGCACCCGGCCGGGCAGCAAGACCGGGGTTGTCAACCCCAACTGTATCCGTGCCGGTCAGCGCACCTGGCCGGGCAGCAAGACCGGGGTTGTCAACCCCAACTGCATTCGTGCCGGCCAGCGCACCCGGCCGGGCAGCAAGACCGGGGTTGTCAACCCCAACTGTATCCGTGCCGGTCAGCGCACCCGGCCGGGCAGCAAGACCGGGATTGTCAACCCCAACTGCATTCGTAGCGGGCAATCGCAACAGGCAACAGGTCGCGCAGCACTGCCGGACGGGCGGCATGCACCGGCTCGTGGCGGGTTTGCGCCGTTACATTGAATCCGCAGATGAAACAGATCCATTTTTACTTTGATCAACAGCGTTGCACGGGTTGTGCCGCCTGCGCTGTGGCCTGCAAGGACTGGAATCACCTGCCGGCGGGTAGCGCACCGCAATGGCGGCGGGTTTACACCGCAGAACTGGGGCATTTTCCGGCACCGGATGTGTTGCATCTGTGTATGAGTTGTTTCCATTGTGACAACGCACCCTGCGTCAAGGCCTGTCCTACCGGAGCCCTGTACAAACGAGAAGCCGATGGCATTGTGCTGGTGGATCGGGAGCGCTGTGAGGGTTGCCGGGCTTGTGAACGTGCCTGTCCCTATGGTGCACCCCAGTATCAGCCAGGTGATCCGCGGATGATGAAATGCACCTTCTGTATTGATCGTCAGATGCAGGGGCTGGCCCCGGCTTGTGTCGAGGCTTGTCCGTATCTTGCGCTGGATGCTGGCAGCCGGGAACAACTACAGGTTCGCCACGGTAAATTGAGTCCGTTGAGTATAAAAGATTTCCCCGGACTTAATGCCGAACACGAGGCTACCCGTCCCAGTGTGTTCGTGCGTCGCCGTACCCCGCGCCAGGCTACAGATGTGAACGAGGTGAAACTGCGTCGTAACGGTCGGGCGACAAATCATCTACGGACAGTAGAGGGGCCGTCAACCGCGCAATGGAAACGTCAGGCGGCACAACCCATGCCCAGACAACGTCGACGCGGGCGATGCTGATTGATCGGCGCACCTTTCTCGGGCTACTCAGCGGTGCCTCACTGGGGGCTTCGCTGTCGCTGCGTGCAGGTGAAGGTATGCGCAGTGGCAAACGGCGCATCACTCCCAGTGTATGTGATCACGACTGTGGCGGGCGCTGTTTGATGCAGGTGCACGTCGAGGATGGGATGATTACACATATCAGTAGCGATCCTCAGCCTGTGTGGTCAGGAAGTGTTGCAGATACATTGGCCGTGCCGCTGCGTACCTGCACACGCGGTCGAGCCTATCGCGAACAGGTGTACTCCTCGCAGCGCATTCTACAGCCTATGCAGCGAATCGGTCGTCGCGGTACGGGAAAATTTAAACCTGTTAGTTGGGATGAAGCACTGGGGCGGGTGGCGGAAAATATCGAACGTATCAGTGCCAAATACGGTCCGGCGGCCATCTTTTCCGGTGTGGGAGCAGGCTCGCAGAGCGCGCTCAACAGCGCCTTTGATCTGCAAATGCTGCTGGCGCGCCGTGGAGGTTTCACTGGTGGCTGGACATCACCGTCGTGGGAGGGCGCCCATTTTGCCATGCAGTACACGCTGGGGCTTAACGACGAGGCACCGGCTACCGAATATGCAGATGGTGCCGATGTGGAGGATTTTCTCAACAGCAAATTACTGTTGCTTTGGGGCTGGAATCCGGCACACACCCATTTTGGCACTGAGACCAAATATATTCTGCAACGGGTGCGCGAGGCAGGTATTCCTATGATCTGTATTGACCCGGTGTACACCGAGACAGCAGCGTTATGGGGTAGCGAATGGTTACCGATCCGCCCGGGTTCCGATAGTGCTGTACTGATGGCAATGGCTTACGTGATTCTCGATGAAGGCCTGGAAGACAAGCATTATGTTGAGCAGTTTGTCCATGGTACGGATGCCTACTGGCAGCACCTTCGGGGCACAAATGACGGTGTGCGTAAGGATCCGCGCTGGGCCAGCGCACTCAGCGGGCTTGATGCCGCACGTATTGCTGCGTTGGCCAGGCAGTACGCCGTTGCCCGACCGGCCAATCTGGTGGCGGGTTATGCCCCGGGGCGCAGTGCCTTCGGTGAACAGTACCATCGCGCTGCGATTGCTTTGCAGGCACTGACGGGCAACGTCGGTCGTCCGGGCGGCGGTGCGGCGGGCCATATGGTGGGTAAACCTCTGCGTTATGCGACCACAATCCAGACCTGGTGGGGACAGTTTGTGCGTGATGTGGAAGTGCGCGACGCCGATATTGCCAGCATCAAGACCAGCCGCCTTGCCAGTGCTATTCTTGGCGGCAAGGATGTCGATCCAGCCAGCGTCGGTAGTTACAAGGCTCTGCCCAGTTCGATTCGCATGCTGTATTGTGTGGCCTGGAATCTGCTCAACCAGTTGCCTAACCTCAACAAGACGCGTCAGGCACTGGAGTCACTGGACTTCATCGTTGTACAGGAACAACGCATGACGGCTACGGCGCGTTACGCGGATATCCTGCTGCCTGCCTGCACCATGCTGGAACGCGATGATTTCACATGGCCCTGGCGTGATCGCGGGGAGTATCTGATTGCCCAGGTTCAGGCTATCAAACCGCGCGGCGAGTCGCGTCCTGATTACTGGATCTTTGATCGCCTGGCGGAAAAACTGAAGCTGGAACCCCTGCGCAGTGGCGGCGACCCGCGTCAGTGGCTGGATGAGTTGCTGGCGCTGGATGACCATGCGCCGTTCGCCGAACTGGCAAGCCACGGGGTGTTGCGCCAACAGCGTAAAAAACCCTGGGTGGCCTTTGAACGCAATATCCGTGAACCCGAAAAGTACCCATTCAACACCCCCAGTGGTCGTATCGAGATCGCCAGCAATACCCTGGCGACAATGGATTTTACGGCTAGCAGCTACGGCCGTGACATACCATCGCTGCCGACCTATCTGGAAAACGTGGATGAAAGAAACAGCAAACCACTACGTTTCCCGCTACAGCTTATTACTACCAAGGCACAAAATCGCTGCCATAGCACTTTTGCCGGAAACCCCTATCTTGAAGAGTTGTCGCCCGGTGTGGTGTGGATTAATCCACAAGATGCTACTGAACGAAAACTGCCTGATGGCGCTACGGTGAAGGTCTGGAACCTGCGCGGGTGCCTGCAGCTGCTGGCGCGGGTAACTGAGCGTATCCTGCCGGGTGTTGTTATGATTCATGAAGGTGCCTGTTACCAGCCGGATGCCGAAGGTATTGACCTGGGCGGTAACCCGAACGTGCTGACCAGCGATGACACAAGTCCCGGTGGCGCATATGCCTATAACAGTGCACGCGTCGAGGTTGGCCTGGTAGCGGTTACGGATGGCTGACGGGTGTGTGTAATATCAGGTGCGAGCAGAATAACACATAGTGTAATTTATATTTACAGAAGGAGGGTTCGGTTCATGAAAACCTTTTACACAAGTACGCTGAGATGCTTTGCATTGTGCGTCCTGTGCATAGTATGGCTGCCGGCCAGCGCCGACTGGCAGCCGACACTGGTTGCTTCAGAACAGGTAGGGTATTTGCGTGCAGATGAAACCATTCGTTTGCAGATTCCAGCGGATGTGCCGGTTGAAGAACTACAGAAACTGGTACTGGAGCTGGATGCCATTGATGTGACGGCCATGGTGCAAAGAGAAGGCGGTTTTGCCCTGTATACACCTGTGCAACCATTAACACCGGGAAATCATGCCTTACGTGTTGTTGAGTATGCGGATGATGGCAGTATTATAGAGCTGGGTTTCTGGTCTTTTGAAGTGCGTCAGTCGGCGTTATTTCGTGAGTATGCAGTGGCAGCGGATAGTCAGCTGACGGGCAGTTACCGGGTGGCGGATAACAATCTTATTGCCCCTGAACCGAACCGGCTCAATGGCCAGGGCAGCAGTCAGCTGGCTTACAGTGCTGCCAGTGGTGACTGGTATAGCAACGGTAATTTTGATCTGCTGTACAACAGTAGTAGCGGTATGCAGAGCAATGGTCGCAGCCTGGATAATGGCGAATTCCTGTTTTCTGCCGGTAATAAGAATGCGGATGTGCGTGTCGGTCACCAGACAGTGGGTGCTTCAAGTCTGGTGATGGATAACTTTCGTCGTCGCGGCGTTTCCGTGGAAGGACGTGTGCCGGCAATCAATTCACAGTTTTCCGGTTTTATACTGGCCAGTGAAGCGATTAATGGTTTTCAGCGTGGCATGGCGATTGGTGATGCCGAAAAACGTGTTGAGGGTGTGACGTTTGAGAGTAGTCCACTCAGAAGCCGCCCGCAGGCGCTTTATTTGAGTGGCACCTGGCTGGATGGTGAGGGCAGTGACAGCAGTGGTGCCGTGGCCTCGGTCGCCGGTGCCGAATTCGGTCAATCCAAAGGCCGCGCCTGGTCGTTGAGTGCCGACAGTCAATTGTTCAATGATCGTTTACGACTGAGGGCTGAATATGCGGGTACTGATTATGATTTTAGTACCACCGATACGCTGGCTTCGCAGAATGATACGGCCTACAGTTTGCTGGCGACTTTTTCAGATAGCACCACATCGGGAATGAACTGGAATATCGGCGTTGAGAACCGTGAGATCGGCACTTTTTTCAAAAGTCTGGCTAATCGATCTCTGCCCAGTGATCGACGTTTGTTGCGTGCTTTTGGTGGGTCGCAATGGGCCACCATGGGTTTTCAGGCAAGTATTGAACAGCAGCTGGATAATGTGAATGATATTAAAGAATTACCCAGAGTTAAAACGAACCTGGGCAGTCTTAGCCTGAACTGGTCGCCGGTCACGTCTGTTGGCTGGTTGGGTTCGCCCAGTCTGGCGGCTTCCTACAGTCATCAGCAGCAAAATCAGACATTTACACCGATCGGGTTTTTGTTGGCAGAGACCGATAACAAGCTTGATAGTTTGCAGGCGAATGCGGTGTTTGCTTATTCGCTGGGTAGCTGGGGTCTGTCATTGATGAATACGCAGTTCCGTGATTATGCGGGTGTGCAGGCTGATACAGATACCAATAGTCTTGCTTTTGACAGTAGCCTGCTATTGCTGCAACAGCGTCTCAATCTTTTACCTTCAGTGCGTTATGACCGCACAGATGATAAAACCTACCAGCAGAATATGGTGGCGGTGACCTACGGACTACAAAGTAGCTACGTGATAAAACCGGATAAGCTGGATGGTTCGCTTAATGTTAGTTTGAACCGCAACCAGACTACGGACGACACAATCAATAATGATGTGTTTTCTGTCAGCATGGCGGTTAACTGGCATTTATTGGCCGCAAGTCGCAATCGATCTGGTTTTGATGTTAGTGCCAGCGGCATGTACAACAATTTGAACGATAATGTGATGGCGAGTAACTCGATTGATACATATCAGGTGTTTTTAACATTAACCATGGTGCTGCCATCACGCGCCGGACAGGCACAGTAAAGGAGTGTAAAGCATGATAAAACATCGAAGACTTGGTATTTCCATTCTGATTCTGCTGTCAATGCTGACGAGCGTGGCAGAAGCCGCCATCCTCGGCGTAAAGGCAACGAATGTACCTTCTCAGCTATCAGGAACAAGCACTGGCTTCAGTCAGGTTAAATGGGCGGTAACGGAAAATACTGATTTCAATACAAGTAATGTAACGCTGACGTCCACCAGTGGTACTTTTGTGGCACCTAATAACACGGTGCTTGGTACAACTGGTTTGTTACAGCAAGCATTCAATACGTCACCCAGTACTACAAGCATAATGACTGTCAATGAATCACTGGCTATCCCGCTCACGATTATCCAGCAGGCGCAGCAGCTGGGATTCACCAGCTTTACCTATCGGCGAAATTTCACCGATGGTTCAGGTGGGCAAGCGGTCAGCAGTATCGTAACCTTTACCATCCCGGCGGCCAGTGCACAGATAGGCCAGTCGAGTGTGAGCAATATACCGGCTCAGGTTGTTATTACATCAACCAGTCATAGTCAGCTTGGCTGGAACATCAATGTCAGCGGGGCACCGGGTTCTCGGGTGACGGTTAGTTCCAGCACGGGTGTCTTTCGCGCACCCGATGGCAGTACGCTCGGCACCGTGCCGCAAATTCTACAGGCAACGCAAACACTGATTGGTGCGACGACCACGTTTCGTCTCAACGAGTCATTAACGATTGCGCAGTCGATTACTCGTCTGGCGCAGAATAAAGGTTTTGGTTCTTTCCGTTATATACGGCAGTTTAGTGCTGGCCAGTCGAATGTCATGGTATCGGCAACTTTTACTATTACCGGTGGTGGCGCGGCGGGTGTGTTGTCTATTCGCCGGGTGCAAATGGAATACGACGACAGTCGTATTACCGCAGTGGTTGCGCCGGGTAGTGAAATACGGGCGCACGCGGTGGTCAGTTATGCGGGTACCGGCCTGCTGGAATATAGCTGGGAGCTTGCCAGTCCGCCCAGCACATTGGGGCAACCGGTTTTTGTACCACTAATCAGCCGTAAGCAATATCTGCTGGCGGGTGACCAGGTGGTATTACGATCACCTCGCCTGCCGACGGATCAGGATGGTGATTATCTGCTGCGACTGCGTTTGCATAAACCCGCTGTTGATTTTGAGTTACCGGTATTACGCTATGCGGTTAATCGTAGTGCGCAGGCGCGCACGGGCAACCGGGTGCGGACATTACAGGTTTCCCGCCCGGCGCCGGATAGTGTGCTTGGATTAAAAACACAGTTTGCCTGGCAATCAGTCAGTACAGCAAGTGCCTACCAGCTGGAAATTTATGACCGGCCGGTACGGGATAAGACGCTGCCCTCAGTTAACCAGCCGCTTCCGGTAACCGGGGTGCTGGTGCCGGCAGCAAAAACGCAGTTAAGCATTGGTAATATGTCGCGTACACACTTGTTGTCTGGTAACACTTATTATTGGCGTGTGCTGGCTATTTCAGATAAAGGTCAGGTTATCGCGCGCAGCGATTTCAGGCGAATCAAGTTCCCATGAGTGAAAACGATGCAATATTATTAAAAGCCATCGCGGCGGGTGATGAAAAAGCGATGCAGCGATTTTTTAATTTGTACGCGAATAATGTTTATCGTTATGTGCTGAGCCGTTGTGCTGATAACACTCTGGCCAGTGATATCCTGAATCTGGTGATGCTGGAAGTCTGGCGTCAGGCAGATGCTTTTCAGGCACGTTCGAAAGTCACTACCTGGTTAATCGGCATCGCACGGCACAAATTGATTGATCATTACCGTAAAGAGAAACGCCATGTTCACGATGAGCTCAACGAGGCGATACCTGATAACGCGCCCGTTAGCGAGCAACTGGTGACAGCGGCGCAGAATGCCGAGTGGGTGAAACACTGTCTTGAGAATATCGGTCGCACACAACGTGAGATCATTCATCTCGCTTTTTATGCGGACATGGCCTATGCCGAGATTGCCGAAATTATCGAGTGTCCTGTTGGTACCGTAAAATCGCGTATGTTTCATGCCCGGCAGGCTTTGCGTAATTGCTTAAATAAATTGGCAGGAGGAGAAGCCGCTCATGTCTTCAGTTAAACCTGATAAGGATGATTTGCCCTGGCTGGTTAATGGCAGTCTTGATGAAGCCGAAACAGCTGCGGTAAAAGCCAGTATTGAAAGCTCAACGGAACTGCGTGATGAATACGCCTTTCTCGCCGCCTTACGTGATAGCGTGAAACAACAGGATCTGGCTGATGTGCCACTGGAAATGAGCTGGCAGCGTCTGCGACGGGATATTCGTCGTCAGTATCCGAAAGGTGTCTCGTCACGCTGGCGTTTTGCCGCCATCGCTGCCTCATTGTTTTTGCTGGTGCAGAGTCTGGTTATCTGGTTGCCGGATGAAAGTGCTGAGCATTATCATCCGCTTTCATCCAGCGTTGCCGAGCCTGGCTTGCGGGTGCAATTTGTTGATGACGCGCCGCAGGCACGTATTCGCCAATTACTGCGTGAACAGCATCTGCGTATTGTTGACGGCCCCAGTGCAGCAGGGCTGTATCGACTGGTCAGTGATGGTGACCGGGCGCAGGCACTGGCTGCGCTGAAAAAACAAACTGATCTAATTGCGTATGTTCAGGCTGAATAAACAAACTGGTTGTGTGCTGATGTTATGCAGCCTGTGGCAGATGGGACAGGCGGCACCCTTAAATGTGCCGCTGTCACAACCGCTGACATTGCAGCCACCGGCGTTACTGAATAACACGGTTATCCGGCCTTCCAATCTGCTACGGCCGGTATTAACAGCAGCCCGGCCTGCGCCATGTGTCAGGCCGGGAGCAACGCTGGTTCTTATCGGTCAAAATCTGGGTTCGCAGGGGCGATCACGATTAATCATGGACACAGGCTCAAAACAGCTGGCGCTGGTGGTGACATCATGGACCGCCGGACGTATCAGCAGCCGACTGCCCGCACAATTTTTGCATCACGGTAAAGTTGAAATCGGTATCCGCTCGGGGCAGCGCTGGCTCGGCACGCCGCTGCCCGTCACCATCTGCCGACAGATCGTTAGCCCGCCAGTATTGCCAGGGGTAAAGATTTCGCCGGCTCCCGTGTTGATAGAACGGTCATCCGTGCCACCGGTACCTGTGGTGATTCATGGTAACCCGGTGTCCAGCCCCTCTGCGCCACCGCCCGCTACAGCCAGTACACCGGCTCCGCCAGCCCCGGCAGAGAGGCCCGCAGAGCCAGCGCAAGCTGAATCTTATGATGAAACTAACTGGGACGATCCAGCAAATTATTCAGCGCCAGCACCGACCGGGCAAGCTATCGGTGGTGGAAATCTACTGGGTATGCCGTTACCGCCTGTCCCTAAAAGCCTTAATTTGCTGACCGCGAAAAAAGGCCGTCAACTGTCTCAGCCGCACGAGCTTTTAGCCGTAACCGCGTCCATGGCAGATGCGAAACGTCTGGCGCAGGTGATGCAGGGTTATCAGGCGCGCATAATCCGGCGCAGCAAACTGGGTTCTCTGGGCATGGTTATCAGTGCATTCCGTTTACCGGATCAGGTGTCAATCGCGGAGACACTGAAGGCGGTGCGTCAGCAGTATCCTGAATTGTGGATGGATCTGAATCATTATTTTTATCCGCTGGCGGCCGCCGGAGAGCGGCGTCAGTCTTTATATCAGGCTATCGGCTGGCGTGCCGGTCAGGTCTGTGGTCGTGGTCTGCGGCTGGGCTTGCTCGATGGTCCTGTAGATATGAGCCACCCGGCATTAACAGGTCAGGCCATTGTGCAAAAACAGTTGTTTTCACATGGCCGAACATCCGCGTCGGCAGACCATGCAACAGCGCTGGCATCATTGCTGGTAGGTAATCCGGCAGCGGCTGGTTTTGCCGGTGTTGTCAGTGAAGCATCACTGTCTGTTGCGGTTGTCATGCAGACGGATAAGGCGGGTGAGGTTTACAGTACCGCAGAAAATCTACTATCGGGACTGGACTGGTTAATCAGTCAGCAGGTGCAGGTTATTAACCTGAGTTTGGGCGGGCCACGCAATGCCTTACTGGAGGTAGCGTTACAGCGTACTCTGGCATTGCAGGTCGGGGTGGTCGCTGCTGCGGGTAATGGTGGCAGTGATGCCGCGCCGAGTTACCCGGCCGCGCAGCCGGGTGTGGTGGCGGTAACGGCGGTAGACAGTGATGGCGTTGTGGCAAGGGATGCCAACCGTGGTGATTATATTGACCTCGCCGCCCCTGGTGTTGAGGTCTGGGTGGCAACCCCAGGTGGTAGTGGCAAGTTTGCTTCAGGCAGCTCAATGGCAGCACCGCTGGTAGCGGCGGCGCTGGCAGAGCTTGGCGGTAAACCGGCACTGGTTCCGCAGTTATTTCAGCAGGCGCGTGATCTTGGTGAACCCGGTAAAGATCCGGTTTATGGACGGGGTTTGTTGCAGTTTCCGGTATGTGTGAAAAAGGGGCGGTGACAAATAAGAATTATTTGCATGGGACAGTGACCGCCTGGTTTCTGCCTCGGCGTAACGTGAATATAAAACAAATATTTTTTTCAATATGGATGCTGGCGTGCCAGTATTGTTGGTTGTAACAAAATGCCCCGGTGGTTGGTTTCCAATGGCTGCTGTATATCGGCTGTGAAGAAGTAAGAGCCATAATTATTTAGTGTGTAAGTTCTTTTAATCTCTTTGGGTGCAATTCCCCGTGGCTTGCCGCGTGAAAAAAACTGTTGCAATGAGAATCCAAAGATTCTCGGGTAACTCCTTAGCAATACCCCGTCCGCTTGCGGCGGAGTAGTTTATCAAAGCGTATGATGATACTGCGTGGACAGCCCAGATAAGTTACCTGCCGTGGCAGAATACCAAATTCACACTACAGCATGTTTCTTATTCTAAATTAGCGGGCGGTACAGCCGCTGTGTCAGATAACAATACAACATTGTTACAGGGCTGGTTTGTCTGGTAGTGAATAGCTTGATCAGAAGGCGTCCGTGTCGACTTAAAAAGCTGAGCGTTTTCTGATAAATTCTCGTTCAAGCTCGCTGATGCAGCGACCGATCAGCCGTGACTGAGTGGCGGTAAGATCGACAAATTGTGTGCCGATAAATTGTGTTTTTCGTGACGAGACTTCTTTCGCGTAACGTAATTCGACAGTGCAGTAAATCCAGCCGCCAGCGGGTAACTCGATGGCACATTCATGTAACGATCCTTTCTCCATGATACTTTTGTCTGGTAAAGAAATTATACCCGCACCGCCATAAGACAGGTTATGCAATTCTCACTCAGTCGTTTCGCCTTTATTATTTTCGATAAAAACAGGTAGTTTTAAGGTCACAGGAATGCGCGCTCTGAAGGTCATGCGACGCTGGCGATATTCAACCAGTTTCGGCAGATCCATATAGTAGGTGAGTAGATTGTCTTTGTTGCCAGCGCGTTGCAGCGTCGTGTAAAACTGGATATCAACACCTTCAAGTTTTCCTCTAACAAGGAGTGCGCGTTCGGTGACCAGTAACAGGTGGCCACTTGATGGCAGCAGCTCATCGAGCAGCACGTGATCATCCTCGATGTTGACGATGCAGCTGGTATAACGTTGTTTATGGTTGGGTATTTGAACAGTGAGGGGGGTGTAATGTTTGGTAAAACGCTCGAGCAGTTTTGAGATTTTTTTTGCATTGGTAATCTGCTCACTATCGGCGAGTGCTGGGTAGGAAGCGTTTTGTGTTTTGCTGCTCATGTGTCTTGTGTCTGTCTGCGTAGAGATGAAGCAAGATTAAAAGTGCTTACGTTAAAAGTCCAGAAAAAGCCTTAAACGAGTCAGTTGTAAAAAATAAAGCCCTGGTTATGGTCTATATTAGGTGCTGTAATACGTGTATTGAAAAGGAGGTGTGCCCGGATGAGAGACAATACTTGCTGTGTTTTATACATAGTCTGCTTTTTTCTGCTTTTTTCTGGTTTCGTGCAGTGGCGGTTCGTCTAATGGCAGTAGTCGATCTGATTCGGGGCTAGCTGGATATTATATCGATGCCAGCAATGGTGATGATGCCAACGACGGTAAGTCACCGGCATCTGCATGGAAGACGTTGGCGCGGGTCGAAAGGGCGGTGTTCTCCGCCAGTGCTACCATCTTTTTAAAGCGTGGCGAAACCTGGAAAGGCTCTTTATCGCTGCCTGCTGATAATCTAACCATAGACACTTATGGACAGGGTGTGACGCCGGTGCTTGATGGTTCGGTTGCGGTAACGATTATCACCGATGTTGGCGCTGGCGTGTATGCCTATGATGCATCGCTTGCGGCGGATGAGGGCCTGGGTCATATAGCGGACAGTGCCGGTATACTGAAATTTGTTGCCTGGCAATCGGATGTTAGTGCAACATTAAGCGCAGCGGTGACGGGCAGCTATGCCTATGACTACGCCTCTAGCCGAGTTTGGGTATAGGAAGTATAAACACCCTTTCTCCAGGCGTCCACGGCCTATGAATTACC
>ENA-ORDP01001619-ORDP01001619.1-marine-sediment-metagenome-genome-assembly--contig:-NODE-1619-length-12067-cov-4.104562_pt1 | contig 12067 bp, 15 predicted proteins | sample MGYA00248627_ERZ508539 | MGnify/ENA primary metagenome ERZ508539 (study PRJEB26208, sample SAMN05571518) | marine sediment metagenome | biome: deep sea; feature: Hydrothermal vent; material...
TTCTATGGATAGAAACTTTTCAGCCTTACCGTACTGCTCATCCAAAGCATTTTTGACCATCTGTTCCTGCACTTCCCTCTCCTTGTAAAGAGGGAATATTTTATCTCCATCAATAGAAGCCACAAAAAAATATACGCTTTCATCCTTTGATGGTGAAATATCCTGTACTTTTATGTTGATATCGTCAATGATTTCTGTTTTATTAAAGTGTTTTGCGATATTCTCAACCTGCTTCTTAATCGTATCAACCTGCACAGAAAGGGCATCTACTGATTTTTTTAATTTATTAATAGTTGAGGCAGGCTTTTCAGAAAGGGGTTGAAGCGCAGTAGTTGCAAATCCGTTTCCAGACGCTTTCATATATACAACATCCTGACAGCCTTCGACCAGTCTTAACCCAACATACCGGCCGTTGTTTAAATCAAAGCAGATAGCAATACCATGCTTATAAGCATCTGGGAGTCCTTGATTTAATCTCTCAACAATACTTCTTGTTTTTCCCCCTTCAATAATCTGATTTAGCTCTATCAGCTTTCTAAACATTTAGCCCTCTGTAGAATTCAGGATAGTTTTATAATATCGCAAAAGAATTCCCCACATCGTTTATCCGTCACCCTTCAAAGGTTTTTCGCAGATTGTCAAGGATTCTGCCACTACTGTCATGCGCACTGTATGCTTTTTAATTTCCATTATTAAAAATACCTGCTATCAGCAAAGTTTTCCCTTATCTATTCTGAACATGATTACCCCGAATAAAACACAACATGTTGAAAATACGAGCTTCTGAAATAAATTCAGAATGATATAATGTACGCTTTTAAGATTGTGGTATCGTCAGTGTAATGACCAAGACAAACTGCTGTATAATATTCCCCCTTCGCTCTCTCTATTCTCTCCATTATACCACACCCACTACGTCAAACAGTGTCGCAGTGGAAAGCAGGTTATAAGTGCAGGAGTTAATAAAGACTCCTATATTCCTCAATCTGCAACTCCCCGGCCCTTCAGCAACCCTTTCTTTTGTTTCTTCTCTCACTTTGCGAAAACTTATGGGCATCTCCTTGTCGGGTATCCTTATCGAACCACAGATATCAAGGATGTTGCCTCTCAGTGGTTTAATAACCGCTTGGTTGCCATCGACAAATAGAATTACTTTCTTGAAGGGCTTCAGGTTTAAGGCTTTCCTTACTTCTTTTGGTATTGTCATCTGTCCTTTCGATGTTAGTGTTGCAACAGGCATTATCTCTCCCTTCTGTATCTTTTTCTTACATTTTATCATCTTTCTTGCATATATGCAAATTTAGTCCTAATTCCAGTTTTCTCAATTTTTACTGTAAATGTCAGTGCTGGAAAGGCGGTGTTCTCTGTAAAGACTATAGCATAGTTATTCAGCGTACTAAATAGGCTTCCCCTCAGTTCTTTTTTAATAATTCCAGGCCCTATGGCTTACAGGCAATCTTTGTAAAAGCGCCACTTAGGCATAAACTCGGTCATTAGAGATACAAACCTGTCATTATGGGTTCTTTCCAATAGGTGCACCATTTCATGAACAATGATGTATTCCAAACATTCTGACGGCTTTTTAGCCAAATCTAAGTTCAACCAAATTTGTTTTGCCTTCCGGTTACAGGTTCCCCATTTGGTTCTCATTTTTTTGATCCCAAACTCATTGACCTGAATATTCATTTTCTTTTCCCACTTCGCTATAAGCCCAGGTAGGGTTGCCTTTAGATGCCCGCGATACCATTCATCCAGGATGGCTTTCATCTTCTCCTTACTTGTTTTCGGTCTTACGTACAATTCGATTGTGCTGTGTTGCAGATTAACCCTGGGTGCCGCATTATGTTGAATAATCTTAAGCAAATAGCGTTTGCCGTTGAAATAGTGACTCTCCTTATTGAGAAATTCCCTTGGTGCTTCCCGCTCCTGTTTCTTAAGTTTAGCTTGCTGCTTTCTAATCCAGCTTAGTTTTGAAATGGCAAACACACGGATGCTTTCCACGTCCATTCTAAAAGGCGCTGAGATACTTACCCGTCCAGTTGGAGGATAGACTCTCAGGTAAATATTCTTGATGTCTTTTTGTATAACATCAACGGTGATATTTCCCAATTGCAATTGTTCCATATTAGTATTCGCTCTGTTTTTTTACGACAGGAAATATTTTTTCTACCTCTTTTCCATCGCCCAGAACTTCATATAACTTGCTCTTAATAACCCGTTCCTTTGTTTCGTTACCCTTCCAGTTGTCCGGCCTGTATGTGAGGATTTTTTCATGAATTGCCAGTGCCGCAATCTTTTTCAAATACTCTTCATAGCTGATGGCATTGGCCTTTCGCTCTTTAATAATTACATCCAGGAGTTTCGACATTTCTTCAAAGAAAACCGGGTCAATTAAATGTTCTTTGATGATTTTCTGACGAACATTATTCTCGATGGTTTCGGCAACGGCAACCTTACTGCCTTTTATGCCTTCAGGCAAACTGTTTACGGCATCGGCAATGCCTGTATTAACAATGATGTCTATAAGAGTCAGGTTACCGAAAGGTGATATTTTTTTCGACTCATCCGCCTGAATGTAATTGTCTATCAGGTGCCGCATATCGGCTTCATAGGTTTTTAAATCCAGGGTTTCGCCACTTGCTTTTCTAATCTCCTCCCGAAGCTTCAGATAGAAGTCGAGTTGATACTTAATATCCGCAATCTCTTTTTCGGTATAGCCCGCAGCTTCCATAGCTTCGGCAATATTGGCATAGGCCCGTATTAAGGCCACTGTTGCCTTGTACAAGGCCGTCTTATCACCCAATAAATCAGTATAAATCTTATAGACAAACTCTTTTTCGGTTTCAGTATTTGACCCGGTGTCTTTGGTGTTAATGTCACGGGTGCCTGGGTTATAGGATGTAACAACAGCGCATCTGCCTTTTAGTTCAGTGGCCTGGAAAAGTTCAAAGTAACGACACGCCTCATAAATACTTGACGCCACCAGCAGGGCATTCCCTCGTTCAGAACTGAGTCGTGGCTTCACGTTGAAATCCAAAACAATATCGCTTACCACCTTCTCCATACGCGAACGGGAACTGAGCACCTTTTGCATGGTGCCCCATTTTTTTTCAACCCCGATTTCTGGAAATCGTTTAAGCCCTTTGTCTTGGATTCAAACCAGGCATCTATGCGCTCTGTTGAAGAAATCTTCTGGTCAATGTCCCGTGCTTCATAGATCAAGTCCAGCACCACTTCATCCTCAACCGCCTTATTGAACTTGTAGGTGTGTATATACTTGCCAAACACTTCCAGACTGGTCTGCCTGTCTTTTTTGAGGAGCGGCGTGCCGGTGAAACCAATAAAAACGGCGCCTGGCAGCATGGCCTTCATAGTGCGGTGCAACTTGCCGCTCTGGGTGCGGTGACATTCATCGACAAACAGGAAGAGTTCCCCGACCGCATGGGTAGGCCTGCTCTCCATCTCTTTGATGAACGCTTCAAAGTTGTCGACATCCTTTTTGCCGAACTTGTGCACCAGCGAGCAGAGCAGTCTCGGTTTTGCCTCTGAAAGTTGCGCCATTAAATCATGGCCGCTTGTAGTTCGCTTGATCGGCTCCCCGACATCGTTAAACACCCGTTCGATCTGCTTATCCAGTTCGTCCCGGTCGGTAATGATGGCAACACGGGCATCTGGATTGTTCTCTATAATCCACTTGGCAAGGAGCACCATGACAATACTCTTGCCGCTCCCCTGGGTATGCCAGATGATGCCGCCTTCCCGTCTGCGGATGTGCTCCTGCGCGGCTTTTATGCCAAAGTACTGATGCGCCCGCGGAAGTTTTTTGCGACCACCGTCAAAGAGCACAAAGTCGTTTGGGTGAGCCGTTCTATTTGCCCTACATTACTCATGATTTTTTCCCGATTATTTCCCAATATCCGCCCTTGGCCGGACCTATGCGTTGAAGAATTCCATCTTTCTTCAAACGCATGATCTGCCATTCAATTCCCTTTTTGGTAATGCCTATCCTCTTGGACATTTCCTCAGTGGAAACTGAGGAATCTTCTAAAATCAGCTTCAGAATTTTCTCCCTAGTTTTCTCCCTAGTTTCTGCCGGCATTTTACTCTTGCCCCTTGCCTTAAAAGTTATCATCAAGCCTGCAAAATCATAGTTAATTCTTGGGGCGGGAACTCCGGCCAGTTTACACTCGATATTTATTTTTTCTATTCCCCGGCCCCATGACTCGATGAGTCCGGTTCTGAAAAAAACGTTGGCGATGAGGGGGTTGTACGGCTTTGACGGATGTTTCTCCAGCAACTGCTTAACTGTCCAGTTCTCCGGCAGGTGCCCATCATTCCAAAAGATAATTTTATCTTCGTAAACGCTGATTTGAATCGGGACACCGCTGCTGTAGTCTTTATGGACTATGGCATTCAGCAGCGCTTCGCGCAAGGCATTTTTCGGGAAGGGATATTTTTCAACCCTGGTAATGCCTTCATAACTGATATTGGCTCTCATGTACTTGGTCAACAGCAGGTCAAGGGTTTTATCTGCCTGCTGAAAGAGATTGCCGTGAACTTCATCCTGGTACATCAGGTCGGCATCAGTTCTGAAGAAGCCTATTTTCACATATGCACCTGTTACATATTTTTCAGGGTCATGATGAAATAACAGTATCGCCGCCCGCTTAAGATACGGGATTTCTACAAGTTGCAGATTCTCCAGTAGCACCTTATTGCTGTCGCCTAACACTTCATCGCTCATGCGCCCGCTTTTTGCCGCTTTTGTCCGGAATAATTCAAATGAGTCATTTCTGAAATCCGTGACACTTATCTGCGGCACTGGAACGCTGTCCCAGCGTTTCCCCTGTTTTTGCAGCAGGAATTTATCAAGAGCCGCGCCCTTTAGCTCCTGCTTGGTGCTGCCGCTGCGGTAATGGTACTCACCTCTGTAGCTCACCGGGTAGGGGTATGGCTCGACCAGAATTTCGAGAAAGTCTTTGCCCCCGGAAGTTTTTAAATTCACATCAACAATGATGCCCAGAATATCCCTGACCTTGTTGGGGATGTCCACGAGGAGTTTTTTTGCATGATCAATTCCGGTGGACTATGCACTTGTCGTTTTTGCCGATAACCAGCGTGCCGCCGGATGCATTGGCAAACCCGCATATCCATTTGATATACTCGTCCCGCCAGGAATCTTTCCATTCAATGTTCTGGTTCTCTTTCATCAGCATCATGGGCGGGTTTGGAACCCGCCCCTACGATATATCTTCCCATGGATGTAAATGTAATGATAATATGCGACATTTGGTAGAATAATTATAATTCTTCTACCAAATCGACCTATCTATAAATATCGGATTATACGTCATATCGTTTCCCCGTAGGGGCAGGTTCCAAACCTGCCCTTCTTTTTCCCGTTCCAAACCTGCCCTTTTTTGTAACCCACCAATTCCAAATCTGCCCTTCTTAATAAAACCCAACCGTTTAAAACCTACCCGTGTTATACCAGCCGTATCTTCCCGGTTAAAAGGTTCTGCATCATGCCCTGCTTTATCTGTTTGTATTTGTCGAGTTTGGTTTCTAACGCGGATATTTCAGCGTCCATGTCAGAGAGAGTCTCAGCAATGCGGATTTGTTCCTCTTTAGTTTTTGGAACTTGAAATTCAAAATGAACAAAGTCCTTTTGATATAAATGATTGATTGTAGAACCTGCACTTAGCTGAGATAGAAACTTTAGTAATAGTTCAGTCCCCCCCTCCCCCTAACCCCCTCCCGCCAGGGGAGGGGGGACTTGATAGTGCATTCCTCTCTGGCAAGGCAGCACCCCTTTTGTTCCCTCCCCCTTGACGGGGGAGGGTCAGGGTGGGGGTGAACTATTACATCTATTGTTGAATCAAGTTCCCTACCGATTTCTCCGTTCTTTGCGATCACAAAGTTCGTTTTAATCCTGTAGGTAAGCTTTGTCTTTTCTTTCCCCTTTGGCTCCAACCGGAAACCAAAATCCTTTTGTCCGGCAGAATCAAGATAAACACGGAACATGAGACTTCTCTTCTCTTCATACTCAAATACCTCCATCAGATATTCATTCATTGTCACGTTTCCCTCTCTTCCAGGGGCAACAACTTCTCTCAGCAGATATAGATTGCCGTCTACTTTTCTAACATTGATTACAGGATCAAGGTAAATAGCCGCATTTAATGGATCTGCCACAACCCGCCAAACCGAACCTATCCTCGCATCGATAACTACAGATTTTGATATAGAAATTTCTTCTCCCATACTTTTTTGTCCCCTTTTGCAACTCTATCCCAAGATGTACCACGTTTTATCATAAAAGTCACCTGTCCAAAAGAACAGGTGACTTTTATTCACCTTTTCGTACTCAATAAAGATGAGGGGGCGGGGAAAGAGACAGGGCGGAAATATCAAGACTCTGCGTAGCACCTGAGGCCGGAAATGCCAAGGGTGCAGGTAAATCCAGCACCTACGGCATTCCCATGTTTCTCTTTAAAGGCGTCTACTTTTTTCAAGCAGAAGACGGCATACGAGATCTTTACGCAGTTACTGAAGAGAAGGTCTACAGGCTGTTTTGCGCAAAAGGGTTTCCTTACAAATTGATTGGCAGTCCAAAGACAATGCCCGACGGGGTTACTGCCATGGCAGTAATAATGGACTGGAGAGAATTTGAAGTATTAAGTCCAGCGAAACGACCGGAAATGCTGAGATGGTTCACTCAATATCAATCAAGCGTTGCTCAATTGCAATGGCAACAGCGTGAGTCCTGGTCACAGCATCGAGCTTTTGCATAACATTACAAACATGAAACTTTACCGTTCTTTCACTCACACCAAGAATTACCGATATCTCCCAGGTGCTCTTGCCCACTTTTATCCAGTTGAGCACTTCTTTTTCTCTTGGAGAAAGGGGTACCCTGTTCTTTCTCTTGTCATGGCCAATAATACGTACGAGAGTCTGATGAAAGTGTGGCACAATGAGTTTTAATATAACTTCAGTGCGATTATTATGTTCTATACTATTGCCGGACAGAGAAAACAGACTTCCTTCACTTGCCTCGAAATTCCTCGCCCCATGCGTATAGCCCTCTCTGAGTCCAAAATCCTCAGCAAGGGAGATAAATTCCGGTGGAGGACCCTGTAATCTATACGTATCGGACCATCGCTGCAACCTGAAATGAGTAAAGTTTTCTTTGGCGACCGGATCAATCTCCTGGTATTTTCTTGCAAGGTAAATCTCAATCCATTCAACAGGATAGTTTATGTTTACGGGATTATATAACTTTACAATACCGTCAACTTCCTTTTTACCAAGCAGGCAAACGGCAAAGTCAAATGGAACCAGACACTTCAGCATCTTCATTAGTTCCGCCAATTCTTCTTTTGTAGTACAGGAAAGACTTTTATGGATCAGCTCCAGAAGATAAAGTACATCTTCTTTGGATAACCAGCGTGTAAGCCCCGGACTCATCTCTCTCCCCCCTGAATCAAGACCTACCCCCAGAGAAACCTCAACATATAATAATTATAACCCGAAACAGAATAAAAATAAAGAAAGCTCCCGGCAGGAGGATGCGTTTAAATGGCCGCAATACAATTTTCTGTGTTATAATATTTCCGCCAATGCATAAAAATGGTCTTATAAATCTTACTGTTCCGTTTTCTGCTCAAGGATATTTGCGCCATAAAGGGTTCTCTCTCTTATTCATCCTTGTCATAATACTGCTTATATCTTCCTGTACGGAGAAGTCCGACACACCATCGGCTACTACTCCCCCGGAGGGGTTCAGTCATTCACCCATTAGTGTTGACGGGGATATAAAGAGGCTGAGGGAGATCGTAAGTAAAGGACCTGCCGACCTTAATTCCCGGATCGAACTTGGAAACCTCCTTATGGATACCGGCAGGTTCAAGGAGGCAATAGAGGTTTATGGAAAAATACTTGAGATAACCCCGGAGAATGTAGACGTAAGGGTAGACATGGGCACATGCTACAGAAACTCGGGAGACCCTGAAAGGGCTGCCGGGGAATACAGAAAGGCATTGCGTTATGACCCTAAAAACCTTTATGCGCATAGAAATCTCGGCATTGTGCTGGCTTATAACCTGGGCAGGACAGGGGAGGCAATTGCCGAGTTTGAGGCATATCTTGCTCTCTCTCCCGATGCCTCTGATACCCGGCAGGTAAAACAGGCAATTAGAGAGTTGAAAGAAAGGTCCTGAGGCATGCCCATAAGAGGGATACTCTTACTCGCCTTTCTTCCTTTTCATAAGCAGTTCATACTTTTCCGCCCCTATACACTCCTTTGCAGCAGGACACCAGTCAATACAGGTTGGCCTCATCTCCCTTGTAACAACTTTTCCACAGTTACCACACACAGCCTCAGTCTCGTCTGACCATACCTCAACCTTACTGCCACAAAAAATGCAGATTATCTCTTCGGGAAACGGGCTTTTTATTTCTGTGCTGCCGGGACATCCTTCTTTAAAATTACTCATAATTTCTATTATACCACCATCTCCGGGAAAGACTCATGATTTATATCATATATACAGATGACCGGTTCAGATTTCCTGCTTTTAGCCAACATTATCCCTCCGTGCCTCATAAATCTCCCTGAACATCCCGGATGACCTCATAAAGGCTTCAAATACATGTGGATCAAAATGCTTCAGCGTGGTTCTGACATCTCCGGCAGTCAGGATATTTACAACGCTCTCATGATCCAGTCCCGCTTTGTAGGGTCTTCTGCTTCTCAATGCATCATACTGGTCAACTATATTCATTATCCTTCCCGATACCGGAATATTTTCACCTTTCAGTCCTTTTGGATAACCGCTCCCGTCCCACTTTTCGTGATGGGTAAGTGCAATCTCCTCAGCCATCCTCAGGTAAGGTGAGTTTGAATTCCTGAGAATTTTCGCTCCAATAAGGGTGTGGGTCTTCACCATCTCCCATTCTTCAGGAGTAAGCCCACCCTTTTTAAGAAGAATACTCTCAGGAATACCTACTTTCCCGATATCATGCATTGGTGAGGCATAATAAATAGTCTCTATATACTCCTTGCTCATACCCAGAGCAGAAGCGAGTACCTTTGTATATAAACTTATCCTCTTTATATGCGCTCCGGAATCCTCATCCTTGTACTCAGAGGCAAGGGTGAGCCGGTAAACCGTCTCACCATATCCTGTCCTGATCCTCCTGTATACCTTCTCAAGTCTCTCAAAGGCCCCTTCAAAAGCCTTTATCCTCTCTGCCACTTGCTCATCAAGGATATGTTTATGGTGTCTTAAAAAATCACGGCATTCCTTGAGTTCTAACAGGTTCTTTACTCTCAGGGTAAATTCAGCTGAATCGATGGGTTTTACGAGAAAATCATCAATACCTTTGGCAATACCCGTACTGCGTTCCGGTGATGAACCAGGGACTGCGAGTATAATAATAGGGATATGCCCGGTAAGCTCATGGGCCTTGAGTTTCTCCGCAATCTCAAACCCTTTCATCCCGGGCATCATCTCATCAATAAGTATAAGGTCCGGTAAGTACTGGAGAGTCTGCTCCACTGCCTCATGGCTGTTTCTGGCTACAATCGTTTCATACCCATGGTCTTCACAAAATGACGTTAAGAGCTTTATCTCTTTTTCATCACCATCAACAATAAGGATTCTGAAGATTTCTTTCTTATGATTCAATCCATTATTCACTCTATCCCCCATCTCTTTCAAGTTCCTTATCTTCCTGACCGCATTCACAGATGACCACGAGTGTGATCTCCTTCCCTGTACCCACTCCGGAGAAGACTCTCATAAAGCACAATCTGATTATATCACAGCCTGTTAGACTTCTCCATAACCCGAATCCAGTGATAATATGGTTGTTGAAACCGGCACCATAGAAAAATTCTATCACAAAAAAACAAAAAGAATGAGAAAAAAAACAAATCCATCCTATAAAATAGAAGAACTAAACGGTAATTTCTGCTAAAGTATTTATAAAGTATATCTCTGATTTACTAACCAAGGAGGTCATGATGTCAGAAAAAGGGATTTCCGTCTTACTTGAGGAACAGAGAAGTTTTCCACCAGCTGAGGAGTTTTCACGTAAGGCCCATATCAGGAGTATGGCTGAATATGAGGCGATCTATCGCCGCTCTGTGGAAGACCCCGAGGGATTCTGGGCAGAGATGGCAGAGGAAAATCTCTCCTGGTTCAGGAAATGGGACAAGGTGATCGAGTATGACTTTGAGAAGCCCTTTATAAAATGGTTTGCCGGCGGAAAACTGAACGCCTCATACAACTGTCTTGACAGGCACATCAGCACCCCGTTGAGGAATAAGGCAGCCATTATATGGGAGTCGGATGAAGGCCGGTACAGGACCTACACATACCAGCAGCTTTACCATGAAGTCAACAGGTTTGCCAATGTCCTGAAAAAGCATGGAATCGGAAGAGGCGACAGGGTAACGATATACCTCTCCATGATACCTGAGCTGGCAATAGCCATGCTTGCCTGCGCAAGGATCGGGGCTATTCATAGTATAGTGTTTGGAGGCTTCTCATCCCAATCTCTCAGGGACAGGATAAACGACTGTAAGGCAAAGCTCGTCATCACCGCAGATGATGGGATAAGGGGTGGAAGAAAGGTGCCCCTGAAGGTCAATGCTGATGAGGCGTTACTTGAGTGTCCGACTGTCAGGAAGGCAATAGTTGTCAGAAGGTCCTCCGGCGATGTGGATATGGAACCCGGGAGGGACTACTGGTGGCATGAAGAAATGGCAGCAAAGGATATATCCAACTATTGTGAACCGGAGCAGATGGATGCAGAAGATCTCCTCTTTATACTCTACACATCCGGGTCGACAGGAAAACCAAAGGGGGTCCTGCATACAACAGGCGGTTATCTTTTATACACAAATCTCACCTTCAAATGGATATTCGACTACCGCGATGAAGACATTCATTTCTGTACAGCAGACATTGGATGGATAACAGGCCACAGCTACATTGTCTATGGCCCCCTCTCTGCCGGGGCTACATCCCTGATGTTCGAAGGAGTTCCAAACTACCCTGACCCGGGCAGATTCTGGGATATAGTGGATAAACACCAGGTAAACATAATCTACACTGCACCCACTGTAATAAGGGCATTGATGAGGGAAGGAGAGAAGTGGGTACAGAAGCATGATCTTTCAAGCCTCAGACTCCTTGGTACAGTCGGAGAACCGATAAACCCTGAGGCATGGATGTGGTATCACACCCATGTGGGTAAGGAGAAACTTCCCATAGTGGACACATGGTGGCAGACAGAGACCGGCGGGATTCTTATAACTCCCTTGCCGGGAGCCATGACCATGAAGCCCGGCTCTGCAAACAGGCCCTTCCCCGGAGTGGTGCCGAAGATAGTTAAAGAAGACGGTACACCGTCTGAGACAAACGAAGGCGGGTATCTTGTCATTGAAAAGCCCTGGCCCGGTATACTCAGGGGTATGTTCGGAGATATTGAAGGAAAGAGATTCAAGGAGGTTTATTTCAGCAGATTTCCCGGCAAATACTTTACAGGAGATGGAGCAAGGATTGACGAAGACGGTGACTTCTGGCTGATGGGCAGGATAGACGATGTCCTGAACGTCTCAGGCCACAGAATAGGTACTGCAGAGCTTGAGTCATCCCTTGTAAGCCATGAAAAAGTGGCGGAGGCTGCAGTGGTTGGGTACCCCCACGAGATAAAGGGTGAGGGGATATACGCCTTTGTTGTGCTGCAGGAAGGAGTCCCGTCTGATAAGACCCTCGATGAGTCACTTAAGAATCATGTAAGGAAACTAATCGGCCCGATAGCAAAACCGGACAGGATACAGTTTGCCCCGGGCTTGCCAAAAACCCGCAGCGGCAAGATAATGAGAAGGATACTCAGAAAGATTGCAGGCGGAGAGATCGAGGACCTTGGAGATATCTCAACACTTGCAGATCCATCTGTTGTGGAAGAGCTTGTGAGGAACAGGGTATAGAATGGCCCCAGCAATTCACGGCGAACTTGTAACGCTTTGAGATTGCTTCATTTCACTCGCAAT
>ENA-ORDP01001620-ORDP01001620.1-marine-sediment-metagenome-genome-assembly--contig:-NODE-1620-length-12063-cov-7.111676_pt1 | contig 12063 bp, 11 predicted proteins | sample MGYA00248627_ERZ508539 | MGnify/ENA primary metagenome ERZ508539 (study PRJEB26208, sample SAMN05571518) | marine sediment metagenome | biome: deep sea; feature: Hydrothermal vent; material...
ACTGCAACAGATCCATCAGACCGATCACCTGGAGCGCAAGAGCTAAGGAGGCAGGCTGAGGTGACCCTAGACATTGCCATCGGCGACCGGCCGCGGCTGAAGCGGCTGGTAGAGCGCATTGATAACTGTGTCAAGCTCAAGACTTACTGGCAGTGCTGCAACGTCAACGCCATAGACCGGCTCAACTTAAACGATCACGGTCCCACCCACATCAAGATCGTCGCCAAGTTGGCCACCACCATCTTGCGCCTGTTGGGGCAGGCCGGCGTACGGCCCAGCGTCTGCGTCAACTATCATCTGAGTGAGGAGGACGCCGAGATCATCGTCCTACTGGCTACCTGCCTCCATGATCTGGGCCACATCGTCGATCGCGACCACCATGAGGAGTACTCTATCGCCCTGGCGCCGGCCCTCTTGGCCGAGCTGCTCACGGGGCTCTATGCGGAGCGTGAGCAGGCGATCATCACCGCCGAGACGTTGCACGCCATCGTCGCCCACGACACGTACATCCAACCCTTCACCGTCGAGGCTGGCACGCTCAAGGTGGCCGACGCGCTGGATATGGAGCAGGGACGGGCGCGCATCCCCTTCTCCAAGGGCTCACCCAGCATCCATGCCGTCTCGGCGATGGCCATCGAGCGCGTCCAGGTGCGCCCCGGCAAGGAGAAGCCGGTCTGCATCGAGATACAGATGTCCAACTCCGCCGGCATATTTCAGCTGGACAACCTGCTCAAGCCCAAATTACAAAACTCCGGCATCAAAGAGTACTTCGAGATCCGCGCCGAGATCACCGGGCCGGAGAAGAAGATCCTCGATACCTATCAGATTTAAGTCTGTTTAGCCGGAGAGCAGATAGATGAAGCCGGCCCCACTGAAGGCGCCCAGTAGATCGTAGGTCAAGTCTTTATAGGAGAAATAATCGGGGGGGTGAAGCTGGTCACGGATCTCCTTGAGCAGTCCCGGCAGCGAGCCCAGAGCGCCGGCCAGGGCGAAGCGCAGATCGGCAGGGATACCTGGGGACAGGACTCCCAGCAGCAGCGAGCTGCCCGCTCCGGCGCCGAAGCTCAGCATGAAGTGCAGCGCCTTATCCACGCCGAACCAGGGCTCATGAGTGTCGGCCGCATAGGCAGAGTGCACGGTGAGCAGCAACAAGAGCAGAACGCCCAGCGTTAATAAAAAACCCCTCCGGCGGGCATGGTTTTGGCACATAGCGCTCCTTACTCGAGCGGTGATGGCCAGATTATACGACGCTAGGGCCGAGCGGGCCAAAAGTTGCCCCGTCGGTGGGGAGGGCGCGTTATACTTTCTCAACAGTGGGAGGTCCGATGCGGAAGGATATATATGAGTATCCGGCAGAGGCAACCGATCGCACCGAGGATGTGGCCAACATCCTGAAGAGCCTCGTGCTCGAGCACACCTGAAAGCTGATCAATGCTTTTATATCTCAGTCTGTTGCTCGCGGTGATCCTGCTGGGGTTCATCTTTGACTTCCTGAATGGCTTCCATGACTCAGCCAATGCGATCGCTGCCTCGGTCTCCACCAGGGTGCTCGCCCCACGCAGCGCCGTCCTGCTGGCCGCGGGGTTCAATCTGCTCGGCGCGCTCTCCAGCACCGAGGTGGCCAAGATGGTCGGCTCCGGCCTGGTGGCCCCCGACCATGTGGACCAGATCACCTTGGTCGCCGCGCTGCTGGCGGCGATATCTTGGGATATTATCACCTGGTATTGGGGGCTGCCCACCAGCTCCAGCCATGCCTTGCTCTCCGGCCTGGTCGGTGCCGGGATCGCCACCGGCGGGCTAGGGATCATACTGTGGGGCAGCTTGGGAAAGATACTTTTGGCTCTGGTGCTCTCGCCGCTGATCGGTTTTGGGTTGGGCTTTTTGCTCATGTTCTCGCTCAATCGGCTGCCGGTGCAGGTGACGGCGGTCTTCAGCAAGCTACAGATCGTTTCCGCCATGGCGCTGGCCTTCAGCCACGGCAGCAACGATGCGCAGAAGACGATGGGCATCATCGCCCTCTCGCTTTTCAGCTATGGCCTGCTGCCCTCGCTGAGCGTGCCCCTCTGGGTGATGCTCCTCTCGGCGACGGCCATGGCCTTGGGCACCGGCTTCGGCGGCTGGCGGGCCAGTAAGACCCTGGGGATGCGCCTGGCCCACCTGCGCCCCATTCATGGTTTTGCAGCGGAGTCCAGTTCGGCGGCGGTCATCCTGATCAACTCTTACCTGGGGCTGCCAATCAGCACCACCCACGTGATCGGCTCGGCGGTGATAGGAGTAGGAGCCGCCAAGCGGCTCAAGGCCGTCCGCTGGGGAGTCGGCCGCCAGATCGCGCTGAATTGGGCCCTGACCCTGCCGGCCTGTGCGGCGATCGCTTGGCTGATCTGTACTCTGCTGCTCCGCTGGCTCTAAATATCTCTAACAGAGTGCCGCAGGACAATCGAAGCGCACCTGGGCCCTAATATTTGTCAGCGTCTGGGGGCCGATTCCCGGCACACGCTCTAGCTCGGCTAGCGAGCGAAAGGGGCCATGCAACAGCCGATAGCTGACGATGCGCCGGGCGATGACCGGGCCGATGCCGGGCAGACTCTCCAACTCGCGGGCCGAGGCCAGGTTGAGCCAGATAGTCGAGCCGGCCGGCTCGACCGGTGCCGGTTGGCGAGGCACGCTGGGCGCTCCCCCCAGCAGTAGGGACAACCCAGCGACCAGTAAGGCCAGGCTGCCCAGCAGCAGGAGCGCCCGCCCGTCAGCCTGTGAGAACGGCACCGAAGCACTCCTTGATGCGGCTCAACCCTTCCTGGCGCCACTCGACGCACAGCCCTTCGGGAATGAAGTGATATTTGTCCAGGTCGTGCTTATAGCGATAGGCACCGATGAAGAGATCACGCAAGCGACGTGCCGTCTGGGGATGGTGCCTCAAGGCCTCGGCCTGCTCCCGGCAGAGCGCCTCGATCTCTTCCAGATAGATCTCGCTGTCGATCGCTTGGCGAAAGCGCTCTTCCGCTTCCAGGGGATGGTGGAGCAGTTGCCGGCAAGCTTGGCGGAAGAGCCGCCGACGGCTCAGCTCTTGAGCGGCCCTCTCACGCATCCGTGCCCCTTGCTGGTGGTAGTATTGGAGCTGCTCCAGGGGGAATTCCAGCAGATGGCAGCGGCAACCCGGATGCCAGGGCGGCCGCTCGGCAGGGGGCAGGCTGATCTCACCGTGATGTCGCAAGCAGTCGGCACAGGTCAGATAATGCACACTGGCATAGTACTGCACAAAAGTCTCTTGCCCCTTGATATGATGATACAACTGAGCAAATTGAGCCTTCATAGCCGGATCATCCTAATCATAGCAACCGCGGGCCGAGTCGGCAAATGGGCCGCTCAGCTCAGGACGGGCGCTGCGAGCACAGTCTTTTCCCATTGCGAGATGAGCATGAAGATGTGAGTCGTTACCTCACGCTCATGCTCATCTCGCCTGAGACAACTCTCTGGTTTGACAGCCCCTCACCGAGCGCCTATAATAGCCCAACTTTCTCATAAGGAGAGGTGATCGCAATGAATGAAATCATCAAGGGTGATCGGCTTTGGGCCCGCCCTACTCCCTCCTGACCTAACCACCCCACCTGACCTATCGTCAAGCTCAATCTCTCAGTTTAAGCACCGGCAAAAGCGCCACAGCCACCTGCGGATTTGCCAATTACCTGAGCACGATCCCTTCAAGCTCTATGCCGCCCTGCGCCGGCGTTATCGCACCAGCTTCATCCTGGAGAGCGCTCCAGGTCCGAGGCGCCTGGCCGAATATACTTTCATCGGCTTCGCCCCGCATCGGCGGCTGGCCCTGCGCCAGGGACGGCTCTCGATAGACGAAAGTGATCAGGGACCGCTGGACGACCCCCTGGGCGCGCTGCGCGACACGCTGGCCGGCTACCGCATGGCTCAGCTGGGCGCTCCCTTCGGCAAATACTTCGGCGGCCTGGTCGGCTATCTGGGCTACGACTTCGTGCGCCGGCTGGAGGCGCTGCCGGAGCGTCCCGGACCTACGGTAGAGGAGCCTGGCTTTCCCGACTTCGAGCTGGGCCTCTATCTCGACGGGGTGATCTACGACCATGCCCGGCGCGCAGTCTACTACTTCACCCATGATCAGGATCGCTCCCAGGCCGTTCGCGAAGCGCTGGCCGACCAAGCCGGGGCAACTCAGCAACAACCCCTGATCTGCAGCCCCTTCCAATCGGATATCTCGCGCCAGGAGTTCATCGCTGGAGTCCAGCAGGCTCAGGAAGCTATCCGAGCCGGTGAGGTCTATCAGGTGGTGCTCTCCAAGCGGCTGCGGGCCAACTATCACGGCGATCTACTGGCCGGATATGGGGCACTGCGCCAGGTAAACCCCTCACCCTACATGTACTTTGTCCAGTTCGAGGGGCGCACCATCGCCGGCTCCAGCCCGGAGATGCTGGTCGCGCTGCGCGGTCGCCAAGTTATTACCTATCCCATCGCCGGCACGCGCCCCTTGGGCCGGAGCGAGGCCGAGCGGGCGCGCTTGGCCGGTGAGCTGCTCGCCGACCGGAAAGAACGGGCCGAGCATGTGATGCTGGTGGACCTGGCGCGCAACGATATTGGTCGGATCGCGGAGTTCGGCAGCGTCAAATTGCCCGAATACATGCGGGTCGAACGCTTCAGTCACGTGCAGCATCTGGTCTCGCGGGTGGAAGGACGGCTGCGCCCGGAGCTGGACGCCTTCGATGCCCTGGCCGCGCTCTTTCCCGCCGGCACAGTCTCCGGCGCTCCCAAGCTGCGGGCGATGGAGCTAATCGCCCGTCTGGAAAAGAGCCCGCGCGGTCCCTACGCCGGCGTGGTGGGCTATTTCTCGCTGAACGGCACGCTGGATACGGCAATCGCCATCCGCACGCTCTTTGCCCAGGGCGAATCGCTTTATCTGCGGGCCGGAGCGGGGATCGTGGCCGATTCGCAGCCGGAGCGCGAGTGGCAGGAGTGCGACGGCAAACTGGCCGCGCTGCTCAGCGTGCTGCAAGGAGGCCTGCCATGCGGGTGCTAGTCATTGATAACTATGACTCATTTACTTACAATTTAGTCCAGTTCCTGGGCGAGCTGGGCGCTGAGCTGCAGGTGGCCCGCAACGACCGGATCGAGTTGGCCGATATCCGCCGACTCGCTCCAGAGCGCATCCTGCTCTCGCCTGGACCGGGCAACCCGGCCAATCGGCGTGACTTCGGCATCTGCGCTGAAGTGCTGCGTGAATTCTCACCTCAGGTGCCCACCTTGGGCGTCTGCTTGGGCCTGCAGGGGATCGCGCTGCTTTTCGGGGGGCAAATCGGCCCGGCCCGGCGGCTGCTCCATGGGAAGCGCTCGCGGATTTATCATGACGGGCGCGGTGTTTTTCGCGACATTCCCAACGGCTTCCAGGCGGCGCGCTATCACTCGCTGGCCGTCATGCGTGGTTCGCTGCCCCCGGAGCTGGAGATCAGCGCCAGCAGCGGGGATGGCGAGATCATGGGGCTGCGCCATCGGGAACTGCCCATCGAGGGTGTACAGTTCCACCCGGAGTCTGTGCTCAGCGAATACGGCCATCGCTTGCTAGGCAATTTCTTAGGCCTGAGCGAGCCGGCGCGTCAGTGGGAGGTGGGTGCCCCATGAGCGTGCAAACCATGCCCAATGCGCCTCTACGTCAAGCGTTGGCCCGGCTGGCCGAGCGTCGTGATCTTGACGCTGCGCTAGCCATGGGGGCACTCTCGGCCATCATGGAAGGGCAGGCCGGCGAGGCACAGATCGGCGCCTTCCTGATGGGCCTGCGCGTCAAGGGCGAGACGATCGCGGAGATCACCGCCCTGGCCCAAGTCATGCGGGAGAAGAGCGTCAAAATCCGGCCCCGAATTCATGTAGGGGCGACCGGCCGGTCGCCCCTACTGACCGATCTTTGCGGCACCGGGGGGGCGCCGATCAAGACGTTCAACGTCTCGACCATCGCCGCCTTCGTGGTCGCCGGGGCGGGCGTGCCGGTGGCCAAGCACGGCAATCGCAGCGTGAGCAGCCTCTGCGGCTCCGCCGACCTGCTGGAGGCTTTGGGACTCGATCTGTTGGCCGAGCCGACAACGATCGAGCGTGGTATCGAAGAGATCGGTTTAGGATTTCTCTTTGCGCCTCACTTCCACCCGGCAATGGTCCATGCCGCGCCGGTGCGCCGGGCGCTGGGGCTGCGCACCGTCTTCAACCTGCTGGGGCCACTGACCAATCCGGCGGACGCCCAGGCGCAGCTTTTGGGTGTCTTTCGCCCCGACCTGGTGGAAACCTACCCCCAGGTGCTGCGCAATTTGGGGACTGCCAGAGCGCTGGTGGTCCACGGAGAAGGCGGCCTGGACGAGCTCTCTACCTTGGGACCAACGCTGATCGGCGAGCTGCGTGAGGGCCAAGTGCGCAGTTACAGGATCACGCCGGAGCAGTTCGGCCTGCGCCGCGCTCGGCAGGAGCAAATCTGCGCCCTGCCGCCGGCCCAGAGCGCCAAGCTGGCCCGGCAGTTGCTCTCCGGCCGGCTCAAGGACGAGCACTATGAGATGCTCCTGCTGGGCGCCGGGGCCGGTATCTACGTCGGCGGCGGAGCCGCCTCGCTGGAGGAAGGCCTGGCTCAGGCCGAGGAGAGCATCTCCGGCGGTGCGGCCTATGACAAGTTGCGCCGGCTGATCGAGCTGGGCGGCGGGCGATGGACTGGCTAGACCGGCTGGCCCAGACGGCGCTGGAGACGATCGCCTCCGGCTATTATGACCATGTGAGGCCCAGCGCCTTGGCGGATCGGCCGCGGCGCTCCTTGGTGCAGGCCATTCACAATAGGGGCGAGGCCGGTCGTCTGGCGATCATCGCCGAGATCAAGCCGGCCTCGCCCTCCGGCGGGTCGCTACGGGTCAGCACCGATACTGCGAAGCTGGCCCGGCAACTCGGCACCGCCGGTGCCGCAGGCCTCTCGGTGCTGACCGAGCCGGTTTATTTCAGGGGCTCATTGCAAAACCTCCGTGAAGCCGGCAGGAGCGGGCGGCCCACCCTGATGAAAGATTTCTTGCTGGCGCCCGTGCAGCTTGATGCGGCTAGCGCCTATGGCGCGAGCGCCACGCTGTTGATACTCACGCTTTTCAATCGCGGCTATGCCCAACTAGGGCTGGCAGAGATGATCGGCGCGGCCCATGATCGCGGGCTTGAAGTGCTGCTCGAAGTGAACTCACCCGAAGAATATCGCCAGGCCCAGGAGACGCAAGCGGAGATGATCGGGATCAACAATCGGGAGCTGGCCAGCTTGCAAGTTGACCTGGGGCGCACCGGCGCTATTCTGGCCCAGGCCCAGAAAGACCGACCGGTCTGGGCGCTCTCCGGGATCGAGACGAGGGAAGATATCCAGCGCTTGAGCGCCGCGGGCGCCGATGCGTTTCTGGTCGGCAGCTCGCTGATGCGGTCCGCCGACCCGGCGGCCAAACTGGCCGAGCTGATCGGCGGGTAGGGGCTACGTTCCTTCGGTGGAAGCCTTGCTTGGCTTGGTTGGCTATTTGTGCTACAGTTCGGTGATCCGAGATGTCAAGTAAGGCTCTAGTGCAGGGGAAGATTTCGACGATCGTTGATAACTCCGGCAATCAGACGGTGCGTGAGGTGCTAGCTCAGATTTTGCCGCAGACGTCCCATCTGGACATCGCTACCGGCTACTTCGAGCTTAGCTCGCTGCTGGCTTTAGGGGAAACCTGGCAGCGGGTCGCTCAGATCCGCATCCTGATGGGGGATGAGACCTCACGACGGACCCGCCGAGTGCTGCTGGAGGAACTCTCCAAACAAACCGACGAGAGCATCGAACTCTACAAAGAGCGTGATGACTCCCTGACAGGTTTGGAAGCCGTCCGTCAAGCCTTGAGGCAGAGGCACATTCGCGTGCGGGTGTACGATCAGGCCAAATTCCACGCCAAATGCTATCTGATGCGCACGCGGACGCCGCAGCTGGTCAACGTTGGCCTGGTCGGCTCCAGCAACTTTACGGCCTCCGGCCTCATGACCAACGTCGAGTTGAACCTCTTAACCAGCGAGCAGTACCAGCTGGAAGCCCTGTGGGAATGGTTTGCACGCGCTTGGAAAGAAGCCAAAGAAGCGAACGAAGCGATGCTAAGGGTCATCGAGCGCCACTTGCAGGTCTTCACCCCACTGGAAGTCTGGGCCAAGGCCCTCTACGAATATTTCCTGGGGCGAGAGAAGCCGGTCACCCGTTGGGAAGAACAAGATTCGGTGATCTACCCGCTGTTGAACAAGTACCAGCAAGATGGCTATCGCGCCGCATTGGCCATCGCGGAGCGCTGGGGCGGCGCACTTATCTGCGATGGTGTTGGCTTAGGCAAGACGTTCCTAGGGCTGATGCTATTAGAGTACCATCTGTGCCGTGGCGATCGTGTCCTGCTCATCGTGACTCACTCCGCCAAAGAGAGCGTCTGGATGAGCACGCTGAACCGCTACCTGCGTCCGCATTATCCGGTGGCTTTCGAAGAGAATTTGAAGATTCGCACTCACACGGAGTTCGAACGAGAGGGCCGCATTTCCCAGCAAACGCTGGATTACTATCGAGACTATTATCGCGTTATCTTAGTGGACGAAGCCCATCATTTTCGGACCCCCTCGGCCAATCGCAGCAAGGCTCTGAGATCGCTCTGCAAAGGAGGTAGAGAAAAGCTCCTCTATTTCTTGACGGCCACCCCGATCAACAACTCATTGCGCGATTTGTATCACTTGATCAACTACATTGCCCAAGATCGTTTGCAACACTTCGCCTCGCTGGGTATTCGGAACTTGCGTCAATACTTCAGGGAGGCCGAGCGAAATATGGAAGAACTCATCGCCCAAGCCGATGGCAGCGCCGATCTGGTCACAGCCGTTCAGGATGCCGACTTTCTGCGCAAGGATCGTTTGCTCAAGGCCTTGGTCATCCAGCGTAGTCGAGCGTATGTGAAAGAGACCGAACGGCAAAACGCCCAAGCCCCGGTCTTCCCCGAGCGCGAGAAGCCCCAGGTGATCCCCTATTCACTGAAGAAGGTCTATGCCGGCTTGTATGCCGAGCTGCGTATGGCCTTCGATCGAGACAATCCCCTGTTGAGCTTGGCGATCTACAACCCCGAGCCCGATGAGAAATTGCTCAACCGAGACCGCCAGGTCATCGGCCTCATCCGCACGCTGCTGCTCAAGCGCTTGGAGAGCTCCTACCAGGCCTTCGAGGGCAGCCTGGAGGTCCTCTTGCGCAAGATGGCCGCTTTCGTTGCACAATACGCTCCAGAGCGTTGGGAGGCTTGGCGCACCCGTTATGAATCTCAGTGGTGGATCGTGCAAAGGCACCAGCAGGAGCGCAGTCAGGCCGAAGACCCCGAAGCCGAAGAGGAAGAGGGCAACGAGTTCGACGACGTGAAAACCACTGAGCTCGATCAATCTACCAGCGAGTACGAGCTGGATGCTCTACTTGCCGCTATCGAGGAGGACATGGCGGTTCTTATCGGATTGCTTTCCAAGGTCTATCAGCATCTCTCCCCTGGCGCCGACGACAAACTCCAACAACTGCTCCGGGTGCTCAAGGATAATTCCCTGCTGAAGCGCGAAAAGGTCGTGATCTTCACGGAGTTCCGCGACACCGCTCGTTATTTATGGAAGGAGCTTCAAGCCCGAGGGTTCAGTGATTTAGAAGAGCTGGACAGCACGCGCAAGGTCAACCGCGAGCAGGTGATCAAGCGCTTTGCGCCCTACTACAACTGCGATGAAAATGAACTACCCAAATACGTGAACGATCAGATTCGGGTCCTGATCAGCACTGACGTGCTTTCCGAAGGGCTCAACCTTCAGGATGCCTGCCTGCTTGTCAACTACGATCTCCACTGGAACCCGGTGCGCCTGATGCAGCGCATCGGGCGCGTGGACCGGCGGCTCAATCCTGACATCGAGCGGCGCTTGGGGCGATCCAATCCCGTGAAAGTCCACGTCTTCAACTTCCTGCCCCCCGAAGATCTCGAAGATCTCCTGAACCTACATCGCCGCGTCAGCGGCAAACTGCTGCGCATCAGCAAGACGCTCGGCATCGAGGCCCCGGTGCTCACCCCGGAGGACGATTTCGAGGCGATTCGCCTCTTCAACGAGAAGTACGAGGGCCAGCGCAGCATCGAGGAAGAGCTGCACCTGGAGCTCGAACGACTTCAACGGGAGCATCCTGGGCTCTTTGAGAAACTGCCCCATTATCCCAAACGGATATTCAGCGGCAAGCGTGCCAATTCAAATAAGATTCGTGGAGTGTTCTGCTGTTATCGCTTCCCCGTCGTTCAACGGGCAGTTGAGAAGGTCCCGCTGCTACAAGAGGCGGAACCTTTAATGAGTACGGAGAAGGCCGCTGAACTACGAGGAGACGTGCGCTGGTACTTCCGCGCGGCCGAGACCGGGGAGATCTGGAGATCTGAGCGTTTGGAGGAGATCACCGAGGCGATCCGCTCTGGCGCCGAGACGCTGCGCGTCACCCAGGCGTCGGCTCAAGAGTTGAAGCGCTGGCGAGAGGAGATCGAGCGTGGCCCGGTAGCCCATTATCTGAGAGACTTGGATGCGCCGATGGGCGTCAAGCCAACGCTGGTCTGCTGGATGGAGGTGTGCTGAGATGTCCTTGGAGCAAGCCGTCCATGAGGTTGATAGTCTCGAATCGCTATTGAGCCTGTTGCACGATGAACTCGACTGGCCACTGGAATCCCAATGGGGCCAGGAGGACTTAACCTTTGAGTGGTCCGCCAGCGAGCTTCGGGTCAGCGACACGGCAGCCCAGCGCCTCAAAGATGGTGCTGTATATCAATTACGTGATTTCCCCCAAACGAGACAACCGTGGGGGATCTTCTTAGTGGAGTTCAATACACCTCGCATATATGTCACCTCCCTGCGCCAGATCCTGCGTGGCCTGGTCCCCAACCTCCATCAGGCTTCACATCTGCCGAGCTGGAATCAGGAAAACCTGTTGTTTATCTGCACTACCCGCAACTACGATCGTTTTACGTTCGCGTACTTCCGCGGCGAGAAGGCCCCGCGCGCGGTGCTGACCACCTTCAGCTGGGAGCAAGGCGAGACCGCGCTGCGCACACTCTGCGAGTACAATCTCGAAGCGCTGCGCTTCCCCGCTGATCCCGGTGACGTCGAGGGGTGGCTCAAAGAGTGGCGGAAAGCGTTTAACGTCGAGAGAGTCACAAAGGAGTTCTTCAGGGCGTATCGCCGGATATTCGAAAGCGTCGAGAGCCAAGTCAGTGGCATCGAAGGCGAGGCCAAGCGTCTCTTCGTCCAAAAGCTCTTCGACCGTTTGATGTTCGTGCGCTTTCTGGAGAAGAAGGGCTGGCTTGCCATGGGCGGGCGCAGAGATTATCTGCGCGCTCTATGGGAAAGCCATCAGGCTGAAAGGCGAGAGAATCCCGAAGCGAACTTCTACCGTGAGCGACTGAAACCACTGTTCTTCCTGGGGTTGAGCACCTCAAACGAAGTGAACCTCATCGACATTGGTCGAGGTGGTTTCTTAAAGACCCTCATCGGAGATGTTCCCTACCTAAACGGTGGTCTATTCGAGGAAGAAGCCGATGACCAAGACCCACGAATCGTCATTCCCGATGAAGCCATTGAGCCAATACTTGTGGAACTGTTCTATCGCTTCAACTTCACGGTCACCGAGAGCACACCGCTCGACATCGAAGTGGCCGTTGATCCAGAGATGCTGGGGAAGATCTTCGAAGAGTTGGTCACGGGGCGCCACGAGACGGGTAGCTACTACACCCCCAAGCCCGTGGTCGCTTTCATGTGCCAGGAGTCCCTCAAGGGCTATCTCAAGGAAGCCATGCCGAAGGAATCTGCGACCGCCATAGATCACTTCCTCAAGGAGCGTAATCCCGGCAAGCTTAGTGACCCCGAAGCCATGCTGGAAGCTCTAAAGCGGTTGCGCGTCTGCGATCCGGCGTGTGGGAGTGGAGCCTACTTGCTAGGGATGCTCCACGAGCTGCTGGATTTACGTGCTTGTCTCTTCGCTACGCACAATCTCGATGCGAAGACCATCTA
>ENA-ORDP01001621-ORDP01001621.1-marine-sediment-metagenome-genome-assembly--contig:-NODE-1621-length-12051-cov-14.579693_pt1 | contig 12051 bp, 9 predicted proteins | sample MGYA00248627_ERZ508539 | MGnify/ENA primary metagenome ERZ508539 (study PRJEB26208, sample SAMN05571518) | marine sediment metagenome | biome: deep sea; feature: Hydrothermal vent; material...
GGCCGCGCTCTTTTTCCAGGGACGCCGGAATGGGCTTGCCGGTAAGCGCCGAGACTTCCATCAGGAATTCATCGGTCCAGCCCAGGCCCATGGGGATGTTGATCGGGCTCGCCTTATGGTTCCAGGTGGTCTTGACGTATTTCCTGGTCTTGTCCGATTGCCAGGGCTGCAACAACAAGGTGTCGATGGCGTTGGGCGCGTCGGAGACCTCTTCGCGCGTGGTGCCGCCGGCGTACATGCGGTATTCGCCGTCGGCCGGGGTATCCAGTATTTCCTCCGGATCGGAAAGAAATGTGTAATCCACGCCCATTTCGCCGAGCATCCGCTTGATGACCCGGAAGTTGCCCAAATAAGTCTCGAAGCCGGGCACGATGTTGAGCTTGCCGTTGGCGCCTGGCTCCTTGCCTTCCATGTGGTTCAGGGTGAAGTAGCGCAATATCCCTTCCAGCATGTTGTCCCAGCCGGTGGTGTGGCTGCCGACGAAGCTCGGCGTATGGGCGAACGGCGTCGGGAAGTCCTCGGGCAGGCTGCCCGCCGCCTTGGCGTTGCCGATGAAGGCGTTGAGGTCGTCGCCGATTACTTCCGCCATGCAGGTGGTGGATACGGCGATCATGTCCGGCTTGTACAAGGCATTGGCGTTCGCCAGCCCGGCGATCATGTTCTTCTGGCCGCCGAATACCGCCGCGTCCTCGGTCATGGAATCAGAGACGCAGGCGATGGGCTCCTTGAAGTGGCGATTAAAATAAGTCCGGAAATAGGCCGTGCAGCCCTGACTGCCGTGGACATAGGGCAAGGTCTTCTCGAACCCGAGCGCGCACAGCACCGCCCCCAGCGGCTGGCAGGCCTTGGCCGGATTGACGGTCAGGGCCTGGCGCTTGAAATTCAGTTCCCGGTATTCCTCGGTGGTGGTCCACTTGAAGATTTCATCGATCTTCTCCCTGGGGTGACATTCCTCGAATAACTCCCTCTTCGCGGCGAGGCTTTCCTTGTAATCGTCGTCGCGGAACAAGGGATAGCTCGGCTTGATGTCGTCGACATTCTGGCTCATGACAATTCCCCGGCTTTTTCTTGTTGGCGCTTCCAGGGAGGTGTTAGTTGCGACCAGCAGGGATTGTTCAAGGTCATGTCCATGTCGCGGGCGAATACGGCGAAGCCGTCGTAGCCGTGATAGGGGCCTGAGTAATCCCACGAGTGCATCTGGCGGAACGGAATGCCCATCTTCTGGAACAGGTATTTTTCCTTGATCCCCGAGCCGACCAGGTCCGGCCGGATGCGCTTGACGAATTCCTCGAATTCATAACCGCTGAGATCGTCGTACACCAAGGTGGCGTCAGCCGTTTCCTTCATGGTGCGCTCGTAATCGTCGTCGTGGCCGAACTCGTAGCCGGTGCCGACGACCTTCATGCCCAGATCCTCGTAAGCGCCGATGGTGTGGCGGGGACGCAGGCCGCCGACGTATAACAGCACCGTCTTGCCTTGCAGGCGGGGACGGTATTTTTCGATCACCGCCGCGCATTCCGCCTTGTACTTTTCGATTACCCGCTCGGCGCCCTCCTTGATCCTGTCGTCAAACAAGGCAGCGATAGCGCGCAGGCTTTCGCCGATCTTGGTGGGGCCGAAGAAATTGTATTCCAGCCACGGAATGCCGTATTTCTCTTCCATGTGCCGGGAGATGTAGTTCATCGACCGGTAGCAATGCAAAAGATTAAGTTTGACCTTCGGGGTAAGCTCGATCTCTGACAAGGTGCCGTCGCCGGACCACTGGGCCACTACCCGCAGGCCCATTTCTTCCAGCAAGGTCCGCGAAGCCCAGGCGTCGCCGGCGATGTTGTAATCGCCGAGGATGGCGACGTCATAGGGCGTCGCCGCGAAGCCGTCTTCGCCGTCGCGGACGCCGAGCACGTGATCGCGGATGGAATCGTTGGCGATATGATGACCCAGGGACTGGGAGACGCCGCGAAAACCCTCGCAGCGCACCGGCACCACGGTCTTGTTTAATTGCTTGGACTTTTCCTTGGCCACCGCGCCGATGTCGTCACCGATAAGGCCGACCGGGCATTCGGACTGGATGGTGATGCCCTTGCTTAACGGGAATAGGCTTTCCGCCTCGTCGATGAGCTGGCCCAGTTTCTTGTCGCCGCCGAAGACGATATCCTTTTCCTGGAAATCCGAAGTAAAGTTCATGGTCCCGAAGGCGTTGACGCCGGTGGTCCCGTTGTAATAGTTGCGCCGCCCGGCGCGGGAATACTGTCCGCAGCCGACGGGACCGTGAGAGACGTGGATAACGTCCTTGACCGGCCCCCAGACCACCCCTTTGGATCCGGCATAGGCGCAGCCGCGGACGGTCATCACCCCGGGCAGGGATTTCTTGTTGGAGGCGATGCAATTACCGGCCTGTTGCGGGCCGCAATCGGGGCTGCAATCGGTTACCGTCAAGTGATCGGCGCGCTCTTTTCGCGCTTCTTCGGGGTAAGCCCCGAGCACTTCTTGGATCAGGGCCGCGGTTTCCTTGGGCGTCATTTCGTTCATCGGACGTTTCCCTTGTTATTAGTCTTATTTACGGCTCAGGCGGCGGGCGCGGCTATTTCCTCCGCGGCCGTCTTGCCGATGATTTTTTCGTCTTCCTCTTCCAGAATGCCGAAGTCCATCAACAGGCTTTCCAGCTCGTCCATGGTGATCGGCGTCGGGATTACCTGGTTGTCGTTGTCGATGATCTTTTGGGCCAACTGGCGGTATTCATCGGACTGTTTGGCATTGGGATCGTATTCGATGCAGGTCATCCGCCGGATCTCGGCGCGCTGCACCGTGTTGTCCCGGGGAATGAAATGGATCATTCGAGTGCCGAGCTTTTCCGCCAGGGCCTCGATCAGCTCCAATTCCTTGTCGGTGTTGCGCGAATTGCAGATCAGTCCGGCCAGACGCACACTGCCGGACCTGGCGTATTTCAAGATACCCTTGGAGATGTTGTTGGCGGCATACATGGCCATCATCTCGCCCGAAACCACGATGTAGATTTCCTGGGCCTTGTTTTCGCGGATCGGCATGGCGAAGCCGCCGCAAACAACGTCGCCCAGCACGTCGTAGAACACGAAGTCCAGGTCTTCGTCGTAGGCGCCTTCTTCTTCGAGAAAATTGATGGCGGTAATCACGCCGCGACCGGCGCAACCGACGCCGGGCTCCGGGCCGCCGGACTCGACGCACTTGATGTCGCGGTAGCCCACCTTGAGCACGTCTTCCAGCTCCAGATCCTCGATGCTGCCGGCGTCGGCGGCCATTTCCATGATCGTATTCTGGGCCTTGGCGTGGAGTATCAAACGGGTGGAATCGGACTTGGGGTCGCAGCCGATAATCATGACCTTTTTGCCGATTTCGGCCATCGCCGCCACCAGATTCTGGGTCGTCGTGGACTTGCCGATACCACCCTTGCCGTAAATTGCACATTGACGTGTCGCCATGTTTCGGTTCTCCTTGAACGGTATGCAGGGTCGGTCTTTCGCGGTACTTTGCAGACCCCGTGCCACGTTCGAGCATGGAGGCTATCTATCTGTATTCAGGAGATATTTTGGGTACTAAAGACATCGGCCCGACGTCGGATGTCGGACATAAGCGGGTCGATTGTGGCATTGACGACAAACAGGCCGCTTCGACGGACGGCGTTCAGGCCCCCTCACTTCCCGTTTCGGCGCGGCTGCCCATCAACCGCTGCAACCTGCCGGCGGTGATCCTCGGCAGCCTTACATTTCAGCGCCACCCGGCGGCATTGATAATCGACGGCGTCGAGGTCCTGCATCGCGAACTGTTTTCGCTGCTAGGCGCGCTCGACGATCCCCGGGCGCGGGCGCAATTGTTCTCCGACTACATGACGGTCTACTTCCGCCTCGAATCCCTGGAAGACGCGGGATGGGATAAAGGCTCGCGTCACAAGCGTCACAAAGCCGACTATCTGCGCATGGCGCGGGGCTGGCACTTCGACCCCGACGGCCGCGAGGGGGCGGTGCTGAAAAGCTGGGTGGAATCGCGCTTCGGGCTTTTGCCGCGCTATCACAACGGTTCGCTGCAAGACAAGGACGCCGACGCCTACAACGGTTATCTGGAGGCCCGCGCGTCCGGTCTTTACAACACCAACGCCTTGGAATCACAACTGGACCTGCTTTACGTCTATTGCCAGGAGGAATTGGCGCGGCAATTCCCCGACCAAAGTCACATCCGCCTTTATCGCGGCGTCAACCGGCTCGATGAACATGAAGTGCTGGAAAAGACCGGGCGAAGGGAATGCACCGTTTTGCTGAACAACCTGAACTCGTTTACCGCCTTTCGTGAGCGCGCCGACGAATTCGGAGACTACATCCTGGAGGCCCGGGTGCCGTTGGCGAAGATATTTTTCTTCAGCCGCCTGCTGCCCGGCATGCTCAAGGGCGAGGACGAATACGTGGTGATCGGCGGCGTCTACGAAGTGAAAATGTCGTTCATATGAGCGCCGGAAACCGCGCCGGCAGGGCAAGCGCCTGGTCCCGGCAGGCGTCACTGATGGCCGGGTCCAGCTTTTTCAGCCACCGCCTCGGGATGGCGTCCTCGCCGTAAACGGCGCCCGCGATCATGCCGGCGATGGCGCCGGTGGTGTCGGCGTCGCCGCCCCGGTTGACCACGTCGATCAGACAATTCTCAAAAGTATCGGTGTCGAACAGGGCCTGAAAGACGGCCTGCATGGTTTCGACGATGAAGGCGCTGGGGTGGTCGCGGCGGCGGCCGCGGAAGCGAAATTGTGGATGCTCCGCCACCAAATCCCTGGCCGCTCCCGATAACAGGTCGTTCGTCGTTGCGCCGCCGATAGCCGCCTGGACCATGGCGATCACGCACTCGGCGGCGGCGTCGGAAAGGTAGTTGTTGTGGGTGACGTGCGCCTGGGCGCGCGATGCCGCCCGGACCAGCGCCGCGTCCCGGCCAAGGGTCGCCAAGGCTACCGGCAGGGTACGCATGCAAGCGCCGTTACCGGCGTCGTATTCGTTCTCCGGCACGCATGATTGGCCGGTCAGCCGGAAGTGAACGATGCCCCGGCGCACCGTATGGCCGATGTCGACGGGCTTCGCCCGCATCCAGTTATCGAAGGCCAGGACCGCGGCCATGGCGTCCACCCGGCCGGCCTCAAGGATCGAGCGGCCCAAAGCCAAAGACATGGTGGTGTCGTCGGTCACTTGGCCGGGTTTCAGTCCGAGCCAGCCGCCGCCGCGAATTTTGTCGTGGGTTCCGTATTTAGCCTGGATTTCGCGGGGGGTCATGAATTCCAATGTCGCCCCCAGGGCGTCACCGACGGCGAGACCCAGGTAAGCGCCGACCCCCCGTGTTTTCATATCCGGCTTTCTAGTCTTCAGGGCAAAAACATTCCCGGTAGTCCACGCACGCTTGGCACGAAGGCGAACGGCATATATACAGGCCTTCCAGGATGCAGAGCTGCTTGTAAAAGAATTTCTTCCATTTCATGTTGCGGTCGTTCCTGGCCGCCAGCGCCGGGAAATTGGCCACGACGAGGCCGCTCAGGTCGCGGCGCGACCACAATCCCAAATCCTGCCAAAGATGGTTTGCGCCCATGCAGGCCGCAACCACGATGTCCGCTATCCATTCTTCCGATATATCGGCGTTGGCCCGGTGATCGAGCAACAATGAACGCAAGTCGGCCCGTTCGGGCTGCCGTCGCGGGTCGTCAATGATCCCCGACGGGGCCACTTCGGGCAGGTCGATGGCGGAGAAATGGCGCAGCAGCATGAAACGATAGTTTTTCCGGTCCAGGCCCATGCAAGCCGGTAACGCACCGAAACCGGCGCCCCAGTTTGCCAGCATCCGCGCCAAAATTTCGTCGTTGAGCAGGCCCGGCGTCAATAGCTTTAGCCTGGCGTACAGGGTCTCGGCCTTTTCATTGGCCGAATGTTTGGGGGCTAAGCTCATTTGGTTCATTGATCTATTGCTCCATGCGATCAGCGGGCCCGGATTTCCGCCATCACCTCGGCCATTCGCGGCGGCGAAACGCCGCTCAGCGAGCCCGGAGGGTTAACCGCTTCACCAAGGCCGTCGAGAATGGCGCCCTCGACTGGGCAAACGGCGGCGCATTGGGGATCGGCGTAATCGCCTTCGCAGCCGCTGCATTTCTTCGGCTCGATCAAAAAGTGCGGCTTGGCCGCATAAATGGCCCCGGTGGGGCAGAGCGCCTCGCAGGCCCAACAATTGACACAGCCCTCTATAATTTCCAGTGGCATGGCCCGTTCCTCGGTGTTGTTTAGGCGCTGGCTTTAGCTTCGGCAGGGGCGGCGGCATCGCAATCGAGGTCTCCGTTGTCGGCCATTTGCCGATAGACGGCGATGACGGCGTCCTCGATGGGATTTCCGGCGTATTCGCCATAAGGCTGGATACCGGCCGCTTCCAACCGCCGCCAGGGGCCGTATCCGATCTTCGAGCACAACACCGCCTCGCAACCTTTCAAGGCCCTGATGGTCCCGGCCAGTACGTCCGGCTCGTCGCCGCAGCTATCGGGGCCGAAACAATAGCGCTCGTTCCGGCGATGGCCGATCAAGCGCACACCGTCCGGGGACGCTTCATAAACCAGGAATTCCTTCGCGTGACCGAAGTGCCGGTTGACGACGCCGCCGCCGGTGGTGGCCACCGCCATCAATACGGGGCGGTATCCGGCGCGCCGGGCCGATGGTTCGGGCGGCATGAAGTTGATTTCGGTTTTGGCGGCCTGCTTTTTTGCAATCGCCGCCTGGACCAGGGCGCGTCTTTCCATGGCCGCCGGGTAGTCGATTTCCGTATTTTTGATTTTATCCAGGGTAAATTCGCCGCCGCGATCCTCGCCCAGCATACCGACCGCATCGGCGCGGCATTGGCGGCAGTGGCGCATCATGTTCATATCGCCGGCGCAGGCGTCTTGCAGGGCGCTTAATTCGTAGCGCTCCGGCGCGCGCTGCCCCATTGCGCCGTAAAAGTCGCCGTGCCCGGCCTCGGCGATCAGCGGCATGACGTTGTGCAGAAAGGCCCCCTTGGCCTTGACGACGCGGCTGACTTCCTTGAGATGGTCGGAATTGACGCCGGGGATCATCACCGAATTGACCTTCACCAGGATGCCGCGCTCGACCAGCATCTCCAGGCCTTTCTGCTGCCGCTCGATGAGAATCCGCACCCCCTTCCGGCCCTTGACGCGGCGGTTGTTCCAAAAAATCCAGGGGTAAATATCGACGCCCACGTCCGGGTCCAGGCAGTTGATGGTGATGGTTACGTGATCGATGTTGTGTTTGACGATCTCGTCCGCGAAATCGGGGACGGCGAGACCGTTGGTGGAAATACACAGCTTGATGTCCGGCGCCAGCTTCGACAACATTCCGAAGGTCGCGAACGTGCGCTCGGGATTGGCCAGGGGATCGCCGGGACCGGCAATGCCAAGCACCGTCATCTGGGGAATGGCGGCGGCCACCGCCAGGGTCTTTTTCACCGCCTGATCAGGCGTCAGCAGCTCGGACGCCACCCCGGGCCGTGATTCGTTGGCGCAGTCGTACTTGCGGTTGCAATAGTGGCACTGGATATTGCACGCTGGCGCCACGGCTGCGTGCATGCGGGCATAGTGATGATGGGCCTGTTCGGAATAACAGGGATGGTTATGGACCCGGCGGCGGATGTCTTCCGGCAAATGCGAAAGTTGATCGCCGGTGCCGCCGCACGAACCGGCGGAACACCCCCCCTTCGGTGTGGCGTCCAGACGAATAAGTCGGCCTGCTTCCATAAAGTCGGCTCCTGTCTATCCTGAATAGTTCCAACCTTACTGGTATTTGCAAGCGCCGTGCCTAAGCATATTCCAATCGGCAAGCACCTGGATTCATTGATTTATTTTTTATCCGCCAAACGTAATGTCGACAATCACACACGACAAAACCAAAGCCTTGTCGGCTTGCCGACAGGCCCTAGAATAACGGCGCGGACTTGGAAGAAAGAGAAACCATGACCGATCTCGTTCTTGCCATCGACCAGGGGACCACTTCATCGCGGGCGATTCTGTTCAATAGCGCCCATGTTCCCGTCGCCCGCGCGCAAGATGAATTCGACCAGCATTTCCCCCAATCGGGATGGGTCGAACACGATCCCGAAGACATTTGGCGAACTGTTTTGTCGACGTGCCGGGAAGTGATCGCCAAAACCGGGACGGGGCCGAGCGAAATAGCGGCCATCGCTATAACCAACCAACGCGAAACCACCGTCGTTTGGGACCGGGAAACCGGCAAGCCCCTTCATCGGGCAATCGTCTGGCAGGACCGCCGCACCGCCGATATATGTTCGGAACTGAGAAAGTCCGGGCACGAGCCCATGATAACGGCACGAACGGGCTTGTTGCTTGATCCATATTTCTCAGGAACCAAGATTGCCTGGATTCTGGATAACGTTGACGGTGCGCGCGATGCCGCCAATGCCGGAAGGCTGGCGTTCGGCACCATTGATACCTTTCTTCTATGGCGTCTTACCGGCGGCAAGGTTCACGCAACCGACGCCACCAACGCCTGTCGCACCCTGCTCTATGATATCCATGAAGGACGCTGGGCGCGCGAATTGTACGATCTTTTAAGGGTTCCTGTGTCCATGCTGCCCGATGTCAGGGACTGTGCCGATGATTTCGGCGAAACGATTGCGGAGCTTTTCGGCGGCGCTATTCCCATTGCCGGCATCGCCGGAGATCAACATGCCGCAACCATCTCTCAGGCCTGTTTCCGGCCTGGCATGATAAAAGCCACTTACGGGACAGGTTGTTTCGCCCTGCTCAATACGGGAAAAACCGCCGTTTCCTCGACCAATCGGCTGTTGACTACAATCGCTTATCAACTGGGCGGCCAAGCCACTTATGCCCTCGAAGGGTCGATCTTCATCGCCGGCGCCGCCGTGCAATGGTTGCGCGACGGCTTGCGGATCATAGACGCCGCCGCCGAGACCGATGAGCTGGCGCGCAACGCGGATGAAAACCAGGACGTCTATCTGGTTCCGGCCTTCGTCGGCCTCGGTGCGCCCTATTGGGACGCGGCGGCGCGCGGCGCTCTTTTCGGCCTGACCCGGGGGACCGGGCCGGCGGAAATCGCCCGCGCCGCTTTGGCAAGCGTCGGCTACCAGACCCGCGATCTGCTGGAAGCCATGCAGGGGGACTGGTCGGGGGGCGGCGGCGATACGGTCTTGCGGGTCGATGGCGGCATGGCCGCGTCGGACTGGACCATGCAGTTTTTGGCCGACATTATCGCAGCCCCGGTCGACCGGCCCCGGGTTCTTGAAACAACGGCGTTGGGGGCCGCTTATCTTGCCGGCATGCATTGCGGCCTATATCCCGGCCTCGACGGTTTTGCCGAAACATGGGCGCTTGAGCGGCGTTTTGCGCCCCGGCTCGATGCCGCTTCACGCGACCGCTGCTACGCTGGTTGGCTGGATGCGGTAAGGCGGACGCTGAGCACATAATAATTTATGGGGCTGTCCTAGATAATCGACGTTATCTAGGACAGCCCCTTAATTTATTGCTTCAAATCATATTTCCTTGAAAAGATAATGAAGATTCCAAGGAAGAAATATGTCGAATGCTAGGCAAGAAAACCAGAGCCGTTATTACGATGCGGTTGTCGCCGTAGAACAACACCTCGATGTGGATGCACTGACCTATCGGGGAGTCCACATCTGGCCTATTGTCCGCGACGAACTCTACCATAAAATCAACACCCTTTCGCCTGCTGAAATTGCTAATTCCCGCACCCGCGCCTTGGCCCTGGCTTACGACCGCAGGCTTGAGGCCGAACCTCGAATCCCGGTGGACGCAGAGGCGCTAAGATCGGTTTATGGCCGGGTGACGGCTGGCCGGGAACCCGCGACGGGAGCGGACCTGGTATTGCTGAGCCGGGATTGGGAACATCGGCCCGGTCCCGACGGCAGGCAGTTCAACCGTTACATCGATCCCTATCTGGCTGTGCTGGCCGGCGACTTCGATGTCGTCAAGATCGAGCTTGCCGGTGAGATCGGTGAAAAGCAGCGCAATCGATGGTGGGAGACGGCATTCTTCCCCATGCCGGACCTGGGGCCGTACTTCGAGTTGTTCCGCCAGAACCCTGCTCCCGTCGAGGGGATGGACCATCTGAACGACATCATGCGGCGGCTGGACCTTGCTCAGTTCAACGAGAAATTTTTACGCAATGAAATGGATCTAATTCTGGCCCAGGCCGAATATTTCAAGATCGTTCTAAACCGGCTTTTGCCGAAGCTGGCGGGAACGACATGTTATTATTGCAACCCCGGCTACGGCCTGATGAAGGCCTGTCACGATCTGGGTATTCCTTCGGTCGATATCCAGCACGGCGGCGTTGCCGACATCCATTGCAGCTACATGCATTATTCCAAGGTGCCGGAGGGAGGCTACGATCTTTTGCCGGATTTTTTCTGGGTCTGGAGCGACTATTTCCGCCGCAAGACGGAACAAACTTTGCCGCCGGGAAACCTTCATCACAGAACGATCATCGGAGGAGACATGGATCTGACCATGTCGCTGGAATCTTCGCCCGCGTCGCCCATGGTGGAGAAAGACGAATGGCGTCCATTCATCGCGGAACGGCGAGAATGGCGGCGCAACATACTGGTTGCCCCAGGGGTTCTGTTCGGTGACGAAAACAGTATTAATATCGTTATCGACGCCATCCTTCAAGGGCCGGACGATTGGTTCTGGATGATCCGGGCGCACCCTTACTCTCATGCGGAAAGCGACCGGGTCGAATGGGAAAAGTCATTTAAAGACAATGGGCTAAGCAACTTCGACATCAAGATCAGCAGTGAAATGCCGCTCGGGCGGTTGTTGCCGCTCTGCGATCATCTGGTGACGTCGTGGTCGGGCATTTGTTTCGACGCCCTGGCCCTCGGCATTCCATCCACCTTTACCGATCCCCATGCGGCCTGGTGTACGCCGGACGGCGTCAGGGACGGATATTTCTTTTTAGGCGACACGCCGGAAGAACTTTTGGCAAGCATCCGGGAACACAAACGGGGGGAAATCGATCCGGGCGACGCCGCGCCGGTGCTTGAACGGGGCCGGGCAAAAGCGGCCCTCGACATAATGCTGGGGCGGTAATTAGTGCTCCTTGGTATAAGCGTCCGCTTGCCGCCATATGGATATGGGTTGGGGGCGGGATAAGCCTTTCCTCGGCCGGGTGCACATGTCGCAATGGCCGCAGAGCTTGATCTTCCGCCGCCGGCCTTGCAGGTGGGCGCGGCGCAGACCGGCCATGGTTTTTCCAAGCCAGATGTCCTCGACGCTTTCGGTATTGGTATCGCCCAGGGGAAGGCTCTCGTTGTAATCGCGAACGCACAAAAAAGCCCGCCCGTCCCAGTAAACCGCCAGCCGCGTCCAAAGGTGCGTGCAGGGCAGGAATTCGTAATCCGCAGCGAGGCCGGGAAGGGCGTCCTCGTCCCATGTGGAATTCCACAGCGGATTGATGAAATACTCATCGGCATCGGCAAAGAGCGCCTTCACTTCGCCGAGACGCCGTTCCGGGGTCTGGTCGTCCCGGACGATGGTCTGAACGCGGACCAGCGGACGGGTCCGGCCCATGGCGCGCCGGGCTCCGATGGTGTCCCTGAACGCTTGGGCCGCATCCGGCTGATTGTCCGGGCCGTAAATCTCCAATGCGCTTTCGTCGTGTTGCGGATCGATGGAAAAGACGATCTTGTCCAGCCCCGCTTCGATTAGTTTCTCGATAAGACCGGGCCGGGTGGCGAAAACGGTTCCGTTGGTGGTGATCTGGACGTCGAGGACACCGGCGGCCTTGGCGTAGCGGGTAAGCTCGGCGACGTGCGGATGGAGGACGCTTTCCCCGCGAAGCTGCAACTTGATCGAAGCCAGGCCTTTTCCCACGCCCTCGTCGACCAGGCGCTTGAAAAGGCCGTCATCCATGAATCCCTTGGCCGTATTCATATCCTTCGATTGCCAGCACATGCGGCATCTCAGGTTGCAATGGCTGGTCAGTTCCAGGTCCAGGTGAAGGGGATAGGCGGGGAAGATTT
>ENA-ORDP01001622-ORDP01001622.1-marine-sediment-metagenome-genome-assembly--contig:-NODE-1622-length-12051-cov-4.644882_pt1 | contig 12051 bp, 10 predicted proteins | sample MGYA00248627_ERZ508539 | MGnify/ENA primary metagenome ERZ508539 (study PRJEB26208, sample SAMN05571518) | marine sediment metagenome | biome: deep sea; feature: Hydrothermal vent; material...
ATTATTGAGTAAAGCAAATTGCCCGTGATAAGATAAGCCTCTCAAAACCGTTGTCTTTCCAGTACCTCGACCACCTTCGAGTACACAAGGTCGATTATCTTTTAAGGCAGGAAAATAAGACGGTTCTGTAAACAAGTCAAATATTTTACCACTGAGCCATTCAGCTTTATAACTTCCAAATAAGCTGTTTAGTTTTTCCAATTCTTTACTTTTATTCATCTTACATAGTTTTTTTTGAATAAAGGAGTCCAATTGTCTTGACACCAATAGAAAAATGAAGGGATTGCATCTGGAGCTCCATGTTCAAATTTCAAAGCTAAACCTTGCATTCCAAATCCTTTTTCATCTTGTGTATGTCTACCGTTTGTTGAAGGAATACCAATTTCTTTACTTTTACGTAAAATCATTTCTGTACCGGCATTATAAAGTTTAATATCTCCTTTCCAACAATAACATTCGGGTTTAAATAGATTATATTCATTACCAAGAATATGGGTAGGCGTTAAGAAAAGTTCAGGGCAATCTTTAATTATTCTTTTAAAACCAAGATAATTCACAATTAAAGGTGCATAAACAAATATGTGGTTGTCACTATTTGAAATTTCTCTTAAGGTTTTGTTGTTGTAAGGAAACCTGTTAATATTCCATGCCTTTGAACATTCAGCTCCTGAACCTATAAAATCATCGACTAAAATTACTGGGGTAGGTTTCCCAATAGTGTCTAATATTTCTGGAATCTTGCTATAATCAAACAGTCTTTCTTCAGGTATACCAACTACTTCCTTTAATTTACGAGCAAAATTGAAACCGCTATCAGAAATGTTAGGAGTCTCTCCAGGTATATAAGAATATATGCATCTTTTAAAGAAATCTTCATGTGACCAATTAGGTATCAGTTTCGCTAATTTAGCACCAGCAGTTTCAATTGCAGAGAGGAACATCTTATCAACCATTTGTGAAGAGAAATACATAAAAAAGTCTAATATTAAGCATGCTAATTCTTTATCTTTTTTTGTTTTAAAATTATTGAGCCAACCAGAGTAATTAAAGTCATCAGTTAGTGGCCATACCTGAACAGTCTGAAAAAACTTAGCTCTTTTTATCGTAAGATTATTAACGCTTTCTTTTATTGCCATTTTTTCTTAATTATAAAACCTAAAAATTAATATTTTACTATTAATAGAAGTCAGAAACAAAGCAGTTGTTTGTTTATCAAATGATGTATGTGGAGAAATAAACATACACTCTTGCTTTTGTGTTAGAAAAATTCCATGTTCTTCTTCGTATTTATGTATTGGAAAATTCACTGTCATTATGTTGAGTTGTTTATTCGGCTTGCTTGTAACTTCCTATATATTTATATTTTCTGAACGTATCCGAATAGCACCCGCGGATATGTACGCCTTCTGTTGTTTATATTTCAAAGCCATCTATCGGGTTTTTTACGTTTTTTAAGCTCCTCATACTTACGTGTGTGTATATCTCGGTCGTCCGGCTGCTCTTGTGCCCAAGCAATTCCTGAATGATGCGCAGGTCAACACCCATATCCAGTAAATGCGTTGCGTAACTGTGTCGTAAACTGTGAAGGGTAAAATTATGATTTTTTATCACTCGTTCAAGATATTTGTGAAATATATTGCTGAGACTTGTTGGGGAATATGGAATACCCGAAACCTGACCTTCTATCAACCATACGCATGGTTGTACCTGCTTGTAATAAATCGTTAAAAGCTCCTTCAGCTTTTTTGGTAATGGTAAATCTCTGTCCTTTTTGCCCTTTGCATTGAGTATCTTTACAGCATTTCTCTTGAAATCAACATCTTCCAATTTCAAATTCAGTAATTCGCCTCTTCGTAATCCCAATGAGTAAATGGTGCATAATGCTGCTTTGTGTTTTATGTTGGGTATTCCTGCCAATAATGACTGGATATCTTCAATAGGAATGACTTTAGGCAATTTCTGCCCCTCTATGGGTCGCTCAATATGATCCAGTTCGTAATTAATATCTTTCATTTTTATGTAAAATGTTTTTATGGCGCTGATGTATTGGTTCTGCGTTTTTGCCGAATAAGCACACTTAATGATAAAATCAAAATTAAATTTCTCAATGTCTTTAATGCTAATTTCCTCTATTGGTCTCTTTGAATAATATCTGAAAAAAACTCTCAAACACCCTTTATAGGTTTTTACAGTATTGTCGGCATAACGTTTCTGAATCATCCACTCCTCAAACTGTTCAATCTCTCTTTTGTGAAATCCGGTTAATTTATCCAAATCTTTATAAGCATCTTTTTTGGTATTTCTTAAAGTAAAATCACTTTCCTCAATCGTAACCACTACATCTGTACCGGTAATATTTTCTTTGATTTGCCGGAGATTTTCATGATTGGCATAAACTATCCATAACTTAGATCTTGCATGCCATCGCGCACCATCTAATTTCTTAACTTCTTCTTTTAATGCGAAAGGAACTTTTATGTAAAGCAACCTGTCTTCTTCGTTATGTCTGATTTCGATTCTGTACTTCTTTTTAACGTCTGCTTCTTTTGGTTTTTCAATAATATTTACTACTAAATCTTTGAGCTGAATATCTTTTAACATACTTTGTAAATACTCAGAATAATCCTCCATGTAAGGTATATACCAACATCTATTACTTTGGCTCCACCTGATTCCTTCGATTCTTTTGACACGGGCAATCAAAGCCGTATCATAATCAAAAAATAATGCAATGTGGCTGCCACCGCGGTGTGCAAGATTCTTCAAAGTGATCACTGGTAAAAACATCGTGAGTTTTTAATTAAATTATCGTTTGTAAATTTAGTAAAAATATGTATAAGTGCAATTATTTTCTGTTTATCCCTGTTTGGTGTAAACAATTCTCTTTTTCATGGCGGACCTGACCTTCATCCACTAAAATGGTAGTAGAACCTTAAAAAAGAATTTACTAACCCGTATCTGAGATTAACAAGAGAAATAAAAGACTCCTTTATACAACTTCTTTTACCTGTTCACTCATACTTCAGTGCCTCCACAGGCCGCTTGCGCACCATGAACAGGGCTTGTAACAATACCGTGAAAAAGGCAATGAGCAGTACCAAAATAATGCCTGTAACAAAGTACCAAATACTTAAATGAATGTGATAGGCAAAGCTGTTCAGCCATTTTTCGAGAAAGAAATAAACTACCGGAGAGATGAGCACTCCGGCAAGAAGAACTAACATCACGTACTCTTTTACCAGCATAAAAACTATTCGCTTTTCAGAACCGCCGAGGACTTTGCGGATGCTGATTTCTTTGGAGCGCTGTTCGATGAGAAACGAAGAGAGGCCAAACAGTCCCAGTGCCGAAATAAGAATGACAAACAGCGAAAAGTAAAAAAACAGGGAAAGCATTTTCTGGTCGCTGCTGTAAAGTGTGTCGAGTTTTTGATCAAGAAAAGTGTAATACATGGTGTATCCCTTGTTGAACTTGTTCCACACGGTCTGTATATGTGCCAGCGCTTCCTTTTTTTCTGCCGGATTTATCCGCACCACTACATACTGAACAAACCGGGGCATCAGCATAAAAATCAACGGCTCAATCTGCTGATGCAGCGAGGAGAAGTTGAAATTTTTCACCACCCCGATAATATCGCCACTTTTGGAATAAGGCGTATATAGATAACTACCCACCGGATGTTTCAACCTGAGAAAATCCACGGCTGCCTCATTCACGATAAAATGTTTCAAACTGTCATTTTTCTTTACGGAAGAAAAGTATTTTCCTTTGATGAGCGGAATTTTAAGCAAATCGAAATAGTGATATCCCACAAAAAAGCCGCTGAGTGTTTGCAGATGTCCTGCTGCCGAATCGCTTGGCCTGACCAGTATTTTTTCCGTAAGGTAACCAGGCAGACTGGAAGCTGTGGCCACCTGTTCAATAGCTGAATCTGTTTTTAATGCCGTTACGAAGGCATTCACTTTCCCGCGAAAAGAGGTGTCGGCCGGCGTGTTGATTACCACCACATTCTTTTTGTCAAAGCCCAGCGACCGGTTTTTTACATAGTGAATTTGTGAGGCGATAATCAGTGTGGAGATGATTACGCCAATAGCCACCAGATACTGAATGACAACGAGAAACTTACGCAATCCCGCAGCTGTAAACGAATGCTTTTTGTTGCCGCGGAAGATAAGCCCACGTCCGCCGAGCACCTCCACCGGCTTTAGCGAAGAGAGTACAAAAGCCGGAAAACTGCCGCTGAACAAGGCCAAAAGCAGCATAAACACAACCAGTAACAAGCCGAATACAAGACCTGAGCCGGAGAAAAGGCTGTCAACCAGCGTGATTTGCCGGTTTACCAAACTGTTAAAAGCCGGCAGCAGCAGCTCCACAAGACTCAGCGAAAGGATAAAAGCCATGAAAGTAATCATCAGCGATTCGCTGATATATTGTAGCATCAGCTGCTTTCGGAAAACGCCCATCACCTTGCGGACACCGATTTCACGTGCCCGTTTCAGCGAACGCGCCGTGGCAAAATTGATATAATTGATGGACGCCATAAGTAAAATAAACAGTGCCACAGTTACGAAAATATAGAGATAGGTGATGTTGATGTTGGAATGGCTGTCGTAAAGCAATCCCTGTGAAAAATGAATTTCCTGAATGGGCTGAAAAGCGAGATGCATGTATCCGCTGATTTTGATCTTTTGTTTCCGGATATAATGCCCGATAGCCGTGTCGACAAAATAATTTACCCTTTGCGTAAATTCCCTGACATCAACCGTATCGGCAAATTCCACATAAGTGTAACAGTTCATCCAAAACCAGTTGGTATTTAGTTGTTTTTGCTCTTGCTTATCCAGGGAGTTGCTGGAGATAATAGCATCAAACTCCAAATGCGATGGTCGGTTTTTATTGTCAAAAACTCCGGTTACCGTATAAGTACGAACGCTGGTTTTCAGTTTCTTTCCAAGTGCCGGTTTGTTGCCGAAAATCTTCTGTTTCATAGCAGAGGAAAGTACGAGGCTGTTAGGTCTCAGTAAGCAGCTGTCAGCATTTCCTTCCGTAAAGTGGTAATTAAAGATTTTAAATACCCGTGCATCGCCGATGGTCATGTTAGGGATGTCGTACATTTTTCCCCGATAATTTACCGAAGAAACATTGTTTTTGTCAGAAGGGTCGGTAAAAAATAGACGTGTCGATTTCAGGATTTCGGGAAAATTGTCTTTCAACTTGTCGGCAATCAGATAGGGAGTAAGCGCCATTTTTTCCGCTTTGCCACCAGTCGAGTAGGTTTCGTTTACCCTGTAAATATGGTGATAATTTTTCCAGCTCCTGTCATAATAGAGGGCGTTCTCCACGTAGAGGTAAATAAAGACAAAGGCCACGATGCCAATAGTAAGGCCCGCCAGATTCAGCAGGAAATAGTTTTTCTGCCTCCACAAAACACGAAACCCCATACGAAAAAAGCTGCCCCACATAAGTTTAAACCCGGTTTAAATTTTCATTGATAATCTGACCGTCAAACAGATGAACGATACGCCGGCTGTAGCTGGCATCGTGATGGGAATGTGTCACCATGACGATGGTCATGCCCTCTTTGTTCAGCTCATCGAGGATGTTCATTACCTCTTCACCGTGTAGGGAATCAAGGTTGCCGGTAGGCTCGTCGGCAAGCAAAAGGTGAGGACGGGTTACAATGGCACGTGCCACCGCCACACGCTGCTGCTGTCCGCCCGAAAGTTGTACGGGCAGCAAATCTTTCCGGTGAGTTATTTCAAGTCGGTCGATGACCTCCATAACCCGTTTTTTGCGTTCGTTTTTCTTAACTCCCTGATAAATGAGCGGGAGTTCAATATTCTCCCAAATACTCAGCTCTTCAATCAGGTTGAAGTTTTGAAAAACAAAACCGATATTCTGCTTTCGCAGACGGGTTATCTGCTTCTCGGTCAGGCCATAAACTTCCTTTTCCATAAACCGGTAGCTTCCGGAGCTGGCCACGTCAATCATACCCAACAGATTCAGTAAAGTAGTTTTTCCACATCCTGATGGCCCCATTACCGACACAAAATCAGCCTCTTCTACTTTCAGGTCAATGCCGGCAAGCGCCACTGTCTCAATATCTGCCGATTTGAATACCTTTTTTAATTGTTTTGTTTCTATCATTTCTGATTTTACTATCTTCGAACAAATGTAAGCCTTTCCCTCTAATAATAAATCCAGCTCTACGGAACAGACGAAAACAGGTTAAGAATTTTTAACGAATATCATGCCAGCCAATGTAAATCATTGAACGTCGGTTGTTTAAAAATATTTTTAAGAAAAAGTGTAACAAATAGTGTTCGGAAACGTTCATATTTATGTATCGGCATGAACATTTATCATTAATTTTACCCCGGAATTTAAAGCCCTTGAAGCATGACAAAAATTGAAGCCCGCATTTTAGTTGTAGATGATGACACTGACATTTTGCTTGCTGCGAAAATGTTTCTACGTCAGTATTTTAAGTTTATACACACCGAAAAAAATCCGGAAAATATTCCCGATCTGTTGCGCAATGAAACCTATGATGTCATTTTGCTGGATATGAATTTTTCGCGCGATGCCAACACCGGACAGGAAGGATTTTTCTGGCTGAACAAAATTCTGGAGATAGACCCTGCGGCCATCGTTATTTTCATTACCGGATACGGCGACATAGAGCTGGCGGTGCAGGGGATAAAAGAGGGCGCCACCAACTTTATCCTGAAACCCTGGGAAAACAATAAACTGCTTGCCACCATTGAGGCTTCGCTGAAAATAAGAATATCGAAAGTAGAACTGGAAAACTTACGGTCAACCAACAAACTTTTGGTGGCCGACCAGGATCATGTTTTTAGCAATATCATTGGCCAGTCCGGTGCTATGGAAAAGGTTTTGAAAACAGTGGAGAAGGTGGCAAAAACAGATGCTAACGTCTTGATTCTTGGTGAAAACGGAACGGGAAAAGAGGTTATCGCCCGAGCTATCCACCGTGCTTCAAATCGTAAGGATAAGATGTTTATCAACGTGGATCTTGGCGCTATTACAGAAAGCCTTTTCGAGAGTGAACTTTTCGGCTATAAAAAGGGTGCTTTTACCGATGCCCGCGAAGATCGTGCCGGACGTTTTGAAGCTGCCAACCACGGAACCCTCTTTCTGGACGAAATCGGAAATCTGCTACCGAGTCTGCAATCGAAACTGCTGAGTGTGTTGCAGAGTCGCAAGGTGGTACGCCTTGGCTCGCACAAAGAAATTCCGGTGGATGTGCGTCTGATATGCGCTACAAATATGCCGCTCTACGAAATGGTGAAAGAAAACAAATTTCGCCAGGATCTGCTCTATCGCATCAATACGGTGGAGATTATCATCCCTACGCTTCGCGACCGTACCGAAGACATTGAGCCGTTGCTAAATCATTTTCTGGAAATCTATTGCAAAAAATATAAAATACTGCAAAAACGAATTACTCCGGGAACACTTAAAAGGCTTCAGATGCACAGCTGGCCGGGGAATATTCGTGAGTTACAGCATGCTGTTGAAAGAGCCGTTATCCTCAGCGAAGGAAATTTGCTGGAGCCACAGGACTTTTTTATGAATGAAGTTCCCGAAAATCAGGAAGGTATTTTTCCGGTGAACATGAACCTCCAGGAGACGGAAAAAGTACTTATCCGAAAAGTGGTGGACAAGCACGGCGGAAACATAAGCCGTGCAGCCAAAGAGTTGGGCCTCACACGAGCATCCCTTTACCGAAGAATTGAAAAATATGGTTTATAAAAAATTCAGACTTCAGGTTGTCCTGCGTATTTTATTGATTATCATTACGCTGCTGCTGATTTTCTCTTTTTATCAGGATGTGGCTTATCGCATTAGCACCATTATCCTCGGTGTGCTGTTTGTGGCACAGGTCATCTTTCTCATTCGCTATATTGAACAAACCAACCGGAAGCTGGCCCTCTTTTTCTCCTCCATCCGGAATTCTGATTTTATGGGCTCTTTTGTGGACGATGGCCTGGGAAAAAGTTTCGATGAGTTGAACCGTGAATTTAATGAGGTTATTGATGCTTTCAAGAAGACTAAAATCGAAAAAGAGGAGAATTTCAATTACCTGCTTACAGTTATCCAACATGTAAGCATTGGCGTGCTGGTTTACACCCGTAACGGGAAAGTAGATGTCTATAACAACGCTGTGAAGAGCCTTTTGCAGGTAAAGCATTTGCGCAACATCAAACAGTTGGCCGGTATATCGGATGAGCTGAGTACAACGCTGCTCGAAACCAAAGCGGGCGAGAAAAAGCTGGTGAAAATCTTTGTGGGCAACGAACTTTTGCAGCTCTCCATTCATTCCACCGAGTTTCTGATGCATGGTGAGAAATACCTGTTGGTTTCTTTGCAGGATATTCACCCAGAGCTGGAGCAAAAAGAGGTGGAATCGTGGCAAATGCTTATCCGTGTGCTTACCCACGAAATTATGAATTCCATAACCCCCATTTCTTCACTGGCCTCTACAGTACAGGATATCTTAAAAGAGTTTCAAAAAAATAAAAAACAACTCTCAGAAGAAGATGCCGAAGATATGGGAAATATCACCAGTGCTATCTCCACCATTGAGAGACGCAGCAGAGGGTTGCTGAATTTTGTGGAGTTATACCGTAACCTTACCCGGATTCCCAAACCACATTTCCGTTATTTTCCTGTTGCCAATCTCTTCCGGCGCACACTGGAACTCATGGAGCCTAAATTTGAGAAGTTGAATATTCAGGTAGATACTAAAATATTCCCCGGTGACCTGAAACTTCTCGCCGATCCCGATTTGGTAGATCAGGTGCTTATCAATCTACTACTCAACGCCATTGACGCTGTTGAAAAAACAGAAATCAGGCAAATCAGTCTGTCTGCTTCGGTGAACCTGAACAACCGTACACTTATCGAAGTTACCGACACAGGTATTGGCATTAGCCAGGATGCCGTGGACAAAATTTTCATGCCTTTTTTCACCTCTAAAAAAACCGGTTCCGGTATCGGGCTGAGCCTTTCGCGACAGATTATGCAAATGCACAAAGGAAGTCTTTCGGTACGCTCCGCACCGGGAAAAGGGGCTTCTTTCATCCTTGTCTTTTGACCTGTATAATTTATATTTTTGCAAAAAAGGAATAAAATGAAATACAAACTGTTATTCATTTTTAGTATAATAACCACTCTTGTGATTGTTTCCTGCGGTGAAAGCAGCAGGCCGGCACAGACCAAAAAGAAAAAGGCTGTAAACAAGACGGTCAGCATACCCGAATTTAACATGGATTCCGCTTATGCTTATGTAGCTGCCCAGGTAGCTTTCGGGCCGCGGGTTCCGGGAACGCCTGCTCATGCTGCCTGTGAAAAATGGATTATCCGAAAGCTGAAATCTTTTGCCGACACGGTTTATGTACAGAAATTCAAAGCCCGTACTTATGATGGTGTGTTACGGAGCGGTGAAAACATTATCGGCTCTTTTTTCCCGGCTTACCAAAACCGCGTTCTTTTGATGGCACATTGGGATTCACGTCCTTTTGCTGACCACGACCCGGACAAAGCAAAATGGAACACACCCATCATGGCTGCCAACGATGGTGCCAGCGGTGTGGGCGTTTTGCTGGAGATGGCGCGTGAGTTTCACCTGTATCATCCCAATGTGGGTATAGATATTGTCTTTTTCGATTTGGAAGACTGGGGACCGCCGGCGTATCTGCACTTGCAGGGAAAAGAAAATTCCTGGGCACTCGGCGCACAGTATTGGGCAAAACAGGCCAAAGCTTCCGGATATTCGGCTACTTTCGGTGTGCTACTTGACATGGTGGGTGCAAAAGATGCTACTTTTCTGAAAGAGTATTATTCCCGGCAATATGCGCGTTACTACGTTAATCTAATTTGGAAAACTGCTGCCGGTCTGGGCTACGATAATTATTTCCCTGACAAGGACGGCGCTCCCATCGACGACGACCACCTTTATGTGAATAGAATTTTGGGAATCCCTTCGGTGGACATCATACAACTCGACCCGAATAGCCCCAACGGCACTTTCTGGAAATACTGGCATACCACCGAAGACACCTTGAACAAAATTAACAAGCAGACAATGAAAGCAGTGGGACAGGTGTTGCTGACTGTGATATACGGGATGTAGAGTGTCTGAAGTCAGCGCTCCGCTTTGCTACGTTGCCAAACGGTTGTCATGTAGTTGTCAATATTTCGTCTCCATTTCGCAACTTCGCTTCGTCCCTCCGTCTCTCTGTCCTTTTTGCAATCTATAATCATTAAAAATTCTTATTTTTTCTTAAAAATTAGTATGCATGCGTAATATTTTGAAATATTATACCGATATTTGTACAAAATAAACGGATAACTTAAAGATTTATATCATGAAAATTCTGGTATTGATTAGTAATGTGCCTGATACGACAACAAAAATCAGGTTTACCGGGGATAATAAAGCCTTTGATACTACTGGTATTCAGTGGATTATCAATCCATGGGATGAACTGGCGCTGACCCGCGCAATGGAACTGAAAGAGGCCGGGGGAGTGGAAAAAATTACGGTTGTCAATGTGGGCGCTAAAATTACCGAACCGACTTTGCGTAAAGCACTTGCCGTGGGAGCAGATGATGCCATCCGCATTGATGCTGAGCCTGTAGATGCTTATTTTGTCGCTACTCAGCTGGCACAGGTTGCCAAAGATTACGACCTTATTCTCGCTGGTATCGAAGCTTCCGATTACAACGGGGCAGGCGTGGGTGGAATGTTGGCAGAAATGTTGGGCATTAACTCTGTGTCAGCAGTTTCCGGTATCGACATGGAAAACGGCGAATTGAAAATCCACCGCGATATTGATGGTGGTTCGCAGGTATTGGCCGTGCCTGTACCGCTGGTGGCTATTGTTCAAAAAGGTATTGCCATCGACCCGCGAATTCCGGCTATGCGCGGCATTATGATGGCTCGTAAAAAACCGCTTAACGTTGTGGCCCCAATAGATGCTGAAGCCAGAACTGAGTTTTTGTCCTACGAACTACCGGCTCCGAAAGCCGCCTGTAAACTGGTGGAGGAAGACAATGCAAAAGAGCTGATCAGACTTTTACATGAAGAAGCCAAGGTGTTGTAATTCAAATTTTAACCTTTAAAAATTAGAAAAATGTCAGTATTAGTATATACAGAAAACTGGGCCGGTAAATTTAAAAAACTCAGTTATGAGATTGTCTCTTTTGCTGCCGCTATTGCAAAGGAAATGGGAAACAGTGTAACGGCCCTGTCCATTGGCCATGTGGCTGATGACGAACTAAAATCACTGGGAAAATATGGTGCCAACAAAGTGCTGAATGTGCAGGACGACCGTTTTGAGTCATTGGACAACAAAGCGTTGGCTGATGCTGTTGCCAAAGCTGCCGAAAGTGAAGGTGCCAAAGTGATTATTTTTGCACACAACAACGAAGGGAAAGCCATTGCCCCCCGTGTTTCCGTGAAACTCAATGCCGGTTTGGTTACCGGTGTTACCGGGCTTCCGGTAAGTGTTGATCCGTTTGTGGTTCGTAAAAAAGTGTTCACGGGTAAGGCTTTTGCCAACATCCAAATCAAAACAGAGGTAAAGGTTATCACTTTTGCCCAAAATTCTTATAAGGTAGGTGAAAAGCCAACAGATACAGCCATTGAAGTATTTGACCCTCAAATTGGTGATGATGAATTTAACACTGTTATCAAAGACACACATCTGATTACCGGTAAAGTACTGCTGACTGATGCTGAAATTGTTGTTTCGGGTGGTCGTGGTATGAAAGGGCCTGAGAACTGGGGCGGCCTCGAAGAGCTGGGCGAGCTGCTTGGCGCCGGAATGGCATGCTCGCGTCCTGTTTCGGACGAAGGCTGGCGCTCGCATGAAGAACATGTGGGGCAAACCGGAAAAATCATTGCCCCAAATTTATACCTGGCTTTTGGTATTTCAGGTGCTATTCAACATTTAGGCGGTGTTAACTCCTCAAAATTCATTGTCGCCATCAACAAAGATCCCGAAGCGCCTATTTTTGAAG
>ENA-ORDP01001623-ORDP01001623.1-marine-sediment-metagenome-genome-assembly--contig:-NODE-1623-length-12048-cov-3.262820_pt1 | contig 12048 bp, 12 predicted proteins | sample MGYA00248627_ERZ508539 | MGnify/ENA primary metagenome ERZ508539 (study PRJEB26208, sample SAMN05571518) | marine sediment metagenome | biome: deep sea; feature: Hydrothermal vent; material...
AGCGAAGCGAGTTCAACGAATACCTCGTCAGCTTGCTGCGAGGATCCTTTATTTTGTGCCTGGGGCGGGAATCGGCGTCAGCTCACATCAATATTTTTATGCGCTCCGCTCTAAAAATATTGTGTGGCTCCTACCCGGGCTCCCTCGCTTCTCTCAGTCCGCCTTTCGATTCCCTGACCTAAATTAAAATGCCTAACAAAAAGTTAGACATTTTAATTCATGTGCCCGGGGCGGGAATCGAACCCGCATCTCTTACGAGACACCATTTTAAGTGGTGCGCGTATACCAGTTCCGCCACCCGGGCATACTATCATCTTGAGGCTCGGGGGGGAGTTGCACCCCCGCATGGCGGTTTTGCAAACCGCTGCGTTAACTACTTCGCCACCGAGCCACTACTGTACGATTCTTAAAAGAGCAACCGTTTTATTCTATGGTTCATTTAGCACATCGTCAATTCTTTGACGGTTGCGTTCGCCCTTGTCTAGTACAAATTCAAAAAAGGGAAGTCTCTTCATAGATAAATGCTTTTTAGCATACGAGCGAAGGGCATGTTGTTTGCGCATTAAAAATATCATGGCTTTGTCCTCGTCTTTCTCGGGCAATACACTAACAAATACAGATGCCTGTTTAAGGTCTGGTGATATATTAGAACGAGTTACAGTTATAAGGGGGCTTGGGTTAGCCTCATCTTTCAAAAATTCTGCAGCTATGCGTGTTATTACACTAGCAACTCTGTCTTGTCTAATAGTCATACATTATTTATTGTCCAATACACACAAGCTCATCCCCAGGCGCAATCTCTATTTTTGATTCAAGCTGTATCCCGAAATCAACCTCTTGCGAAATACGAGAAACTTTTTCTTTCTTTTGTTGAAGTTCCAATATTTTGCCAGTAGCAACTTCGTTTTCCCGACGATATATTTTTATTTCAGACCCAGATATCATTTCACCTTCATTTAGATGTGCGCCTGCAACATATTTATTCTTAGTTGAGCTAAATATTTTAATTATACTAGCTCGGCCTGCAATTTCCTGTGCAAGCTCTTTTGGAACTCGCTTAGGTACTTCCTCCTCTAGCCACTCAGTAATTTTATATATAATGTCAAATACTTTTATTGTAATATTTGATCGCTCTGCAAGCTCCTCCACACCGCGACCAGTTTTTACATGGAAACCAATAACAAGAGGAGAGTCCGCAGAGCGTATGGTCTTAATATCGTTTTCAGAAATATTTCCCACGCCTTTTGAAAGTATTTTTATTTGTGCATGCTCAAAAGACAGATTCAGCACCTCTCGTTCAACAGCTTCCAGTGTTCCTAGTACGTCACTTTTTATTACAATAGGAACGGTTATCATATCCTTGCGTTCTTCGAAAGTATTTTTCGTGCTCGCTGTTGTTTTACTGAAAGCTGTAGCTGTAGCCTCTGCCTCTTTTTTATTACTATATGCTAAAAACCGTGCTCCTGTTCTAGGTACTTTATTAAATCCAGTAATTTGTATTGGAGTAGAAAACGTTGCTGATGCGATTTGTTTACCAAGCGAATTTTCGATTGCACGTACTGGAGAGAATGTATCTTCTACAACAATAAATTCACCTTTGTTAAGCGTACCGTCGGTAATTATAAGCGTTGCTTGTGTACCTTTTTTTGAATCAAGGTGGGATTCAATAACAGTTCCTTCTGCAGGTTTACTAGCATCTCCGCTTAGCTCTTCAACCTCTGCCACCAACAGTAAAACATCTAGCAGGTCGTCGATACCCTCGCCCGTTTTTGAAGATATGGGTACATAAGAAATATCACCACCCATACCTTCGAGATAAATTTCATTTTCAATAAGACTACTTTTTGTACGTTCTATATTAGCATTTGGTTTGTCTGTTTTTGTTATAGCAACAACGAATGGTTTTTTAGCCTCTTTGATTTGTTTTAAAGCTTCTTTCGTTTGCGCTTGCACACCATCTTCTGCTGATACAATAAGAATTATAATATCTGCAACTCCAGCACTACGACCACGCATTGCAGAAAACGCCGCATGCCCGGGCGTGTCTAGAAATGTTATTGTTTTTTCAGGGCCACTTTTTACCTTGTGTACAACCTCGTATGAGGATAGATGTTGAGTAATACCTCCAGCTTCTCCTTCTACTACGTTTGATTTTCTTATGTAATCAAGCAGTGTAGATTTGCCATGGTCTATGTGTCCCATGACAGCAATAATCGGAGGCCTCTCGGCCGTATTTATTTGTGCCTGCTTTTTTATCATATTTATATTTTAAAAGTTGGAAGCTCATAGCTAGTGAAACTAGTGAGATTGTTCTTTTGCCTTCTGTAGGGCATGTTTTTCCTCCGTGCTTAATTCATATTCTGATTTAAACTTTTTTATTGGCTTTGAAAAAATACTTACTCGTTCGCGTGAGTAAAGACTTGATATTACCGCGCCATCACCATCTTCTGACAGGAGGGCTGTTGCGAAACTTTGATTTCCTCCAGAGCCTGTTCCTTTGAAAGGATTGAAACGAATTGTGCCAACTCCTTGGATACTTCTACGTAGTCGCTTTTCGATATTTCGTAAGTATTCGCGAATCTCTTTTTGTTCCACAGAAGTACTTTCTAGGTTTTTTTGGATACCTACTATGTCACACTCAAGGCTCTTGCCGTCTTTGCCAGAGACAAGCTTACGGAGCTTTGTCTGTAGGCGCACAACAAGGACTATTAGTATAAGCGTCAGTAGAGCAAGTCCAACTAAGCTAGCAAGAAGTACGTCGTTTGAGAGTAGTTCAATAAAGGTCCCCATGCGAAAAGATTATACATTAGAGAGCCCTCTTTTGCAAAAGAGCAAATAGTATTTGTAGCACAAAAGCTTTATATATTTAGGCTACAGACATATGTTATTTTTATACCAATTTATCATCTATTTTTTTGTAGCATAGAAAACATTAAGAAGTAGCGTAGAAATTGCAGCTATAATAAAGGTCCATTGTATTGCAATGAATAGCGCGATTATTCCTACTAGCAATAATGCCAATACCTTACCAAGCTGAATAGCCATCTCTCTCAATACAGTAAATTCATCGACATAGTGCCCCTAGTCTGCAGCAAGTTCATAAAACATTGTTTCAAAAGTTGTCCGTGTAAGTATTTTAGTAAGACTATGGTAAAGCCCCGCTATAAATATATGAAATGCAGTTAATACAAAAATTTTAACAATCCATCCTAGCGCGTATAACACACTGCCAAGTTTTAGTACGTCGCTTTTCTTTGCTATTTCATCAATATACTTACCAGCAAGAAGTTGTAGTATTACAGTTCCGCCAATAATAAAACCGGATACGGCACCTACTTCAAGATAATTTCCATTTAAAAGTAAGAATATAAATATAGGCCAAACTACAATTCCTATTACATTTTCCGCGCCATTTGCCATAAGTGAAAATGCTATAGGTCTATTGTGTGGGGAAAATAGCCGTTGCCAAAACAAATCCAGCAATGAGTGGGCCAATAGCGCTCATTGCCATAAGTGTTGCAAAAATAAAACCTAGGTTTTTACCACGATTTTTTTATTTGTAAATTTAGCAAAATCAATATGATATGGAAGCCAGTAAAATAAACGAAATAGTAGAAGAGTTAAAAAAGATATTGGGATAAGGTAAAAAAGAAGTGCGAGCTCTTTTTCCATAAAATAAAGTGTTGCATAAAATATAGCACCCCATAAACAAGCCCAAATAATAGCCTTTTTGAATCCAAATTTATTTAAAAATTTAGCACCTAGCGGAACCAGTGTTCCGTATGAAAGGTGACCTAATGCGTAAAACAATATCAAGTACTGAAAATTTTGATCAAATATATTATAGAAAAAAATAGGAAGAAATATTCCTAAAAGACCGGAAGAGATAAAGAGCGTTGCTCTTCCAGCGTATAATCCGAAAAGACCCCGTGTATTTTCATTGTGTATTTTTTGTATATTAAACATGTATATAAAATACTATATTTTAAGTATGAATAAACTTGCAATAGAATCTGTATAGTATAAGTAGTTTAACAATAATTATTATATATAGACAGAGAGAGCCCTCTTTTGCAAAAAAAATACAAGGGCTACAATACAAAGCTTAGTGTTTTTTACAAGATTTTTATTTGCTAAACCCACCAAAACGTCACGTGTTTTGGTGGGTTTAGATTACTCAAACCCTTGACTGTTTATTAGATGTGTGATACTATGGTCAGCAGAAAGTTTGGTGCAGTTTTCGTGTTTCGTGCAGCATTCATTAGAGTAAGGAGAAAGGTGATGAAAAGTATCAAACTATTAATTATTGCGTTGCTGGTTTTTTCGGCGATCGGGTGTTCTAATTATCAAGAGTCCTCTACCCAAGAGGCGGAGTATGTAGTGGAACATCAAAAGGATTTTGGTGTTACGCTCGCATCGCTTAATGTTAAGGGCTGGATGATTGGTGTCGGGTTCATGATAGATCCTGATGTCATCGATACGATGTCTAAGTCTAACAAACGTAGTATTAACACCGTTCATATCTTAGTTTATGAGACCAAGAGTGGGCAGAAGAAACTGGTTCTTTTGAACGACAATAGACCACCAAAGATTGTCTATAAAATATTATTAGACAAAACAAAGGAAGAGCCTGAATCCGAATAAGAGTTCATTCTGATGACAATGATAGCAACAATGTAAAGCTTGTTGCTATTTTTTTTGCAAAAAAAAATACAAGGGCTACAATACAAAGCAATGAAAAGAATTTATCTAGATTACGCTGCAGCAACCCCAATAGATAAGCGCGTGTTACGTGCGATGACGCCATTTTTTGCAAGAGATTTTCAAAATCCAAGTGCTTTTTATAAAGAAGGTGTGTTTGTGCGTAAGCATATTGAAGAAGCACGAAAAGAGATTGCAAAGATTATTGCTGGACACTCTGATGAAATAATTTTTACTAGCGGAGGCACAGAAGGGAACAACCTCGCATTGCAAGGAGTTGTCAAAGCATTTGGAAACCGGGTTTCCAAAAAACCACATGTTATTGCCAGCTCCATTGAGCACGCATCTGTACGAAGTGTACTAAGGGTGCTTAAAAAGCGAGATGAAATTGAGCTTACAGAAATCAGTATTGGCAAAGATGGAGCTGTTTCTTTGAGTGAACTTAAAGATGCATTGCGGGAAAATACTGCGCTCGTTTCGGTAATGCAGACAAATAATGAGATTGGTACAATAGAACCAATTGCAGAGGTTGCAAAAATAATTCGAAATTTTAAGAAAAAAAACAATACAACATTTCCATTGCTCCATACCGATGCATGTCAGTCGGGGAATTATTTAGAATTAAACGTAGAACGCCTCGGCGTTGATCTCATGACCCTAAATAGCGGAAAAATATACGGACCAAAAGGCATTGGAGCGCTTTTTGTTCGTAGAGGCGTTACGCTAAAGCCACTTATATATGGAGGAGGGCAAGAGGCAGGACTCCGTGGCGGTACAGAGAATGTTGCCGGGATTGTTGGCTTTGCCAAGGCGCTATCTATTGCTCAGGAAATGCGAGAAAAAGAAAGCAAAAGACTGAGCACTTTACGCGACTACTTTTTTACAAAATTGAAAGACGTATTACCCGAGTCAGAAATAAACGGCTCTTTGGAGCTTCGGCTTCCAAATAATATAAATATTAGTATTCCAAATACAGATAGCGGCGAGCTAGTTGCGCGACTTGATGCAAAGGGTATCGCGGTCTCTGCTAAAAGTGCATGTGGTGCAAACGACGATGAGACTTCTCATGTTACAATTGCTCTAGGAATAAATGAAAACAACGGAAGCATTAGACTGACCCTTGGTAGGGATACTAAAAAATCATATTTAGACTATGTATTAAAAATTCTTCCAGGTATTATTAAAATGTCACAGAAATATTAAAAGTAATTATCAATTTCTAATTTTCAATCAATTTACAATTACACAATTTTCAAATACTTATAAAATTGGATATTTAAACATTGAATATTCAATGCAAAATTGAAAACTGTAAATTGAAAATTAAATTCTTATGTACGAACCAAAAGACTATAGCCATTTAATCGGCACAGAGGGTTTTTCAGATGACATTCTTAAAAACCACTTCAAACTATACGAAGGTTATGTAATAAATACAAACAAGCTTGCAGATAGATTTGCACAAAACCCTGCAAGTACACCAGAAGACGCAGAATTACGTCGTCGTTTCGGATGGGAATTTAACGGCATGCGACTACACGAACAATACTTTGGGAACATGACCAAAGATTCTGTATCATTTTCTGAGGGGGGCAAACTGGCAGAAGGACTCAAAAAAGATTTTGGCTCTGTAGCAAAATGGGAAGATGACTTTCGCTCTGTTGGCGGTATGCGTGGCATTGGCTGGACTATTCTTTCTTACGACAAGGAAGGGGACAGGCTCTTTAATCTTTGGATTAACGAACATGATATAGGACACCTATCTGGAGCAACACCTCTACTCGTAATAGACGTCTTTGAGCATGCGTTTGTGCTTGATTACGGAGTTAACAGAGGAGCATATATTGATGCATTTATGAATGCAGTTGATTGGGACATTGTTGAGGAGAGGTTTAAGGGGTAGGTTTGAACTTTGTCCACTAGACGGAGCTTGAGTTGACATGATAGTTTTATTATGCTATTATGTTACAGGCTAATTTGCCAACAAACTTTTAAAGGAGGTGCCTTGTGCCAGCTCAAGCTAGCGTACAATCATTTATTAAACTGGTTGTTTATAACGACAATCCAAGGGTACAATTTATTCGTCCATACAACTCTCCTGATGGCGTTATCAACACAAGAGACGAAGGAAAGATTGTTGACGACGATGATGAGAGCATTGTCTGTGTTCTCATGGACGATGGTAAATCATGTTGGATAGAGGCAGACTACCTTGAAGCAATTGAATAGCTTTTTCCTCATTCCGCCCACATGGAAACTAGCCATGGAGGGCGGTTTCTTTTTTTATACACATCATAATTCGCCATCCTTCTTAATCCAGGGCCTAACCTATAAAGGACTGTGTTATTTTAATCACACAAGTGTGAACAAAAACGGGAGTATCGTCTACTAGTCGGACGAACATAAACCCCGCAAAAACACTTTGTGTTTGGTGGGGGTTTCCTTTATTATTGAAAGAACAAAAACATCAGAATACTACTAGGCAATCAATAAGCCTATTGTTTATAAGGTTGTGACAAAAGTAAAGCTGTGGTATATAATGTAGTTGTGTTTGGTGGGTTTTTACCCTCTCACGGTCAATGCTTACCAAACCGTAACCAAACACAACAAAAAACACCAGCCCTGCTGGTGTTTTTTGTTTTTTAATCCTCCTCCATATCTCCAGAGTGCATCTTTATTTCCTTGTTATTCTTCCAATATGGAATGATACTCCAGAAATGTTTTTGCCCGCCCTCTACATGTTTAACAATTATTTTTAATCTTTTTTCATAATTACCGTCTTTTATGATTGCAAGGAATCCGTAGTAGGTACAATTTTTTAAAACTTTTTCGTGTTTTTTGTTTGTTTTTATTTTAACAAAAATTTTCTTTGTCTGCTTTTCTTGGAGTGTTCTAGAAAGTCTCAATATTTCCGGTGCTAAATGAATATTTTTCAATCTCATAAAAGCATCTTTTCGTTCTCGAATTTTTCTTTTACTTTTAAATTTTGTATGTTCAAGGCCCCTTGAATTAAAAGAAATTTTTTCATTGAAATAAGGACAATTTACTTCAGGTACCGCTTTGTATGAAGATTCTGCCTTTAACCGTACCTTTTCAAAATTTTTATCTTCTATTACATTTTTATTCATACAGAAATCATACCATGACCCCTCTTCGTAACCGACGCATTCATGAATGCAGTTGACTGGGATATTGTAGAGGAGAGGTTTAAGGTGTAGAAGTTTCTTCTGGGTACACAATAATGGCTTATGAGCAGTAACCATTACGCAGGGTTGACATTTTATATTATGGGGCTATAATGTTGTTAGCTTAGATTTTTTGTTATGGTGTTTGTGTGGATTGTAGTTCAGTGCGTGACTGTTCTTGATGATTCCAGAAGGATGAAACAAGACTACATCGCACCATGACCACGCCTGTTATGTTTGGCAGGTATGACCCGGGTTTTCTTCGGAAAACTCGGGTCATTTTTTATATTCTCAATTCCAGCTTCTTGCTTCCAGTACACTTTGCGTTTGGTGGGGTTTTACTTTATTATTAAAGCAATGAAAAAGGAAGAACACAGTTCAATGGAAGAGTTAAATAAATCTCAGATTGTACTTCTGGTACTTTTTGTGAGTTTTATAACATCTATAGCAACTGGCATTGTTACGGTCACGTTACTTGATCAAGCTCCACCTGGAGTAACACAGACAATAAACCGCGTCGTAGAGCGAACGATTGAAACAGTTGTCCCTGATGAAAGCCAAAGGACAACGATTGTAACAAATGAAGTTGTCATAAAAGAGGAGGACTTAGTTGTAGAAGCAATTGAACAAAATGTTGGAAGTGTTGTTCGTATAAATAGAATTGTAGGCGAAGAGGAAACTCCGCTCGGCATTGGGTTTGTTGCAACAGAGAGTGGGATTATGGTTGCGGACGCGGACATATTGTTCGGAGAAAATATTTTTGCAAAATATAGAGGCAAAAGTTATCCGCTGGAGGTGCTCTCGCAAGAAGACGGGCTGGGTGTTGTTACCCTAGACCTTAACGCTATGGCATCTACAACACCAATACCAATTTTTAACCCAGTCTTGTTTATTGATGCTAGTACAGTAAAGCTTGGGCAAACAGCAATTTCGCTTGGTGGCAAAAATGGCAAAGAAATTCAAAGAGGTATTATTTCTGGCATTGAAACAAAAGAAATAGTATATCAAAATGAAAACGAAGAAGACGTGACAGATATAGTCCTTGATTATTTTAAAACAAACATCGTTTTTGTTTCTGGCAGTAGTGGCGGACCGCTTGTTACGCTAAGTGGTAATGTTGCAGGTATGAATCTTGAAACTATAAACGGCTGGATTGTAGTTCCGTCATCAAGCATTACGAAAGCCATTACTGGGATCACTGGGATTGCAAACAAAGAAAAAATAAACAGCAAGCCTGAAGAGACCAGCGGGATTAAAAAAATTACAGAGGCCCTTTCGAATATTACAGGTGGCAAAACAGAAAGAGAGTAGAATCCCTTGACGGTATTTGTATAAGATTGTATTATATAAAATATCATTACTATAAACTAATGACTATTAACTAAAAACTAACTTATGCCTCAGTTTGGTAACTTTACATCAAAAGCACGAGAAGCAATACGCAGGGCTCATGAGCTTGCTATTGAGCGTGGGCAAAATCAAGTAAACCCACTACACCTCACGCTTGCGCTCCTTATCCAAGAGGAGAGCATGGCTATTTCTATTTTAGATAAATTAGAGATTGATACAGTTCTGCTTACAGATGCCCTTATAGAAGGACTAGAAGCTGGCGAAGCATCGAACACTATTTCTCCTTCATATCAAATTTATTTAACTCAAGAACTTGGGCAAATACTAGAAGAGAGCAATAAAGTTGCAGCACAGTTTAAAGATGATTTTATTTCAACAGAGCATTTATTCCTGTCTATTCTTTCTATTGCAAATCCAGCCAGCGAAGTATTGAGTCGTTTTCGTATAAACAAAGAAGGAGTCACTGAGATTGTTCGGGAGCTCAAAGAATCTAATGTTACCGACATGGAATCACCAAAAAAATTCCATGCGATTACTAAGTACACGCGAAATCTTACAAAACTTGCGCTTGAAGATAAGCTAGACCCAGTTATTGGGCGAGACACAGAGATTAATCGCATTATGCAAATTCTATCTCGTCGTACAAAAAACAATCCGATTTTAATCGGAGAAGCTGGTGTAGGCAAAACGGCGGTTGTAGAAGGGCTTGCTTCTCGTGTGGCAAAAAATGATGTGCCAGAATCTCTAAAAGGCAAAGAGCTTGTGTCGCTTGATCTTGGACAGCTTATTGCTGGTACAAAATATCGCGGAGAATTCGAAGAGCGATTAAAGAAAATAATGAAAGAGATTGAGCGCTCTGAAGGGCAGATAATTCTATTCATAGACGAGATTCATACTATTGTTGGTGCTGGTGCAGCAGAGGGGTCTATGGATGCCTCACAGATGCTAAAGCCTGCTCTAGCACGAGGAGAGCTTCGTGCTATTGGTGCAACAACACTAAAAGAATATCAAAAATATATTGAACGTGACCCGGCACTTACACGGCGTTTTCAGCCCGTGCATATAAACGAGCCATCACTAGACGATGCTATTGCGATACTTCGTGGATTGAAAGAAAAATATGAGTTGTATCATGGTATTAAAATTACCGATGATGCGCTTATTTCTGCTGTTACATTGAGCAGTAGATATATTCCAGATAGATTTTTACCCGACAAAGCAGTGGATTTAATGGATGAGGCTGCAGCAGCCCTTCGTATGTCTCTTGAAAACAAGCCACCAGTGCTTGAAGATGCACACCGCAAGATTATGCGTTTTGAGATTGAAAAAGAAGCACTTAAAAATGAGAGCGGAGACAGCAAGAAGAAAGCAAATGCACGAGCTCGTATAAAAAAAGTAGACAAAGAAATTGGAGACCTTAAAGAAAAAACACGAGAGCTAGAGCTCAAGTGGAAAAACGAAAAGAGTCTTTTGACAGAAATGAAAGAAATAAAAAAAGAGATTGAAACTGCTCGCCTTGAAGCAGAGAGTGCTGAAATGCAAGCAGACTTGGCAAAAGCAGCAGAGATTCGCTATGGCAGATTGCCTGTGCTTGAGAAAAGCTTAGCAGCCAAAAACGCAAAGCTCAAGAAACTCCAGACTTCACGCAGAATCTTGCGAGAGGAGGTTGTAGAGCAGGACATTGCGGACATTGTATCGCGCTGGACTGGTGTACCAGTAACCAAAATGCTTGAAGAAGAAGCAGAAAAGCTTGCGCGTATGGAAGAAACACTTAATAAGCGCGTTATTGGACAAGAAGATGCAATGAAGAAAATTTCTGATGCAGTTAAACGCAGCCGTACTGGCATAGCAGACCCCAATAGGCCAATTGGCTCATTTATTTTTCTTGGTCCAACAGGAGTGGGGAAGACAGAGCTTACCAAGGCGCTTGCAGAATTTATGTTCAATGACGATGAGGCGCTACTTCGCATAGACATGTCTGAATATATGGAACGACACTCTGTATCAAAGCTTATTGGTGCGCCTCCTGGATATGTAGGATTCGAGGATGCAGGTACATTCACCGAGCAAGTCCGACACTGCCCATACTCTGTTATTCTTTTTGATGAGATTGAGAAGGCTCACCCCGAAGTGTTTAATATTCTATTGCAAGTATTAGACAATGGACAGCTAACTGACTCAAAAGGACGTAATGTGAATTTCCGCAATACCGTAATTGTAATGACATCAAATATTGGTTCACAGTATATTGATAAAATGCAATCAATAGGATTTGGCGGAGGTGACGACAAAACAGACTATACTCAAGCAAAAGGGAAAGTATTGGAAAGTTTGAAAGATTATTTCCGTCCAGAATTCTTGAATCGCTTAGATGAGATCATTCTATTCAACATACTTACGCCCGAAGCAGTACGCGAAATTGTTAAAATACAGGTTGGTATAGTAAAAAACAGACTAAAAGAAAAAGAGATTGAGCTAACTGTTTCTTCAGAAGCAATCACACATCTTGCAAAAGAAGGGTATGACCCACACTATGGCGCGCGTCCTCTCAAGCGTCTTATTCAGAGAGACATTTTAACTGCAGTAGCAAACTCAATGGTGGTAAATAATATGCTTACTGGAGGCAAGGTTTCTGTAGGAATGCATAATGGAAAAATTGCGGTGAATGTAGAAAAAATGAAAAAGCGAGTACTTAAAGCTAAAAAAATAGTAAAGAAAAAGAAAGAAAAAGTAGCTGCGTAATGCGTGTAGCGTGTATCTTGTAACGTGTAACGTAAAAAAAGAAAGAGGTTGGCTAATAAATTAGCCAACC
>ENA-ORDP01001624-ORDP01001624.1-marine-sediment-metagenome-genome-assembly--contig:-NODE-1624-length-12046-cov-4.298140_pt1 | contig 12046 bp, 10 predicted proteins | sample MGYA00248627_ERZ508539 | MGnify/ENA primary metagenome ERZ508539 (study PRJEB26208, sample SAMN05571518) | marine sediment metagenome | biome: deep sea; feature: Hydrothermal vent; material...
GAGCGCGCCGCTCAAGTGACGGCGTCACCGGAAACGGGGTTGTCGATCGAGGCGGCGAATTTGCCGCCTCTTTTTCTTGGCCCGGCCGCAACCTTCGTGTACACTGCAGGTCCATGACGCGGTTCGTATTCATCACCGGCGGCGTGGTTTCCTCCCTCGGCAAGGGTCTCTCGGCGGCGGCGCTCGGCGCGCTGCTGCAGGCGCGCGGCTATTCGGTCCGCCTGCGCAAGCTCGACCCCTACCTCAATGTCGATCCGGGAACCATGAGCCCGTATCAGCACGGCGAGGTCTATGTGACCGACGACGGCGCGGAGACGGACCTCGACCTCGGACACTACGAGAGATTTACACACATAAGGACCAAACAGGCCAATAATGCCACCACCGGACGAATTTACCACAATGTGATAACCAAGGAGAGAAGGGGTGATTATCTTGGTGATACAGTACAGGTAATACCTCATATAACGGATGAGATCAAGAATACCATTAAGGCCGTCAGTGATGATTACGATGTTGTTATTGTAGAGATTGGCGGCACTATCGGCGATATAGAGAGCCTGCCCTTTCTGGAGGCCATCAGGCAGATGCGGTATGATGTAGACAGGGAGAATGTGCTGTATGTTCATCTGACCCTTATTCCCTATATACCGAGTGCAGGGGAGCTGAAGACAAAGCCCACGCAGCACAGCGTGAGGGAATTAAGGGAGATCGGTATTCAGCCCGATGCACTCCTGTGCCGCTGTGACAGACCCCTGCCACCGGGGATCAAGAAGAAGATTGCCCTCTATTGTAATGTTGATGTGGATGCCGTAATAGGTGCGATTGACGTGGAGACCATTTATGAAGTGCCCCTTGCACTCCATGAGGAAGACCTTGACACACTTATAGCAAACAAGTTCGGTTTTGAGACGAAGAAGCCGGATCTTAGTAGATGGCAGAAGGTGGTCAGGAGGATAAAAGAACCCAGAAACGAGGTGACCATAGCCATTGTAGGCAAATATATCGGCTTGAAAGACTCGTATAAGAGCCTCCTGGAGGCACTTATACACGGCGGTATTGCCAATGATGCAAGGATTATCTTCCAGTGGGTGGATTCCGAGGAGGTAGAGGTTCATGGTCCTGAAAGGTTTCTCTCTGAGGTTGACGGTGTCCTGGTGCCCGGGGGGTTCGGCTACAGGGGGATTGAAGGCAAGATTTCGGCAATAAGGTATTCAAGGGAAAAGAAGATACCCTACCTGGGGATATGCCTGGGGATGCAGTGTGCAGTGATAGATTTTGCAAGGAATGTCTGTGGTCTTGAAAAGGCAAACAGCTCGGAGTTTGATATAAATACTCCGGACCCCGTGATCTATCTTATGGAAAAATGGTATGACTTCAAAAAGGGAAGGATCGAGGAGAGATCTGTCGAGAGCCACAAGGGTGGCACCATGCGGCTTGGCGCCTATCCATGCGAGCTCACGGAGGACTCACATGCTAACAATGCCTACAAGGTTAAGGAGATATCAGAAAGGCACAGGCACAGGTATGAGTTCAATAACGCCTACCGTGGTGTATTTGCCAGGCATGGACTGAGGGTAAGTGGTGCGAGTCCGGATGGAGAACTTGTAGAGATCGTTGAGCTTGAGGACCACCCATGGTTTCTTGGGTGCCAGTTTCATCCCGAGTTCAAATCCCGCCCTACAGAGCCCCATCCCCTCTTCAAGTCGTTTATAGAGGCCTCTCTCAGGGAGAAGAGGTCCCTGTTTCCGTATCCGGGAGATGAATCCTTAACAGATATACATGTCTCTGCAGAGCATGATGATGACGATGAAGCCGGATAAGAAGGGTTTGACAGGGGATGACCTCCTTGTCATTGCAGGCCCATGCGTGATAGAGACGGAGGATATCGTCCTTGAGACCGCTCAAAGGCTCAGGGATATCTGCCGGGGGCTGCAACTGCCGTTCATATTCAAGAGTTCTTATGACAAGGCAAACAGGACGTCCGTAAAATCCTTTCGCGGCCCCGGAATCGACCGGGGACTGAGGATACTTGAGGCTGTAAGGGACAAGCTTTCAGTGCCGGTGCTTACTGATGTGCATTCCCCTTCAGAGGCAATACGTGCTGCCGAGGTCGTGGACATAATTCAGATACCTGCCCTTCTATGCCGTCAGACAGACCTCATCATAGCGGCCTCAGAGACCGGAAAAGGTGTGAATATCAAGAAGGGACAGTTCCTTTCCCCCTGGGATGTCGAAAATGTTATAGATAAATTCACATCCACCGGCAATACCAACCTGATGATAACCGAGAGGGGAACCTCTTTTGGATATAATAACCTGGTTGTTGACTTCAGGGCATTCCCTGTAATGAGATCCTTCGGTTATCCTGTAATCTTTGATGTTACTCACAGTCTGCAGCTTCCCGGAGGACAGGGCACATGCTCGGGTGGGCAGCGCGGGTTTGCCGAGCCGCTCGCAAGGGCTGCGGTTGCAGCCGGTGTTGACGGGCTCTTTATGGAGGTGCACCCGGATCCTGACAGGGCCCCCTGCGACGGGCCGAACATGATACCGCTTAAAGAGATGGAGGGGCTTTTGGGAAGATTAAGGGAGCTGTTCCGGGTGACAAAGGGCTTATGAATATCCTTGAAGAAGCAAAAAAGGTATTAAGCGTTGAGGCCCTGGCCATCTCCGCCCTGATAGAGAGGCTGGACAATAATTTTGAGGAGGCTGTGGAGGCCGTCTGCAGCAGCAGCGGAAGGACCGTTGTGACGGGCATGGGCAAGTCCGGGATAATCAGCAAGAAGATAGCTGCAACACTCTCATCTACCGGGACCCCAGCCGTCTTTCTCCATCCTGCCGAGGCATGTCACGGAGACCTCGGGATGGTGACTGACGAGGATATTATAATAGCCCTTTCAAACAGTGGTGAGACTGAGGAGATAATAAGGCTCATTCCGTATCTGAAGCGCTTTGGTGTCACCCTCATATCCCTGACAAAGCCGGGCTCCACCCTTGCTATGGCGTCTGAGTTTGTGCTCGATACATCCGTCAGGGAAGAGGCCTGCCCCATGGATATTGTTCCCACGGCATCAACTACTGCAGCGCTTGCAATGGGCGATGCCCTTGCAGTGGCGCTTATAATGAGGCGGGGTTTCAGGGAAGAGGACTTTGCCATGTTTCATCCCAACGGCTCCCTCGGTAAAAAACTGCTTATAAAGGTTGAAGACCTTATGCATACGGGAGAAAGCATCCCCGTGGTCGGCATGGATACACCCATGACGGATACCACACTCGTGATGTCCTCCAAGCGGCTCGGTATGACCATTGTCTGCAATGAAGAAGCAAAGGTGGCAGGTGTAATAACGGATGGTGACCTCAGGCGCGGGCTGCATAAATGGGGGGCAGGGCTCTTCGGGATGAAGGCCGCTGAGGTGATGAGCCGGAATCCAAGAATGATTTCTATGGATACACTTGCTGCAAAGGCACTCTCACTGATGCAGCAGCACTCCATAACGGCCTTGGTAGTTCCGGATGAGGAGAGCAGACCGGCTGGTGTAATCCACCTCCATGATATCCTGAAGAAGGGGATTGTATGAAGGAGAATTCACCCCGGCCTGATACGGCAGACGTTGTTTTGGAGGCGGCAGGGAAGATAAAACTCCTTATTCTTGATGTGGACGGTGTTCTCACCGACGGGGGGATAATCCTTGATAACGAGGGTAATGAGCTCAAGTCCTTCCATGTCCGGGACGGACACGGGATAAGGCTGCTTATACGCAAGGGTGTGGATGTGGCGATTATTACAGGCCGTCGTTCAAAGGTGGTTGAGCGGAGGGCCCATGAACTGGGGGTTAAGGAAGTCTACCAGAAGTGTTTTAACAAGGTAGTCGCCTATGAACAGATAAAGGAAAAATTTGCCTTGCAGGACGAAGAGGTTGCATATATCGGCGATGATGTTGTAGATATCCCCCTGCTCAGGAGGGTGGGACTACCTGTAACCGTGGCTGATGCATCCGAGGATGTGAGGGCTTTTTCAATGATAGTGACCGGAAACAGAGGGGGCAGGGGGGCGGTGAGAGAGATTACCGACCTTATTCTTAAGGCAAAGGGGTTTTGGGAAGAGATAATTAATGACTACATTAAGACTTAACGTCCCTACCATACTGACATTCAGCCGCATAGTCTCCATACCTTTCTTTCTTGTGCTTGCCCCCAACTATCCGGTCTGGGGAGCGTTAATCTTCGGTCTGGCGTCCCTGACGGATTTCCTTGACGGCTACATTGCAAGAAAGACCGGGCAGATTACCAAGTTCGGAATCATCATGGACCCCATAGCAGACAAGTTCCTTGTAATCTCGGCACTGATACTCCTTGTTGACCTTGGAAGCCTTTCGGCCTTTGTGGCCATAGTGATTATCGTCAGGGAGTTCCTGGTGACCGGACTCAGGGTGGTTGCACTGTCAAAAAATATTGTCATACCGGCTGAAATGGGTGGAAAGCTTAAGACAACAGCCCAGATTATTGCCATCCTGTGTCTGGTATTGAAGGACAGCCTGTTCGGTATAAACCTCTATGCTCCCGGGGTTGTCCTTATCTGGGTTGCCCTTGTGCTTGCAGTCTTGTCAGGATTTCAATATACTGTTTCCTTCTGGAAGACTCTAAAATGATCGTTGTATTACTGATAGTCTCATATATTGCCGGAACCATTCCCTTTGGTCTTATCATAGCAAAAGCCCGGGGGATTGACCTCAGACGGGTCGGCAGCGGCAATATAGGGGCTACCAATGTCCTGAGGACAGTCGGGAAAAAGGAGGCGGTTTTTACCCTGACAGGGGATCTCATGAAGGGGGCCTTTGCAGTTGCCCTGATGAAGGTCTCCGGGTATGGTGCCCCATACGCCGGGCTTGCAGGGTTACTGGCCGTAACAGGACATGATTATCCGGTATTTTTCAGGTTTCGCGGGGGAAAGGGCGTTGCAACTTCGATAGGGGCGCTCCTCGTATATGCACCATATGTGGGTCTGTTCACAGTACTGATATGGCTTGCCGTGCTATTTATATCCCGATACTCTTCCCTTGGTGCACTTACCGCCTTTACACTTTTGCCCCTGAATATGCTTGTTTTTAAAAAGGGACTCACCGGGTTATCTCTTTCATTTCTCTTTGCCATACTCATTTACATAAAGCATCGGGAGAATATCAGGAGGCTCCTGCAAGGCAGAGAGTCCAGGGTTGGACAAAAAAAAAATAATTAGTGATATAATGATATTATATTGAAAATGATATGAAAATTTTCAGTTTACGGTAAGTCAAAATCTTCCCGGGGGTATGTGCTTGAAGAAAACGGCTGTTCTTTTGTTGAGCCTTTTACTTTTTTTAACCCATCTGTTTTTTGCTCAGATAGCTGGGGCGGAACTTCCAACAAAGGAGGCGCTGACAACACCTGAGACTTATTCGTATCTTCTATTAGAGGAAGCCGGCAAGAAGTCCGGCACTGAATCCATTAAACTCATTAAAGAGGCAATCAGGGTCTCTCCGAATGACCCTGCACCATATTTTGAGCTTTTCTATAAAACCCTTTCATTACATCCAGAAGAGTTTTTTCACTCCCTGAACCATCTTTTTAAGGGCATAACCGCTTACTCCAGGAGTTTCTGGTGGTTTTTCAACCTTACGGGCATATTATCAGGAGCGCTTCTAACCGCCCTTATACTTATACCCATCATTATTGCCTTAACGAGGTTGCCCCTTGATATACCGCTCATGGCACATGAAATACAGGAAAATGCCAGGACATCAAGTTATCTCCTTGTACTGATTCCCTCCCTGTTAGGGCCATACTATTTCCTTGCCTCTCTATGCTTTTTATCCTTCCTGCACCTGAAAGGAAGGCCGAGATATGCAGGGTATCTCCTGCTTCTTGCGCTCATGTTCGCCCCCCTGCCAACTGTATATCTGAGCAGTTACCTTGCTGCAAGTTCTTCTCCGGAGATAAAGGCTGCTGTTGCAGTTAATGAAGGCAGAAGTAATGTCTATGCAATTGAGACCCTCAAGGACAAGGAAGCAATACCTTTAAAATTTTCTTATGCCATTGCGCTCTGGAAGGAGGGAAGGATCAGGGCTGCTGCCGAGGAATACAGACAGCTGATCTCATTAAAAAAGGATCCCAGGTTTTACATTAATCTTGGAAATTGCTATGCGGCAATGAAGCGGCTGGATAAGGCAATGGATATGTATAAAACTTCTATAAGTATTAAACCTCTCCCCTCGGCCTATTACAATCTGAGCATGTTGGCAAGGGACAAACTGGATTTCACTGCCGGAGACAAATACTTCCAGCAGGCCTCGAATATGGACTTTAACAGGATTGCACAATTCAGAGAATTACGCAACGACACTAAAACTCTTGCCCTTATGGGAGAGGGACTATCTACAAAAGAACTGTTTTTGTTTGCATTGGGGCGGGGATTGAAAGACGTAAAGCTCTTTTCTCTCAATGGGCCTTTGGTATTAATGGCCTTTTCTCTTTTATTAATAGTTATGCTCTTCACGTCCGGTGATTCGACTGCAATGGCAATGAGGTGTCAAAAGTGCGGAAAACTCTACTGCGTTGCCTGTGAAAGACGTATGCCCAGGGGAGGGATGTGTACTGAATGTTTCCGGTCTATGATATCCTTTGAATCAAATCCGGCTGAAAGGGTTGATACCATTGTAAAGACTCATAATTATCTTAAAAAGAGGCGCAGGATACTGAATATCCTCTCCTTTACAATTCCGGGGATAACGCTGCTTTACGGTGGCAGGGTCTTCAGTGGGATCATTTTTTCCTTTATCTTTCTCTTCTCGGCTTCAGCTCTGATTTTATCTGAACTCTTTACGTTCAATATATATCCCTACAATCATATCTGGCTTACTTTTGTCCTCTCCCTGATTCTGATATTATCTTATCTGTCAGGTAATCTTTATACAATCGGGAGGCTGAAGAAAGGATGGCTTTAACAGGCTCAATAAAAGAGTTCGGCCTTGCGGATATCCTGCAGCTAATCTATTTCCAGAAAAAAACAGGGATCCTTGAGGTTGAAGGCCCGGTGGATATTATAAAGATCTACTTCCACGAAGGTAATATTGTTGCCGCAAGATCAGCCAAGAGGCCTGAGGAGAACCGTATCGGTAATATACTGATAAAAAAGGGCATCCTCAAGGAAGAAGAGCTGAAGGATTTACTCCAGAGACAGACTCGGAGTGGTATAAGACTTGGGAGTCTCCTCATTCAGGAGAATCTTGTAGCAAAAGAAATTCTTGTAGAGATACTCACCCACCAGATTACAGACCAGATAGTACAGATGTTTACATGGAAAAAGGGGACTTATGAGTTCACGCCCCAAGGAGTGCCGATTGATAGAAACCTTGGTATTTCCCTTGACACACAGCATCTGCTCATGGAGGGGTTAAGGATAGTAGATGAGTGGTCAATTATCGAGGGGACACTCACTCTTGACACTGTTTTTGAGAAGGTAGACAAATCAGTGGAAGCTGAACTCTCGGAGGAGGAAGAGGAGGCACTAAATCTCGTAGATGGCGAAAACGATGTAAGCACCATAATTGAACTCTCGGGCAAGGATGATTTCAGTATCTCCAAGACCCTTGTTTCATTACTGGAAAAAGGTCTGATTGCCCCCATTGAAGAGGCTAAAGAGGTTGCAGAAGAACCTGTAAAAAAGAGAAACCTGTCAATCGTAATGACTTACCTTATTCCGTTACTTATAATCCTTGGCTTTATCGTCTCTTTTGCACCCGTTACCATCAGAAACATTCCATTAGTTGACAGACTCGAGGCCTCCAATAAATTAGAGTTTATCAGATTGTCTGTTGAAGCATACAGGATAAAGACCGGATACTATCCGAAGAATATCCCGGTCGACAATGCAATGGATCCCTGGGGAAACCGTTACGTCTATCTGCTTACCGGCAATGGATACAGACTCTTCAGTGCGGGTCCGGATGGAAAACCGGATACCGGTGATGATATATTTTGAGATGAAGCAGGACAAAGCTTAGTCATCCGCAGATTACGCAGATTTCTCAGATTTAAAATAAGATCAATATTGTTTCGGAATTCTAAAAAAGAGACCCTGAAATAAATTCAGGGTGACATCTTTCAATGTTTTTATTTTAGTTTTGAGTCTTTCAAGGTTAATCTGCGTAATCTGTGTAATCTGCGGATAAAAATTCTTAAAGTAGATAGTATCTCTGAAATATGAAAAAGGCCGTCATACTTTTAAGCGGGGGAATAGACTCCTCCACAACCCTTGCGATTGCAAGGTCCGAGGGCTATGAGTGTTATACCCTCACTTTTGATTACAGCCAGAGACACCGCCGGGAACTCGAGTCTGCCAAAAAGGTGGCAGATGCCCTGGGTGCAGAAAGGCATCTTGTAATTCGTTTTGACCTCCGGGAGATAGGTGGCTCGGCCCTGACCGGTGAGATCGAGGTACCGAAGCACAAGGCTGAGGCTGCAGGTCGGAAGTTGGAGATCAATCAATCATCAATCCCCATCACCTATGTCCCGGCCCGGAATACCATCTTCCTCTCCTTTGCCCTTGGCTGGGCGGAGGTGCTTGAGGCAGGGGATATTTTTATTGGTGCCAATGCAGTGGATTACAGCGGGTATCCTGACTGCAGACCTGAATATCTCCAGGCCTTTGAGGAGATGGCAAACCTTGCAACCAAGGCCTCTGTTGAGGGTAAACTGAGATTCCGTATCCTGGCCCCGCTGTTGCATCTGACCAAAGGGGAGATAATCAGGCGGGGTATGGAGCTCGGGTTTGATTACGGCCTTACCTGGAGCTGCTATGACCCTGCACCTGAGGGCAGACCGTGCCTGAGATGTGATAGCTGCAAATTCAGGGAAAAAGGATTTTCGGAAGCTGGGCTCAAAGACCCGCTTCTCCTGCGGTAATGACCGATGACCGTAATTTATACACAGAATCAGGGCTGCACTATGGATATCCGGGACAGGTCGTAAACTATGATTTCAGCTCTGCCGTTATACAGCTTTATCTCCCCTTTTACATCAACGGCCTTGCCCTGAAAGGCGTTTACAATGTCAATGGAAGCTGAGCCGGGCGATTTCATTATCATGACAGTGAAGTTCTTCTCATGCCTGAAGTCCCTCTCACTGTTTAGAAAGACTCTGTCACCGATATCATGGGCTTTTCTGACAAAAAACCGGACTGTTTTTATTTGACCGGTCTGTTTTCTCGCAGTCCCGGGACAGATTGTCCCCTCCTGTCCGCAAGTCTTTGATAATTCGAGGTTCTTCTTATACTCCCGTTCCCAGGCAAAGTGTCTTCTTTCATCCCATAATCCTGTCCCCTTATCCCTTGCCTCCCTCTCATATCTCCGGAACGCTTTAAGATACTGAAAGGGGTATCTGGTGTAAGCAAAGGCATAGCCCTGCAGGATGAGTTCCTTGTTGATAAAGGTGTCATCCAGCCAGGCATAACGGAGAAGGCGATTGTATTTGCCACGCTCAATTGTCCTGTCACGGTCTCTCTTAAGACATACCCTTTTCCCTTTGATGAGGGCTTTCAGTTTTCCGGAAGCCTCTTTACCAAACCACTCAACACCAACCCGTGGGTCAACTGTTTCAGGGGTGTCAATCCCGATAAGCCTTACCTGTTCACCATTTTCGATGACAAACGTATCTCCGTCGATAACCCTTTTGACGTAAAAATACTCGCAACCTGAGCCGGCAGCATAAGAAGGGATGGCCCATGAAAGCGTTATCAGCCACAGGGCGACCAGGGTCAACAGTAAATATCCGGTATTCCTCTTGCTCAAAACTCTTTGCTCAGACCCTCCAGCAGAGCTTTTTTTCCCTTGCCGACTCAACCTCTTTACGCCTTTCTTCATACCCTTTCTTTCCCATCATGCCGTAGGCCAGGTTTTTTCCCTCTTCAACCCCCGGCTGATTAAAGGGGTTAACCCCCAGGAGGAACCCTGTGAGGGATGTGACAATCTCAAAGAAGATGAAAAGCTGCCCCAGGTGGTAGGCGTCGATGGCAGGCATGTTCACGGTCAGGTTTGGTCTTCCAGCCTTTGCCAGTGCAAGCTCTGAAGACTCCTCTTCAGCCTTTATGAGTCCTGAAAGAGAGTGTCCACAGAGGTAATTAAGGCCCTCCATATCCTCAAAGATGTGCGGGGTCTTTATATCCACCCCATAATCTTTTATCCTGACGAAAATAACCACCTTGTCTTCGGGGCCCTCTACCCAGAGTTGCAACTGGGAGTGCTGATCTGTGGTTCCGACAGAGGGATAGGGAGTTAGCCCCATGCCAAGCTTGCCGAGACTCTCTGCCCATAGCTGACAGAACCATTCTGAAAATGGCTTCAATCCATCGGCATAGGGGATGATAACATCTATGTTCCTTCCAGCTTCGGTCTTCATGAGGTAAAGGATGAACGACATGAGGAGGGCTGGGTTTTTCCAGAGATCCTCCTCCAGACACTTTTCTCTCATATCCCTTGCCCCTTTCAGAAGCGCTCTTGAATCTATTCCGATAACCTCAGCGAGCAGGAGTCCCACTGCACTCAATACCGAATACCTGCCGCCAACGCCCGGTGGAATGGGGAGTGATTCCAGCCCGTAGCGCTTTACTATTTCCCTCAGGTTGCCCTTTTCAGGGTCGGTAGTAGCTACAAACCTTCCGGATATCTTTTTGCCGAGGACCTTTTCCATCTCTTCCCAGAGGATCATAAAGGAGGATGCGGTCTCAGCAGTGCTGCCGGATTTTGTAACTACGTTTACAGTCGTCTTTTTGAGGTCTGCTATGGAGAGGATGCCTGAAAGGGTTCTGGGGTCGACATTGTCATAGATAAAGACCTTAGGGGTTTTTCTGAGATTGTGGAATGGACTCAGGGCCTCAAGGATGGCCTTCGGTCCAAGGGCTGAACCCCCTATCCCGAGTAAAAGAAAAAACTCCGAGTCGTCCTTTATCCTGAGCGCCACTTCCTTTATCTTTTCCGTATCTCCATCAGGGAGATCGAGGAAGGCCAGTTCCGGCCACGTTCTCTGCACCAGCTGCCCAAGGGCTTCCTGCCCCTTGCTTCTTAAGGCCTCAACTTCTCTTTCAGACAGACCCTTTTCCCCTATAACCTCTTCCATTACATTTGCAAAATTAAGTGAGATCATGAGTTCCTCCCCAAAAAAATGATAGTATCGCCCGAAGCCTGACCGGGACAGAGCAATATATTATTAAGCATTATATCATACATTACAGGCATTGGTCATAATAATACAACACGGTGTGTTATCAATCAGCTTGGTGGAGGGCCGGCTCTCCACTTCTTAAAAAGGGGGCTTAAGTGTTATTATTTATTTCAACCGGATTACGAAAGGGCACCGATTCGTATTTTGAGTCCAAATATTATTACGGGGTCTTATGGATGGAGGCCCCGGTTTTTATAAACCTTACAGTCTGAATGTCAGGAGGAGTTAGTATGCTTGAAGATATCATGCAGCGAACATTTTTCAGCAACACCATATCGGATTATCTCATCGCTCTTTCGATACTTGTTATCGGCGTTCTTGCCGTCATGGTCTTAAAGCACATCATCATAAAACGGCTTAAGGTCTGGGCTGACAAGACCGCCACCACCCTGGATGATTTCTTTGTCCGGATTATCGATAGCAAAATGGTCACGGTCTTCTATTTCGGGGTGGTTTATCTCTCCATACACACACTGACCCTGGGTCCCGCATTCACAAAGGCCTTTGATGTCGTTATAGCAGTGCTTTTCACCATCTTCAGTGCCCGGTTCCTGGTGGCAATTATAAATTATATGATAGAGAGCGTATGGCTCAAGAAGGAAGGGGATACAACCAGGAAGTACAGTATAAAGGGATTACTCCCGGTAATAAACGTAATTATCTGGGGAATTGCCATCACTTTCCTCTTAGATAACCTGGGCTTTAAGATCTCCACTGTAATTGCAGGTCTGGGGATTGGTGGTGTGGCGGTCGCACTGGCAGCCCAGACGGTTTTAGGAGACCTTTTCAGTTA
>ENA-ORDP01001625-ORDP01001625.1-marine-sediment-metagenome-genome-assembly--contig:-NODE-1625-length-12042-cov-10.451072_pt1 | contig 12042 bp, 7 predicted proteins | sample MGYA00248627_ERZ508539 | MGnify/ENA primary metagenome ERZ508539 (study PRJEB26208, sample SAMN05571518) | marine sediment metagenome | biome: deep sea; feature: Hydrothermal vent; material...
AATAGACTATGCTGAAGAAGAAGGACAAATAATAATTCACTTTACAAAAGATGAAAAACCGGTATTATTAGAAGTTCTAGATGCAAAAGAATTCATAATGAATACTTTATCAAGTTTAATTAATGCTAAGGAAATAGTATTCAGCTAAATAGATTAGCCTTAAACATCCTCTACCCTATTAAATTACAAAAATTAAAAAATCAATCAGCTTGGGCTGTTCAAATAAATAACAACTTTACTTATTAGAATTATGAAAAATTTTTATATTATACACTTAGATATTTAATTATTCAAATTATTTTAAAGGAAGAGTTATGTATAAATACATATTAGATGAAAAGGAAAATAAGACAGCTGTAATATTAAGTATTAAAGAATTTGAAAATATTCAAAAAGAGTTGAAAGAAACCAGAGAAAAAATAGATACACTTGAAGATAAACTTGATATTAAACTTGCAAATAAAGCGCTTAAGTCAAAAGAGAAAAGAATACCCTTTGATTTAAGAAATTATGCATAAAATTGAGATACTTGCCTCAGCTGATAAAGCTCTTAAAAAAATCAACCCCAAAGATAGGGCTTTAATTGCCGGAGAAATTAACAAATTATCTAAAAATCCACGTCCGTATGGATACAAGAAATTAAAAGGAACTAAATTTTATCGTATAAGAATTGGGAATTTCAGGGTAATCTATCAAATAAATAATAAAAAATTACTTGTCCTTGTTGTAAGAATAGCACATAGAAAAGAAGTATACAAAAAGTAGAAATAAAGAAAATATTATCATCAATTATTAATAATCCTTAATAAATCTAAAACCCAAATTTAACCTGTGAAATAGGGGGTTGACAAAAAAACAGACTGAAGAATAAGTTAATTTTTTTTATTTTATTATGAATTTATATAAGAATATTTCACTGGGTAAACCACAAACAGCAAACAACCAAATCTCAAAAAAAATAAATTTTATAAAATTAAAGGTTTAGAAATTGTCTGAAGCTTGTTATATTGTAGTTATAATAATGTAGATAAAAAAAGACTATTCTCCCAAAGCGTTATATTTATTTATAACAAAATCATTATAACAAGGAGAATAGTCATGAGTAAAAAAATAACAAAGAATATTAACAGAATCAATGATATGACTTTGATAGCCACGGTAGATATTGGAAAGAAAAAGAATTATGGTTATGCTTGCACTACAAAGGGAGATGAAATAAAAGTGTTTGAATTTTATAATAGTGGAGAAGGATTCAAGAAATTCTATAAAATTGTTAATCAATACAAAGAGCAAACAGGACTGAAAGAACTAGTAGTAGCAATAGAATCAACGGGTTCTTATGGGGAAGCATTTCAACATTACCTAAATAAGCGTAAAGTAAAACTGTTACAAGTTAATCCAATGCATACAAAGCGAGTAAAGGAATTACAAGGTAATTCACCGAATAAAAACGACAAAAAAGATCCGAGAGTAATAGCGGATATAATAAAATTAGGTCAAGCATTAAGTGTAATAATACCGGAGGGATCTGCCGCCGAATTAAGACGATTAGCTCATTTAAGGGAAAGTAAATTAGAAGATAAGGGACGTTCATATAACCGGATTGAGAGTTATGTTACTTTAATATTTCCCGAGTTTTCACATATAATGAAAGACTTAAAAACAAAGACAGCTTTACATTTATTAACATATTACCCAACACCTGGTTCAATTATAGAACTTGGGATAGAAGAATTAACACGAGTAATGAAAAGAGTAAGTAGGAGTAGAATCGGCAAAGAACGAGCAATAGAATTATATAATGCAGCAAAAAGCTCTGGAGGGATAATCGAAGGACTCGACAGTATAGTTTATAGTATCAGTTTATCTGTTAATGAAATGACTATGTACGTAAAACAAATAGAAGAGATTGAAAAAAAGCTAGAAGAATATTTAGCAGATATACATTATTCACAGTTTATATTATCCATAAAAGGGATAGGGATAGTAAGCGCAGCCGTATTGATAGGAGAAGTTGGAGATTTTAGAAAATACAAAAACGAAAAAGAATTATTAAAGTTAGCCGGATTAAATTTATTTGAGATAAGTTCCGGTCGGCATAGTGGCGTAAGGCATATAACGAAGCGGGGACGTAGTTTGATGAGAAAGATATTATTTCTTATTTCATTAAATATGGTAAAAAAAGGAGGTATTATGCACGAGAAATATCAAAAATATCTTGAAAGGAAAATGCCTAAAATGAAAGCATTGATTGCAATATCACGCAAAATATTAAGTATAATATTTGCATTAGTTCGAGATAAGACAGAGTACAAACTAAATTACGGAGAATATACAAAAGCAGCATAAGGATTATTTTTGGTCAGGACGGGAATGATTTTTAAGGAGTCCATTAAGGCGTTAATAAAAACGACCTTCATCCGAAGCGTATAAAACTTCCCGTCTTGCACCTTAGTTTGAATTAAACAAGATTAAGGCTCGTATTGAAGACCTTCAAATATTAGGGTTAAACAAGGTGCAATATCAAAAATAGTTATATACAAAAGGTTTTGGAGAATGGTAATATTATCAATATAGGTTAAGTCTTAGTTGACTATAATAAATTAGGACTCTTACAGAGGACTGCCTCCGCAGTCGAACAAATAGAATTGCGGATTTGTTCGAAATAAAAAACATCAATCAAAAATTAAAACAATTCTAACCAAATGAAACTAATTTATGTGTAATTGCCAGCAAAAAATTAATCAAAACCAATACGTTTATTACACTTAGAATTTTACCAACTTTATCTATATCGTGATTTACATTTTCATTTAAAGTTGTTTCATTCTGTAAAACATTTTCAATTTTAACACTTAGCTTTTTAGCATTTGGTATTAAATAAACAAATGTAACTACTAAAAGTACAACCATCAAAACCTGCTTTGTAGCAAGCCAATGATTTGCTGTGAATTGAAAAAACGAGTAATAAGGAGAAATAGAAACTAAGATTATTCCTGTTACTAAAATCCCTGATATTCCTATAATTCCCAAAAGATTTGCTGTTTTTAACCAAATCGAAATTAATTTTTTTTGAACAAGAATATTTTTATCTTCTCTAAAATTTTTCCTTAATATGTAGTCTATTGGTAAAAATGATAACCAGGCTACAGCAGACAAAACATGTATTACTATAATAATAGGATATAAAGTCATTATTGGTCCTTTTTATTTCAAAAAATATGATGAGCGGAACTTCAAAATGATTGTGTATTTTGAAGAGATGCAATATATTATATTTTGGAATATCGTACTAACAAAATTTCTTAAAATTTGATAAAACCTTTTCGAAATATTTAAACTATATAAACTCAATGCTGCTTTAATCAATTTTTTTTGATAATAACTTAATAGAGGGATCTAAAATGTTTAAAATTAAAAATTTATTAACTGTATCTTTAATATTATTTATTACTTCGGTTCAGGCAAAAGATGATAATCCCTTTGCACGTTATCCATCGTTAAATTCAAATGGAACTCAGATATCTTTTACATATCAAGGTGATATTTGGACAGTGCCTACCGATGGCGGAAGAGCATTCAGACTTACAATTCACCAGGCATACGATGGAATCCCAAAATGGAGTCCCGACGATAAAACGATTGCTTTTTCAAGCAACCGTTTCGGCAATGATGATATTTTTACAATACCTTCTACCGGCGGTAAACCTAATAGGTTAACTTTTCTCTCTACTGCCGATGTACTTAGTAACTGGTCACCAAACGGAAATTTACTTTTTGAAACCAGGAGAAATGAAAGACAAATCGAATGGGAAAACGAACTGTATTCCGTTTCTTCAAACGGCGGTACTCCTGCAAGATTGTTAAATTCATTCGGTTATATGCCTGCTGTTTCTCCCAACGGAAGATTTGTTGCTTTTGTAAAAGGAGCCAGCAGAATTACAAGGGAACAATACAAAGGTCCTGCCAACAGAAACATTTGGATATTCGACACAAAAAATAAAACGTACAATCAAATAACTACTTTTAATGCACAGGATATTTACCCTGATTGGGGAGATAATTCAACTCTTTATTTTTTAAGTGCTTTAAATGGCAAATACAATATTTACAAATTAAAAATTGATACAAACGGAAAAGCAGTTGGTAAACCTGTACCTTTAACAAATTTTTCCGAAGACGGAATAAGATATTTTGATGTAAGCTTCGACGGTTCATCTTTAGTATTTGAACGCAACACAAATTTGTACACAATGGATACAAAAGGCGGTTCTCCAAAATTGGTTCCTATTAAAGTTACCGAAGACAATAGATTTGATGCCGTTGATTATAAAACTTATTCAAATAAAATGAACAATTATACCGTTTCACCAAATGGAAAATATATTGCATTTGTTGTGCGTGGTGAAATATTTGTAATGCAAAACAAAAAGGGTAAAAAAAGAAGTGTTAATTTAACCAACAATCCTTACAGGGACACTTCACCCGGATGGCTTAATGACACAACACTTATTTTTGTGTCCGATAGAACAGGTGAGAGAGACCTTTACATTGTTACATCCGCCGACAAGAAGGTACCTGATTTGTTTAAAACTTTGAAATTAAATGTTAGAAGAATTACCGATACGCCCCAGGATGAATTTAACCCCGTTGTTTCACCCGGTATGAAACAAATCGCTTATAGAATAGGAAGGGGGAAATTAGTAACGGCTGAAATTTCTAAAACAGGTAAAATATCAAATTCAAAAATATTACTCGATGGATGGGCTACACCGGAGGGAGTAACCTGGAGCCCCGACGGCAAATGGATAGCATATTCATTACCTGATTTAGATTTTAATTATGAGGTGTATATACACGCTACTGATAACAGCCGAAAACCGGTTAATGTTACTATGCATCCGAGAGGAGATTCCGACCCGTTTTGGAGCGCAGACGGAAGTAAATTAGGATTTATATCGAATAGAAATAACGGGGATGATGATGTTTGGTTTGTGTGGTTAAATAAAAAAGATTGGGAAAAAACTAAACAAGACTGGGAAAACGATGATGATTCTCCTAAACCGAAAAAAGACAAGAAAAATAAAAAATCTAAAAAAGTAAAACCAATCAAAATAGATTTTAAAGATATATATAAAAGACTTTCTCAAGTCACGTCTTTGCCCGGTAACGAATCGGATTTGGTTATCTCTAAAGACGGGAAAACCTTTTACTTTGTTGCCTATAGAAATTCGGCTCAAAGTTATAAAACCAAGGTTGATCTTTACAGCGTAAAATGGGACGGTTCAAAGATGAAAGCCCTTACAAAAGGCGGGCAAAAACCCTACGGCGTTTCAACTGATAAAAAAGGAGCCAATCTTTACTTTCTAAAATCCGGCGGAAAACTTTCTAAAATCGGTATTAAAAGTTCAAAACAAACTTCGCTTTCTTTTGCTGCTAAAATGAAAATAAATCATCCTAAAGAAAGAGAGCAGATTTTTGACGAAGCCTGGAGAACATTGCGGGACGGATTTTACGATCCGGATTTTCACGGTAAAAACTGGAATGACTTAAGAAAAAAATACAGACCTTGGGTTTTGGCTACATCAACCCAAAGAGATTTCCGTGAAATTTTCAATTATATGTTGGGTGAAATAAATGCAAGTCACATGGGTTTATACGGAAGCGACAGGGCTAAAACTCAAAGAGAATCTACGGGATTAATAGGGGTCGCTGTTAAACCTTTAAATAATGGAGTTCTTGTTACACACGTAGTTCCTAATTCTCCGGCTGATAGAATTACAAGCAAATTAAAAGCAGGTGATATAATTTTATCTGTTGACGGTACTTCGATAAATTCTGCTATGAATTTTTATTCCCCTTTAATAAACAGACCCAATGAAAAACTTTTACTCGAAATAAAAGATAAAAACGGGAATAAAAGGGAAGTCGCAATTCGTCCAACCAACAGTTTAAGAACACAATTATACAACGAATGGGTAAATGACAGAAGGGAACTTGTTAATAAATATTCAAACGGAAGGCTCGGTTACATACACATACAGGGAATGAACTGGAGAAGCTTTGAAGTTTTTGAAAGGGAATTAACAGCCTCCGGTTTGGGCAAAGAAGGATTAGTGATTGATGTACGTTACAACGGTGGTGGCTGGACAACAGATTATTTAATGACCGTTTTAACTTATAGGCAACATGCTTACACAATACCGCGTGGTGCAACAAAAAACCTTAAGAAAAATCAGACTAAATTTATAAATCATTATCCGTTTGGCGAAAGACTTCCTTTTGCATCTTGGACAAAACCATCAATTGCACTTAGCAACGAAAACAGCTATTCAAACGCAGAAATTTTTGCACATGCTTATAAAACTCTTGGAATAGGAAAACTTGTAGGCAAACCAACTTTTGGTGCGGTAATTTCAACAGGGGGAAGAAGATTGATTGACGGATCCTTTGTGCGTCTTCCATTTAGAGGGTGGTATGTAAAAGCAACTGAGAAAAATATGGAATGGGGACCTGCTGTACCCGATATAATAGTAGAAAATCCACCTGATGCAAAAGCAAAAGGTGTTGATCCGCAGTTAAAAACGGCAGTGGATGAATTGCTGACGGAAATTGATAAGAAATAAACACAAAGCGTGAAACGTAAAATATAAAAGGTAATTAAAAGAAAGCCGCTTGTTATGGCGGCTTCCTTAATAACTATAATATTTACTTCAACAACAAAAGTTTTTTAACGGAAGAAAAGTCGTTTACCTTTAACCTGTAAATATATACTCCGCTTGCAAGTTCCCTTGCATTAAAGTTTACGCTATACCTTCCTTTTGCCTTAAAGTTATCCACAAGTGTTTTTACCTCTCTGCCGAGTATGTCGTATATCTTTAATGTTACAACTCCGGCTTTGGGCAACTGGTAATTTATTGTTGTGCTAGGGTTGAAGGCTTGCCCGCCGAAGCACTAAGAAGTGAAAATGTTAATTTAAATGAGTTGTTATAATTTTTATGAAATGCGTAGGCGGGGATTTGGATAGTTCTGTGAGAGAGTATAATCCTTTATTGTTATGCTTCCTTCATAGCTTATATTAGCATAACCGGTTTTGTTAAGATCATTTGATCCGCCGTTTCCGGTAATAACTTTTGTTAGTGCATATTTGGGTACAAAGTTGCTTTCAACTTTAAGCCTAAGTCTAACCTTTCTATTTCCTATTCCCTTTGTATCTACTTTGTAATCTATGTTGTTGTCATAACCGGACGTGTTTGTTTGTGTGTATTTTATGTCGTCAAATCTGCCTATTACTTTATTACCCCCGGCATCTACAAGTTCTACGGTGAAGTCAATGTCATTATCTTCGTCCAAGAGTTTAACGGCGGAGGTACTGTCTGTTATCCCGTATTTTACACTGTAAGTAAAATTAGACTTGTTGTTTAGCAAAAAGGGTTTGCTTACAAGGTATTTGTTCAGTGTTTCCTCTCCGGTTATATTTACAGTATCGGGAATGTCAACAAAGTTAATATTCTTTCCATCTACTTTTATATCACCTATGCTGAAATAAAACTCTGCACCGTTGCTATATACAACACCTTTTCTTCCCCTTTTAATATTTGTAAGTGGGGAGCTTGATTTATTTAACCCGAGCAGAGTGCCTATATTTTGTGAAAGCTGAAAGTAAAAGGGTGAAGAACTTACGTTAAGTGTGGTTGCATACATTTGGCTCTTTGTTGCCCCGTTGCTTACTTGCATATATTTACCGTTTATATTTAGTGCGTGCAGTGTATCCGGTGATGGTTCACCGACATAACCGGTTGAGTTTTCACTCCAAGCTAAAACAGCCTTAGAGCTGCTCTCTACTAAGTTTATGTTGGGTAGCAAGGCATCAAGCACTTCGTTGCTATTACTAAACTGGCTGAACACATTGTTTATAAGATTTTTAGCAACAGCCCAGCTTGGTTTTACAGTACCGTTTCGAAGAAGCTTTCTGCCTTCCCACACGGCATACGCTCCGCCGTTTATTGCCGTTACCGAAGGGTTGTTATTTCTTACAAAACCGCTGCCGGAAGATATATCTTGTGCTGTTGATATGTCTATATGATTTATGCTGTTCGGGTTGTCTGTAAATGTTTGGTGATAAATTTGGTTGCCGTTTTCATAAACAAATTGGAAGGGCTGAAGTGATGCCTTATAAGCAGAAAGAGAAGGGTTAATTGTGGTAATACCCGAACCGCCAAGGTTGACCGGGCTGCTTGTGTACCAGCTTATTAACGGGTCTATACCAAAGGATAGATAAATATACCCGTACTTATAATAAAACCCGCTTGTTGTTCCTGTTATCACCCCGTCAACATACCAAGAAACAAATATTTGCCCATTTGAATTTATTGCTACAACGGGATTTGTGTTGAAGTTAGGTATATCACCGGATGAGTGGGAATAAATTGCCAAACCGTATGTCTGCTGAAATACTCCGTTTAAGTATAAGTCCAATATTAAGTTTGAGCCGGTGCTGTTATATGCTTGGTAAACAATAGCTATGACATTGCCCCCGGTTGTGTTAAAATAATCCATAGAGACAAGTTTAGCCGTACCCACAGATACCGGATTGCCCCCGTTCATTATATCCCAGGTAACTCCGTTGTCTGTGCTGCGCTCATACCAAACCTTGCCTAAGCTTGTATATACTTGGTGAAGATAACCGTTCGGTGTTTTTATTAGTTTTCTTTGTCCGTTACTTGCAAGTGCGGAGGTGTCTGAGGAGAGCCTAACCCCTTTGTAGTTTGCAACCTTTGTGGCTGGTGCTGTAATAATAAAGTCAGTACCGGTTGTTGAAAAATCTCCTCCGGAATATTGATATGTATTGCCGTTATAGCTAATTGTACTTACTGCTTTCGCTCCGTACTTTTGTTCTGTTAGTGGCGTTAAATCGATATGTAAATCATTAAAAGCGTTATCTTTAACATAACCGCTACCTGATGCGGGGTATGTATGATAAGTGTTATCTGTTATTGGATCTTTGAAATAAATGTTATCTAGGCTAATACCACCGGCCTCACCCAAGTTATTTTTTATTGTTAGCGGATAGACAGCACGGAAATAACGCGTGATTGATTTAGTCAGTTTTTCTCTACTCACTGAAAAGTTAAAAGATGAACTGTATATACTTCCACCACCCGCATTAACATTTTGATTGGGTGACCAATTAAACGAATAATATCTTTGATTGTTATAGATCGTATCTAGCGTTCCTTCAGAAACAGATTGGTTGATATTATAAAAGAAAAGATCATAATCACTAGAGGTAACTGTGTGCCCATTTGAGTTTAGGTAACCAAAACTGGTGTTTGCATTCCCTTCAATCTTATTAAATAAGGTTACCGGTACTTTAAATAGAGAAGTATTCGGTGTTCCTTGATTCCAGAAATCCCACATATTTATTAATTGACCACCCAATATTATATCAGATCCATTTATATCTATAGCACCATCCTGAGAAAGATACATAACATATGTTGTTGAATCTATCAGTATATGTGTATCAATTGATGATCCATAGCCAGTACTCCAACGAGCATCTCTAAAATCAATTACTATTCCGCTGCTACTCAGTTTATAGCCACTATTATCAGTTACAACAATTATTATATTCATCAATCCCCAGGGCATAACACCACCACCATTTCCATTATTATCGTTTGGTGCATCAAATGCTATTGTTGATAATCCATTTAATGTAGTAAAATTATAATTTGGTATAAATACTATTTTTCCAGAACTATCTTGGCTCCAAGCATATTCTGTTGTAGTAATTGATATATTAAATTTTAGATTTGGTGTATAAGGAACGAATTTAATTTCAAATTCCCCACCAAAAGGATATGTGTTTATAAATAGACCAATAACTAGTAATAATACCAATTTTAGCTTTCTTTTCATTTTTTTACCTTTAATATTTAGTATTTTAAAATAGGAAAACCACTCTCCTTTATAAGGGATAAAGCTGACCAGGCTTTAAGGTTTTTCATTAAAAGGGTGATGTTAACAGCATCACCCTACTAGTTAAAAAATATTTTCTTTTGTCTTTACCTCCTTTTCACTTTAACCAAATATGCTTTGTTATTAGAAAAACCGGTTAATACAGCTAAGTCTTTTATTGCATAGGCACCTCCATAGATTATTAATAAACTATTACTATAAGTGATTTCTTTGAATCTTTTACCATTATAATGCAGTAGTTCTTTCCCCTGCCCGTATTGGTCAACGAAATAATAAATGTCATTATCGCTATATATTGCCATGCTAAACACACCATATCCCGAGGGAAGAGTATAAAGTAATTCTGTCTGTTTAGTATTTATATTAAACTTCCAGACCTTATTAAGTCCAAGCATAAGCTCGTTTTCATTTAATAATTTTACAGAAAATGAAGTAAAATGATTTTTATCATTAGCACTATTATATATTACCTCCACCGTATTATTCTCTAATTTTACAATAGCGGTGTTAAAACTTTGGTCTGTTGCGCTTGCGTAGGCTATACCGGTTTGCTTTGACCCGGTTATTGCATCAAATCTCCACTTTGTATCAAAATCTATCTTTGTCCACTTACTGCCGTCATAGTGTACTATTATACCGTTTCTGCCTACACCGTAAACGTTGTTTTCACTTGAACCCCAGAGTTTATATATTGCCTGCCCTTGAGAAAAACTTATATCAGTTAAATCAATTGTTTTTACTGTTCCATTTTCATATTTTCTAATAGCACCGGAAGCTAAATAAATATTGTTAGAATCTACAGCCCATATTCCTGTGAATCCTGTGCTAACAAATTCTCTTTCAAATCTATACCATTTTTCCCCATTCCATCTTAAAATATTAGTCCCCTTTTCTCCATTATTCGGGCCTATATCTCCCACAGCCCAAATATTATTTTCATTAAATATCCAGACATCATTCAAATAACTTGAGCTAAACCCATCACCAAACTCAAATGTTTCAAAAGTAAAGTTCTGTGTTGTGCTGTCCGGCTCTGTTGGTGGGGGTTTTATTGGAGGTTGTGTCGGACTGCTGCAAGAAAACAAGGTAAAGGTTAAGGCAGAGGTAAAGAGGAGAAATAAAGTTAATAGTTTTAGTTTGTGGTTTTTTTGTTTCATTGTTGTCATCTCTTTTTTCAGCTTTTTAAGATTCCCGAAATCTCTTACCAAATTCCGTAAAGATGAAAATAAGAAAAGATTTCGGGAATCTGCATATAATTTTGTAATAGAAAATAGTCCGTTAGCTAACGGATTTATATGGCAAAAATCGTGTTAAAAAAGAAATGCTTATTCCGGTCTAAATTTAAAGGGTGCAATTTTCCCATCGGTAAGAACTACCTTTTTTCACAGGTAAATATTACGGATTGTAAAGTTTCTTTACACTTTTATTTTTGTTGTTTGTGAAGGTTTGATTATTCCTCTGCCACCGAATGGTCGGTGGCAACAGCTTAAACAACAAAAAAATAACCAACCCTTTAATAAATTTATTAGCATAGTACATAATATTTTCTCCTCATTTTTAGTAAAAAAAATAGTTAGTTACGTTTACCTACATATATCAAACCATAATTTTCTATGCCATTGTTAAATCTGTTTCCAACCGCAACTATCAGATTATTTCTGATTGCAACACTGCGTAAATTGTCTTTATTGTTGATTGGTTCTGAATATAACTTCCAGTTTACTCCGTTATAATGCCAAATTCTGCCCTTGATGCCGACAGCGACAATATCATTTTCATTATTTGCTCTAACACGTGCTAAGCCCCAATTATTAGGATTGCCACTCCAAAGATTTTTTGTTTTTCCATTATTATCGTTGCCTATTCTGTATAGACCATACCAGGTTAAAAGAAACAATTTACTATCATTGTTTGTCCATATACTTTCAATTGCACCGGAAACAGCACCTGGAGTATTAGTGAATAGATTACTATTTGGATTGTTTATTACCGTGGTTAATAAGTTATTATTATATTTTAATAATACTGTAGGTTTAAAATCTTCCCATCCTGAAATCC
>ENA-ORDP01001626-ORDP01001626.1-marine-sediment-metagenome-genome-assembly--contig:-NODE-1626-length-12040-cov-4.325073_pt1 | contig 12040 bp, 5 predicted proteins | sample MGYA00248627_ERZ508539 | MGnify/ENA primary metagenome ERZ508539 (study PRJEB26208, sample SAMN05571518) | marine sediment metagenome | biome: deep sea; feature: Hydrothermal vent; material...
CCATATTTCCAATGGCGATCCATCACTTTCACTTCTTCGAAGGTCAGTGAAGCTGGTTTCAATAGAACCATGTCGGGTACGCCGATTTTTCCGATATCGTGCAGTGGCGCCACTTTCCTGATTCCCGTGCAATCGAATTCGCTTAGTCCCAATGCCTGGGCAATGATGTGAGAACACTTGGCCATCCGAAGCACGTGATTGCCGGTTTCACGATCACGGTATTCACCCGCTTTGCCAAGTCGAAGCAACGTCTCTTCTTCGCGTTGATGTAGCTGTTTTGTTGCTTCATTTACCTGCATTTCAAGCCAACTCGCCCGATTATGAATGATTAACTGCTGTCGTCTCATGGTCAGCAGGTTGGAACAACGAGCCAGGCACTCCTGGTAATCAATCGGTCGGGTCAGAAAGTCCGTAGCCCCGGCATGTAGAGCTTCATAACGGATTGAACTATCCAGCATTACCGTAACCATAATTAACGGCACATCGGTACAGGAAGGCAAGGCACGTATACGTTTGGTGAACTCAATGCCATTCATAGATGGCATTTGGTAGTCTGTAATGATTAGATCCGGGGTGTGCTCCAGCGCCCTGTCAAGTGCCTCAAAAGGGTCATCATAGCTTTCTATCAACAAACCCGGATCAATGGAATACGCCAATCTTTCCAGTATTTTTCGGCTCGTGGATTGATCGTCAATGATAAGAACAAATGAACGGGAACTTACACTGTGCAGTGATTTATCATCTTCAGGGGGTGTACCAGAATGAGCCAAACGAAGAGTTGGCTTCAACCTGCGGGATAATTTTCTCATATTTTGTATCTTGTCTCCCCGAATACCACTGTTTCATTGACTTAAAACAACGCAGCAATCAGCTTATCGGCAATTTTATAAACTTCTGAAGCTAATCCTAGCAGATATTCACAAGAATTCACCAGAACAGCGCATAGTCCTATCTATTTAGATGTTTTTCAGCGGCTTGTGTAAATAAGTAAACACTCAAGGTGACCTGACGTTGGAGGATATTTCTCCATAAAACAGCTTCATCCACAAGATCACCAACTTATTTTTCCCGCTGATCAACGACGAATGAGCTACCCGGCTGTTCCTTGGAGAGCTTTTTGATTTCGGTACAGGCATCGACCACACTCAGGTAGTGTTGATACTTCTTTTGGGCCAGATTGACTCCAGCCATACTAATACTCATTATCGGGAATTTCTGTTTCTCACCATGGCGGTTTATGGAAGTGATGTAACCGGCTACAAGATCATCGTTGCTGTAGAATTTTCTAATTCCCTCATCGAAGTGGGCAATGATATTGTCGATGGTCTGATTAATCTGTTGCAGCGGTACCAACAGGACAAAATCATCGCCACCGATATGACCAAGAAACGAGTGTTCGGCTGGAAGATTTTTCATCACATCCCTGAAGACTGCAGAGGTGAATAGCAGTACCTCATCACCGTGGGCAAAGCCATATTGATCATTAAATGCTTTAAAATTATCCAGGTCGGCATAAACCACGACGGTTTCTGAATTCTCCAGGATGAGCGCATCAATCCTGTTACGAATACTGTTGTTGCCAGGAAGGCCACTAATCGGGTTAGAATCGAGCGCCACTTTATAGAGCTCTTCAAGCTCCTTTATCGCTGAGCATAATTTGATCTGATTTTTTACCCGAGCCCTGACCGTAGAAGGATTGAAGGGTTTGCTGATATAATCAACGGCGCCGACCTCAAAGCCCTTGGCATCATCCATCACCTCAGAGAGGGCTGTGATGAAGATGACCGGAATGGCAGCACTGTGGGGATTTTCTTTGATTGCTCGACAGGTCTCATAACCATCCATTACCGGCATCAATATATCGAGCAGCACCAAATCGATGTCGGTATTTTTGAGTTTTTCCAGGGCTCCTTTACCTGAGGTAGCGGGGATAGTCGCAAAATCATCCTTGAGAATCTCAATTAGCATCCTGATATTATCCGGGACATCGTCAACCACCAGGATCCTGGCTTTTTTTCTGTCGTTATTCATTTATTCTCTCGTATATTTCACGTAAAGTTCCCCTGGCACCTGCTTCATCAAAACTTTCTAATTGTTCCCTTAGCTTACTGATTTGTTGGATCAATTCACTTCCTGTAATCAATAACTGCAAATGGTCTATTGATTCGAGTGCCTCACCATAATCACTGGAAATCTGCTGCTCAAGTGTCTTGATACCACGGTTAATAGCCCCAAGATCAAGCGCCCCGACCTCCAATACACCTGCATCTACATCCGTAGCCTCAGTTTTATATTCAAGGATCTTAAGTGCATCCAACACTACCATCAGCTGATCACCAAAGGTAGTGAGTATCGGTTCTATACCTTCGCCGGCAGCACAGCACTGCTCCAGCTCTCCAGCTGCCTTGTAGAGCGCGACTGCACCGAGATTTCCGGCATTCCCCTTGATGGCATGAGCAAGGTGTTGGGCCTCTTCATGGTGCTGTTGTTTAACCAAGCCCTTTAGTGTCTCCATGGATTGCTGATGGTTGTGGGCAAATTTTAGCAACAGCTCATAATAGAGTTTTTTCTTCCCTGCCACCCTGGAGAGTCCAGCCGTAAGATCAAAACCAGGCAACTCAGTGGGCAGAGAGATAGCCTCCTCTCTCTTTTGTGCCTCGGGTTGCGGCCTTGGTTTGGGAGGTTGCCGCTCCTTGAGCTTAATCCACTGTACCAAAACATTAATCAGCCGCTGTGGGTCGATGGGTTTGGTGACGTGGTCATTCATGCCGTGTTGAAGACATTTCTGCCGCTCACTTTCCATAGCATGAGCAGTCATGGCAATGATGGGTACATGACTTAACGGTGCACCGGCGGCCCGTATCTTCTGCGTTGCAGCATAGCCATCCATTACCGGCATTTGAATATCCATGAAGACAATATCAAACCATTCAGGGTCATTTTCTGTACGGATTCGCTGCAGTGCCTGCAGACCATTATTGACAATCTCAACCTCAAGTCCGGCATCGACCAACAACTCGCTGGCCACCTGCTGGTTAATCTCGTTATCCTCAACCAACAGTGCCCTGGCGCCGTGGATTGCAGACAGGCCCTCTGTCTGCTTAACCGGTCTCATGGTGTCCTCCCCGCTGGCTAATATCTCTCCCGTAAGCACCTCTTTCACCTTCCTGTGCAGTAAACTCTGTTCAACAGGCTTGACCAAATATCCATCAAGGCCCGTTTCCTCAGCCTTTTTGATAATCTCTTCACGCCCGTATGAGGTGATCATGATAATTTTTGGTGCCGGGCTGATTGCTGTATTCAGCTTGATCACCTTAGAAGTCTCAATACCGTCCATCCCTTCCATTTTCCAGTCCATGAGCACCAACTGATAGGGACGATTCATTCGTGCGGCGGTCTCAAGCTCCGCTACAGCCTCTTTTCCCGATGCCACCTGGGATATTGCAAGTTTCATGGCATCAAGGTGATCAGCTATAATCTCTCTGGCCACCGCATTATCATCGACCACCAATACCTTCTTACCGGCAATTTCACTGTTGATTTCATCCGCTGACGCAATACCAGACTCGCGCTGATCCATCGCAAAACTGACAACAAAAGAGAACGTGCTGCCCTTGCCAGAGACACTCTCAACAGCCATGGTGCCACCCATCAGTTCAATGATATTTTTGCAAATGGCCAAACCCAATCCGGTTCCCCCATACTTACGGGTGGTTGAGCTATCGGCCTGGGAAAATGACTGAAATAACTTTGCTATCTGTTCTTCAGTAAGGCCAATTCCCGTGTCAATTACTGAAAAGCGCAATTTTTCAAGATTCTTATCATCGCAGTCAAGGGTCTCAATCTTGATCAGCACATGGCCTGTTTCAGTAAATTTTATGGCGTTGGTCGAAAGGTTGAGCAGTACCTGGCCCAATCTCAGTGGATCCCCCACAAGTTGACTTGTGACCCCCCTGGAGGTGTGGAAAATCAATTCAATACCACGCTCTTCTGCCTTCATGGCTACCATGGAACGGAGGTTGTCGAGAACATCTTCTAATCGAAAGGGGATGCTCTCCATATGGAGTTTGCCGGCCTCTACCTTGGAAAAATCGAGAATGTCATTGATAATACCCAGAAGAGCCTTAGAGGATAATTCAATCTTGCACAAATAATCTCGCAACCTGGGTGTTAGATCGAGCTTCAGAGCCAGATAGCTGAGGCCGATGATGGCATTCATTGGCGAGCGAATCTCATGACTCATATTGGCCAGAAATTCACTTTTCATCAGCGTTGACGATTCAGCAACAGCCCGCGCCTCCTCCAGCTCTTTATTGGTTTGAAACAGCTGTGCAGTCCGTTCAGTGACCCGCTTTTCAAGACCCTGATTCAATTCAGCCAACTCAAGTGACATGTTATTGAAGGCAGTAGCCATATTACCCATCTCGTCCCTGGTATGTAGTTCAACCTGTTCTCCGATCGCTCCTGCCTGAATCTTCTTGATTGTTTTTGAAAGAATATATACTGGCTTGAGAACCATTTTTGAGAGTAACAGGTTAAGTAGGACGAACATCGCAAGCAGGATGGTAGCCAGCATTGCCATGCTGATGATCTTGGAGGTTTGGGCCTCTTTTTCCACCCGGCTTAAATCATAATCGACTTCAATAAAGCCGACACTTTCCCCAATAACCTCGATACGGCTGACCAGAGTAAGCATTGGTTTGCCTGCCAGGGTATGACGAATAAATCTAGGTTTGGCTGTCAATTGAAGTTGTTGGTTGTGATCTAAATCCGGGCCTGCCTCACTGTTGCTTTGCTGCAATATTGTGCCATCGGCCAGATAGACACGAATGGCCGCGATTCCTTGCACCTTAAGCAATTGGGCAATAGTAATTTTGATCGCATCTTTCTGGCGACCGAAAATCTCGTCAGCAAACTCTGCTTGCCGCTGGGTGACAATATTTTCTAAATTCATTTCTACCTGCTCAATAACGGTCTGTTGTCGCTGCCGTTCAAAGGGAAAGAGAATCGCGATATAAATCAGAGTAATAATGACAAAAGTCAGCAGAATAGCGAGGTTGATTTTAACTCGAAGTTTCATAAGTACAGTACATTACTGGCATCAGGTTGTAAGTAAAATGAGTTGCCACAGGAGCCATTTGCAAAACCCATGGCTGACGATTAGCTTTCTCAATTCGGCCTAGGGGCTCCCGCCATGAAACCCCATGTATCTCATACCAGCCTGAAAATAGTCTCGATGTAGGATTATCACTCATCCACCCGGAGCTTTGTCACCCAAAGTCTTATCGCCCGGAATTTTGCATGTGGTTTATAGAAAATTAATACTATGGCCGCAACTCCTTGCGAAACAACAGTTTTCCATCCTTGATCTCCATCAATACAGCACTTTTTATCGGGTCTCCCTGAGCATCGAAGTTGAATATGCCGGTTACGCCTTTGTAGTCATGGGTCTGCGCCAGAGCATCACGAATTGCCTTTGGATTAATGGATCCTGCCCGTTCAATGGCATTTTTTATCAAATAGACCGAATCGTAGGTAAGGGCCACAGATGATGACAGCCTTATGTTCCCCGCCCTCTTGATAGCAGAGACAAAACGTCGTGACGCCTCACTGGGATTATTTCTGCTCCAATGCGTGGTGAAAAAACCCCTTTTGATCATCGCCAGGCCTTTTTTCTGTGCTGATGAATAATCCATACCATCTCCGGAAAGAAAAATCGCTTCAATACCCATCTTCTGAGCCTGCCTGGCAATAAAAACCGTCTCATCATGGCCGGGAACAAAGATCACATCGGGATGAAGGGATTTAATGGCCTCCAGCTGAGTCGAAAAATCGCGCTGATCATGAGTATATTGTTGTTCAGTGACTATTTTGCCACCCCTCTGGATAAAATTCTTTTTAAAATAGTTGGCCAAACCAATGGAGTAAGCACTCTTGACATCGGCCATAATCGCGGTGCTTTTTGCGTGTAAGTCGACTGCAGCAAAACGCGCCAGTACCCTCCCTTGGAAGGGGTCGGTGAAACAGCTGCGAAAGATGTAAGGACCGATTGCGGTAACATCAACCTGAGTTGAGTCAGGAGAGATCATCACGATCCCGGCCGCTTGCAGCACCGGGCCAGCTGCCAGCGAGTGGGATGACCAAGAGTTGCCGATAACAGCGACCACCCCATCATTCACCGCTTTTTGAGCCGCCATTTTGGCGCCAATCTGTGTGCTGTGATTATCGAATTCCATTAATTTTATGGGGCGGCCCAGTACGCCTCCATTGGTATTGATTTCCTTTACGGCAAAACGAAGGCCATTCAGATGATCCTGGTTCGATATAGCGGCAGCACCGGATTTAGCAAAAATAGCGCCGAGTTTAATGCTTTGTTCCGCTTGTGCCGGGAGTACAGTGAATACCAGGACCAGTGCCAGAAGATGAATAATCGTTTTATACATCGTTCACGCCTCCACAACATTTAATTTGCCCAGGTCAATTCACCCGGGTTAATTCGCCCGGGTATCCGGAATAAACTCAATTGCACTACGAGTCGCCATTTCTTCCAATACGGACCATTTTTGATTTACCACCAGTTGCGCCATATCCATCAAGCGCTCCGCTTCTTTCGGGTTTGTTTTGGTCAGGCTAAAAAACCGATTCTCGTTATACGCATAGTCCTTGACACTGATCTTTGGTCGTAGAGAATCGAGCATAAAGGGATTTCGATGCGCAGTCCTCAGTTCCGGATTGTAACGATACAGGGGCCAATAACCACATTTTACCGCCAACTGCTGCTGCCGCAGACCCTCTTCCATATTGATACCGTGTTCGATGCAATGACTGTAGGCAATAATCAGACTCGGCCCGTCATAGGCTTCTGCCTCACGCATGGCCTGCAAGGTTTGTTGCGGGCTGGCACCGAGTGCAACCTTGGCGACATAGACGTTGCCGTAGGCCATAGCTTGCAGGGCCAGACCTTTTTGCGGTACGACTTTGCCACTGGCTGCGAATTTTGCCACCGCCCCAATCGGTGTCGCTTTGGAACATTGGCCACCGGTATTGGAATAGACCGCAGTGTCCAATACCAAAATATTGACATCTCGTCCACTGGCCAGAACATGGTCTACACCACCATAGCCGATATCGAAGGCCCAGCCGTCACCGCCGACAATCCAGATTGAACGCCTGACCATATCGTCGAGAACCGACAATAACTCCCTGGCCTTGGGGGTGTCCATTTGCGACAATATTTTCTTGATTTTGGAAATTCTACCCCGCTGTTGGCGAATTTCAGACTCCAGGGCCTGCGGGGCGTGCAGTGCCTGTTCGACCAATTCCGGATCAATCTGGTGTTTCAGAGTCTTCAACAAGCTCCTTGCCAGAGCGACGTGCTTGTCGGCAGAAAGCCGATAGCCAAAACCGAATTCCGCATTGTCCTCAAACAAGGAGTTTGACCAGGCGGGTCCGCGCCCTTCTGCATTCTTGGCCCATGGCGTAGTCGGTAAATTACCACCATAAATCGACGAGCAACCCGTGGCATTAGCGACCAGCAAGCGATCACCGAACAACTGGCTAATCAATTTCAGGTATGGTGTTTCTCCGCAACCGGCACAAGCCCCGGAAAATTCGAACAAGGGTTCAAGAAACTGCACCCCTCTAACATTAGAGAAATCCACTCGATCTCTTTCCTGATAGGGGATTTTATCAAAATGCAGCAGATTCTCCTTCTCATCTTCAAGATGAAGTATCTTCTCTTTCATGTTGATTGCAAAACGATATTGATCTTCAGGATCTTGAGCAGGGCAGGCATTTACACAGAGCTGACACCCGGTGCAATCTTCAGGAAAAACCTGGATGGTATAGCGCACATTCGGAAAACCGCGCGATGTGACGTGAGCGGAGTGAAATGTTTTCGGGGCACCGAGCAAATCCTGGACATTATAAAATTTGGCTCGAATTGCCGCATGCGGGCAAACGATTGAGCAATTTCCACACTGAATACAAAGTTCCGGAACCCAGATCGGTATTTCATGAGCAATGTTGCGTTTTTCCCATCGACTGGTGCCGGTGGGGTAAGTACCATCATCGGGCAACAGGCTGACCGGAATCTGATCACCCTTGCCGTTGTACATTTGTGCAGTAACCGTTCTGGCAAATTTTGGAGCCTGTTCAAAATTACCATGGTGTGAATTCGTCAGCCGTGACGAGACCGTAGCCGGTACCTTGACCCGATGTAAATGGACCAGTGCCTGGTCGATGGCTGAAAAGTTACGGCGGACCATTTCCTCGCCTTTTCTGGCATAGGACTTTTGTGCTGCCTGTTTGATTTTCTCAATCGCCTGAGTTCGTGGCATGACCCCGGACAAAGCAAAAAAGCAAGTTTGCATCACGGTATTGATGCGCCGGCCCATCCCCACAGAACGAGCCACCTTGGCCCCATCAATAACATAAAACTGAATCTTTTTGTCGATGATGACCTGCTGCACCTGGGCCGGAATTTGTGCCCAGACCGTCGTTTCATCGAAGGGGCTATTGAGCAGAAAAATGGCTCCAGGTTGTGCGCACTGCAGCATCTGTGAGTAGTGAATAAAATTGAATTGATGGCAGGCGATAAAATTAGCGGTTTCGATCAGATAGGGTGCACGAATAGGTTCCGGACCAAAACGCAAGTGAGAGATAGTCTGCGAACCGGCCTTTTTGGAGTCGTAAACAAAATAGCCCTGTGCGTATATGCCCGGTTCACTGCCGATAATCTTGATACTGTTTTTATTTGCCCCGACCGTACCATCCGACCCCAGGCCGAAAAACAGCGCGCGAACAACCTTCTGGGACTCGATATTTAGCGCCTCCGTCACTTCCAGGCTGGAACCACTGACATCGTCGTTAATACCAATGGTAAAGTTGTTTTTCGGTTGAGATTGTTTGAGTTCCTGAAAAACCCTTGCCACCATGGAGGGGGTAAACTCCTTGCTGCTAAGACCATAGCGCCCACCAATAACTATGGGCATGGCGGTGAGTTGACCGCGTGAAAAAGCCTGTCCTAGCTCTGTCACTACATCTTTGTACAGCGGCTCTCCGCTACTGCCAGGTTCTTTGGTTCGATCCATTACGGCAATTTTTTTAACGGATCGTGGTAACGCAAGCAGAAAATGCCGGGCACTGAACGGGCGGTACAGGCGCACTCGCACTACCCCGACAGTACTCCCATGATGATTAAGATAAGCTGCCGTGGTGATCGCGGTTTCCGAACCTGAGCCCATGATAATCATCACATTCTCTGCATTCGGGTCACCATAGTACTCAAATAATTTGTAGGCACGTCCGGTCAAGTCAGCAAATTGCTGCAGCGTTCGTTCTACCACATCGATGGTTTTCAGGTAGTAGGGAGTCGCTGACTCCCGAGATTGAAAATAGGTATCCGGGTTTTGTGCGGTACCACGCATGAAGGGACGATCCGGATTCAGTGCCCGCGCCCGATGGTTATAAACCAGTTGATTATCGATCATGGCCCGGATCTGGTTGTCGCTAAGGAGGGTAATCTTGCTCACTTCATGGGAAGTGCGAAAGCCATCGAAAAAATGAATGAAAGGGATACGTGACTCCAGGGTAACGGCCTGTGTGACCAATGCCATATCATGGGCTTCCTGAACCGATGCAGAGGCCAGTATAGCAAAACCGGTCATGCGCACCGCCATCACATCCTGGTGATCACCAAAAATGGACAAGCCCTGGGTTGACAAGGAGCGTGCTGCGACGTGAAAGACGGTTGGGGTCAATTCTCCAGCGATCTTGTACATATTGGGGATCATCAACAACAGACCCTGGGAGGCGGTAAAGGTGGTGGTCAGAGCACCGGTTTGCAGCGCACCGTGCACGGCACCAGCGGCCCCACCCTCACTTTGCATCTCCACCACCAGGGGAATATTGTCCCAGATATTGGTAATACCCTGGCTGGCCCATTGATCGGCCAGTTCTGCCATTGTGGAAGACGGAGTAATTGGGTAAATCGCACAGACTTCATTGGTTCGAAAGGCCACATGTGCCGCCGCCTCACCACCATCAATGGTTTTTTCTATGGTAACCTCAGCCACAGGTTTTCTCTCCGTCAAGTTTCTGGCAACTGCCCCTCAAAGGCAGCTACAGGGAATGAAAATCGACCATATGAACAGCCGCCGTCGGGCATTGCAACGCACAGGCACTACAACCCGTACACTTTGAATAATCAATTTGATAAAAACGCTCCGGTCCAAGCTTGATAATCGCATTTTCCGGGCAGGCGCCAAAACAACCATCGCAGGCAAAGCAGTTACCACAGCTATAACAGCGATGGGCTTCATACGTGGCCTCAGGCCGGGTCAACCCACCCAACACTTCATCAAATGATCGCGAACGGTCTTCGATCGGAATTACCGGTTGCTCTGAAACCAGGGCATCGGTGTAGTACCACAGGTGCAAGGATTCGAAGGCGACAACCGGTGTTCTTTCTACTGGATGGTGAACCCCACCAGACAGGAATGCATGAATATTCTGGGCGGCTTTTTTGCCATGCCCGGTAGCAATCGTTACCGTGCGTTCACTGGGCACCATGTCACCACCAGCAAAAATACCGGCTGCAGCAGTCATTAACTGCTGGTCAACTTGTACCGTCCCGTCGGTATTGTGGGTAATTTCCGGATACGACTTCAGCAATTGTGAATCGACATTTTGTCCCAGTGCCATAATCAACGAGTCTGCAACCAGTACTTCATACTCACCCGTTGGCTGGGGTCTGCCGCTCTTATCCAAAACCATTTTTTCTACCGTAATCTGATCCACATCAATCGCTTTGATGGTGCGCAACCAGTTAATCTTGACCCCCTCTTCCAGCGCCTCATCGGCTTCAATCTGGTGGGCCGGCATATTCTCCATATCACGCCGGTATATAATAAGGGCCTCTTCTGCACCAAGCCGTTTTGCGGTACGCGCCGCGTCCATAGCTGTGTTACCACCGCCGTACACGGCAACCCTGCGCCCTAGTCTGAGCTGTTTTCCTGAACCAACATCACGAAGGTAGCTGACCGCATCCATAATACGGCCCGCTTCTCGTGCCGGGATATCAATTTTCTTGCTGATATGCGCACCCACAGCAACAAAGACTGCATCAAACAAACCTTGGTCTTTTTCCCGGCGAAGATCTTCCACCTTGTGATCCAGGGTAATCTTCACCCCCATCTCCTCAATCCTGCTGACTTCAGCACGTAACACCGCTCTGGGTAGACGATAGGCCGGAATCCCGAAATGCATCATACCCCCGGCAATCGGTCCGGCATCCCGAATTTCCACATCATGGCCCATACGACGCAGGTGGTAGGCCGCCGATAAACCACTTGGACCTGCACCCACGACGAGCACGCGTTTACCGGAATGATGCCCGGAAATTTTTGGCTTCCAACCCTTTTCCAATGCCAGATCACCGAGAAAACGCTCGACTTGATGGATGCTGACCGCATTGTCTATGTGATCACGATTGCATACCGACTCACAAGGGTGATAACAGACCCGGCCATGGACAGCCGGCATGGGGTTGTTTTCGATCAACAGCTGCCAGGCTTCTTCGAACTTCTTGTTACAAACCTTGTCCAGCCACCCCTGAATATTTTCTCCGGCCGGACAACCCTGATTACAAGGAGGCATGAAGTTCTGGTACACTGGACGCTTATGTGCTGAAGGGCCGGTCCCGTCACTCTTTTTCAAGTCAGGCGGTGAGGTCAAATCCAGTGGTTCCATTGAATATTGCGGATTAATCATTTGTTCCGTGCCCTCGAAGAATAATGCTCATTTCCACCATCTTTAGGTACTGATCATACCGTAGTGGTGAGCGCTATAACCGCCCGAAGATCGTGAAGTCAGGAGAACACAAGTCCTTACCAGGGAAAATGAGGCAACTTCCGATTGCGCAAATACCACCATGTCTGAGCAGACCAATGCATGACATTATACAATTTGCAGGTTGCAGGGATGGTAACTATTCAGCGTATTCATCTTTTGTCCCATTACGGCATGTGTTCGTACTTGA